>Ga0065720_1020487_pt1 | contig 14216 bp, 14 predicted proteins | sample Thericmetagenome_FD_59107 | JGI IMG/M metagenome (GOLD analysis project Ga0065720, IMG submission 59107) | Thermophilic microbial communities from the Joint Bioenergy Institute, California, USA of rice/straw/compost enrichment - eDNA_2 v2... | ecosystem: Engineered > Solid waste > Grass >... | reverse complement strand
TTTTTTTTTTTTTTTTTTTTTTTTTTTTTTTGCTGGCTGGAAGCCTTGAAAACTCAATGAGAGATAAGGGGCTAACAAACATGATGACGCAGATCCCCGCCGCCTTCTTCCTGGTGATGGCGCCTAACTTCTACGCGGTTGCGCTGGCTGGCAAGAACTATGATATAGCCTAGTAAGCTTCTACTCCTACTTCAGATGCTTGGCCTTTTAGCCCTACCTATCTCTGCCTGAGTCGGGCTTCGAATATTCACTCAGTGACCCAATACGTACTAACCTTCATCTAAGCCCCCGCACCCTTGAGTCCAAGGTCGCCACCGATAGCTCCCTCCCCAAGCCAATCCAGCAGCGCATCTCTCGCGCCCGCGCGGCCGCCGCCAACGGATTCGAGACCATCGGCTTGTACGCTGCTGCCGTCGTCGCAGCCAACAGCGCCCAGGTACCGACCGAGAAGCTGAACAAGCTGACACTAACGTATATCGTCTCTCGCGCGGTGTACAACTTTGTGTATGTGGCACTGCAGGAGAACCGGAAACTGGCTGGCCTGCGGCCGCTTGTGTGGGGTGTGGGAATCACGGTGATCATGATGTTGTTTGTGTCGGCTGGGCAGGCTCTTAATGCTTGAGGGACTGCTCTGGGGGTTGGTATTTACGGGGATGGAGATGGGGGGACTGTACTATAGTGTGTGCAGTAGCAGTGTATATCACTGTTGACTCAAAATAAGTTAGTAGGTAGACGTGTTAATTTCTGAACGGAGTACTCCATGGGAGATTTCAGATGAAACAAGGAAGAAATATAGGGCATATGAGATCCTGGTAAATGCTCATACTGAGATAGAAACCTACACATCACTATGGGTTCACGTAAAAGCTATAACGACGAAGGCCTTGGAAATACTGAGGAGTTATGCATCATGCACTCCCGAATTTGTCCATGCAAAAGTCCAATTCAAAACAAAGAAAAGGCAGAAAACAATTTTAATCATACTCCATACCACCAAAGCTTTGATTCCTCACCAGCGCGGCCCTCTCCAAGCTCTGCCTAGGAAGGACCTCAACCGACCGTCTGCTGCGAATCGTACTCGGCCGGCGTGACGACACCCGACCGCTCGTTTCACCTCGCTCATCTCGACTAATATCCTCGTCCTCTACTTCGCCATCCTCAATCGCACAGAACGCATCCACAGGCATGCCCGGGTCGTCACGAATAGTGTGGATCAGGAAGGCCGAAACAAACACCGTCAAGCCGCCCAGGGCCAGGACGATGGCGATAGAGTGATCACCAGGCACGCCACGCGGCTTCTGGAAGATGCGGAAGATGATGGAGCTGAGAATAGTGGCAATGATTTGAGGCGCGGCAATAGCCATGTTGTGTATTCCCAAGATGACTCCAGCCTGGTCTTGTTCCTCATCCTTCTTATTCCCGAACTGCCGCGGGGTCTGGTGCTCGTCAGAGGAGTACCCGTCGAGAGAAGTTACGCCACGGTTACTCGCTCGCTGGCGCTGGGCGTACTGGGCACGCCTGATCTCATCACGGCGGGAGATCTCGGCGCCGATGATGGCCCATGGTGCCCAAAGCGTCAGGGCCCAGGTGATACCGACCAGACCAATGAGGATGGTTCCGGCGGTGATGCTACGCACGAGGAGAGTGCACAACATGCAGATGGTGAAGAGGATCTGAGCAAGCATCCAAGCACGCCGGAGAGTGAAGCCGGGAATGACCAGGTAGTCGAGCCAGGTCTTCTTTGCGCCGTCGTAGTCTTTCAGTGAGTTTGAATCGTCGCCGGCTGTCTCAACCCGGGTCTCGATTGACGGGGCGATGAAGAAGGGGAGGAAGACGTTGGTGGCCAGGCCCACGATGGCAAAGATAAGCAAGGCAAAAGTGCCTTGACGAGTTGCATCCTCGTAGAGTTTGTCGAGTTCTTCAGGCGTCATATGCGGGTTCTTCTCGAGGAAGGGATCAACGTAGATCTCGGCAATGTACTCTGAGGTGTAGAACAGCATGGGGAAGAAGCCGATCCAAGCACAGAATTGCACCTGGCAGACCTTCTTGGTTTGAGGAGGGAGCCTCCTGATTGACTTGAAGATCTTCCGGAAGAAAACCAAGACGCCAGGTCTATCCTTTGGCGGAGGGCCTTCGAGTCGTGGGTCCCTCTCGCGAATGAAAAGACATGACAAGGCAACAGTGAGGGCTAAGGCGATGCTGGCAATCGCGCAAAGGTCCTTGAACTGAGTGTCACCGAAGAACCACATGACGGCGGGCAGGTTGGTATAGCCGGCAAGGTAACCGACGATGTTACCAATGCCAACAAAGCGACTGGCCATGGCATTTGCCATCTCTTAGTGAATGTTAGTAACTAATTGCGTTCTCGACCCCTACAACCAGGAGATTTCTTACCTTGCTGGTGAGTGGGCGCGCAATCCACGATGAAGGCACGAATAGCAGCCTGCACCGTATTGATGGCAAAGTCGAGAATATAGACAAAGAGCACAGCAACGACGATTATCGACACCTTGACAAAGTTCGAGTCTGCCGGGGCACCAAAGAGACCCAGAAACCCCCCAACAATCTCCTTGGTCCAAGCAAGGAACAGCAAAGACGCAATAGTGGCGGCAGCGCCGGCAATCATGAAAGGCTTGCGCTTCCCCCAGCTGATACGACAGCTGTCGCTTAGCATACCGACGTAAGGCTGGACAAGAGTCCCGGATAGAGGACCGGCAATCCAGACCAAAGCGACCAGCGACTTGCTCATACCGAGCGAGAGTAGGTAGGGCGAGCCATTGGACAGTTCGACAGACCAAGCAATTTGCAAGCCGCCGATGCCGATGGTCAAGAGGATGAGGTACCACAGACTCTTGGAGTTTTGGCTCTCTTCCATATCATTGTGAGCGGCATGGGGATGGAGGGGGTCATCGTCGCCGTGCGAGGAGCTAGGAGAAAGCAGAGGGGACTGCTCGTTCAAGCCATCTTGGGGCACAGGGGCATCCCGATGCCCTTCTTGTCTATGGCCGCCATCTCGAGATGACCGCGTCGTTTGTTCCACGTCCAACTTCTTGACTGCATCCGAAGAAAGCGAGCGACGATGGTCGCTATCTGCGGGGTGCGCCGCGTCTGGAAGGGCTGCCGGTGACGACGTCATACGAGGCGGCAAGGAGCAAGTACTTTGCGATGCTGTGTTGCTGTTTCACGGACGCCTTTTGGAAAAGAGATCAGGGTTTCCTGTTGCCAAAATCACGGACACTCTCGAATTGTTACGTTTCTTTGTCTAGTTCGATCCGAAGGGCCCCGTGGCGGTTGGAGATCTTGTAAGCGGGGGGAGGGCAACGACGACGAAGCGTTGACCCTGCTATAAGCATAAGCACGAAATCAGGAGCAGGCAGGCAGACAGGTATGGGGTGTCCACTGCTAAATATGTGGCACTATGTATGTTGTTTGTCTTGCTGTCACGAAGCGCGTGATGCTGACGAGGCAGACCAAAACCCGTGGTTGGAGGAGGGTTGCAGGTCAGCAGCTGCAAGAAGCCTCGTGCCTGCCGGTCCTCACTGAAAGACGGATTCGCTCGGCACCAACAGGGCCGAGACGAGGTGGACACAGCGCAAGGACTGGTTGGAATGGGGCTGCACTGTTTGGAGTCTTCTCGCGGACGCCTGAGCCCCAGAAGTTTGTAACAACACTGTTCGCTCTGCACCATCACCACGACAAGATCAGAAAGATCGGGCACTCTCTGGAAGCAATGGAACAGGCAATGATGCATAAAAAAGAGTATGTTTGAGCTTCGATCTTTTCGGCGTGGCCCACTTCTCCAGGTCCTAGGCCAACTTTGGCCCAAACCCCGGGACGGGACCTGATGACCAAATGACAGTGCGCCCCACAATGTGCGCGCCACAGCCGCAGGCACGCTCAACAGCCGACATCATCTTCAACCAGCGACCACATCAGCTGCAGTGGATCACCATCTTTTTCCTGGTCCTTGGACCAGCTTCCCAAGCACCGCCCTGCGCTGTGTGTATGTACTGTGTGTTGCACAACATCTCTGGAGGGAAATTGTGGAATGAAGATGTCCTGTTGTGAGCCCTCCTGGATGGGCATGCAACCCAGCTCCGACTCTGTGAGACATCGATTCCTTGTCGCTTACAGTTAGAGATACCCCGCTCTGGATCCCTAGCTGCATTGCCGTGCTAGATATGGAGGTCCCCAAGACTGGAGGAAAGCATCCGATTCTTGCAGTGCAGATGTCTATACTAACCAAGATGAAAAGTATAGCGCTGGCAAGGTTAAACTTGCTGCTGAATGTTATTATCCGCACGGATTTATATGTGATTCCAAGTCCAGGACGGCGTCACTCCAGCCGGAACCTTTTGGATGGGATTTGGAGATCGATGCCGGTGGAGATGGACACTCCAGTATTGTGCGGGCAGCGTTCTGTATCCATCCCCCGGTCGTCCCTTGTCCATTGGCTGCGGCCCTCTCCGCAAGCGGGTCTGCCGCGCGGCTCAGGTGGGGACACCTCGTCCAGATCAAGCCAAGTGCATCTCCGTCTCCAATGTCGACATCCTAAATCCAGCTTGCAGATTGCTCTTTCGTCTTCTACCCCGCTGTCTGCATCTTTCAAGCTCTTTCAGAGCCGCTTCGCGACGTCCATGCGAGTCCATCTCTTGATCTGCCCGCTCAGCTTTGTGATCCTGTAACTCGATCAACCCTGGCGATCAGTCCTTCATTAAGCCCAACGCCAGCCGTACAGCTCCCTCCCAGACCCTGAGACGACGACGACGGCATCGCAGGCAGCCGAGGGAAGCGCAAAGCACCAGCAAGCACCAGCTTGATACCATGCTTGCGCAAACACTCTTCAGCTCCTTGTTGGAGCTTGCTAGTACGCATCGGTTTCTTGTCTTGCTCTCCCCTTGTTATCGTAGACGCTGACAGGAGAACCATACACCAGAGAGAGATGAGGAAGACCCCGACGGTAGGCTCGTGATCTCCTTCCCAAACTCGATGCCCTCCTGCGCCGAACATAACACCAGCTAATCTGTCGTGCCGCAGCTTCGGACCCCCCGAAGCAGGAAAACAACGCATCATGGGCCATCTTCATTCTGATTGTGCTGCTAATTGTGGCTTTCTGCACGAGCTACATCATGCAGCAGCGGAAAATTACAGCCATCCATGAGACTGTCGTGTCCATCTTTGGCGGTACGCTGTCCACTTCACCCACATTGCCCCGTCTCTCGGCTTTTAGTCTAACCACTTTGATTTTGCTTTAGGCATGATTGTTGGCCTGGGCCTCCGGATCTCAGGTTTCGACTCGATCCGCGACCTTGTCAACTTCAACTACCAATACTTCTTCAACCTCCTTCTTCCTCCCATCATCCTGTCATCGGGCTACGAACTACATCAGGGCAACTTCTTCCGAAACATCGGCACCATTTTGACTTTTGCATTCGCTGGAACATTCATCTCTGCCGTTGTTATCGGAGTGCTGCTCTGGATCTACACGGCCATATCCCCAGAGGGGCTTGACGTCTCTTGGATCGATGCGATCTCCGTCGGTGCTACCTTGTCCGCCACGGATCCTGTGACCATCCTGGCCATCTTCAATACCTTCAAGGTCGACCCTAAGCTCTACACTATCATCTTTGGCGAGTCTATCTTGAACGACGCTGTCGCCATTGTCATCTTCGAGTCGGCCCAAAGTGCGGGAACCAAGGGTGGGGGGATTGGAATTTTCAGCATGCTCCATGGAATCTGGTACTTCTTGTCCGAGTTCTTTGGCAGTTTGAGCATCGGTGCCATTGTTGGTGTCGCAACTGCCCTCGGCCTGAAATATACCTATGTCCGGAGGTATCCCGGCATTGAGACGTGCCTGGTCGTCCTGATCGCTTATGCGACGTATTTTTTTGCGCAAGCCATTAGCATGTCTGGTATGTATTTCAGCAGGTAGTCACAACGATATGAGCTCTAATTGGTTTCTAGGTATCGTCGCCCTGCTGTTCTGCGGCATCACCCTCAAGCACTATGCCTACTTCAATATGTCGCGCCGGACACAGCTGGCCACCAAGTACATCTTCCAGGTTCTTGCGCAATTGTCCGAGAACTTTATCTTCATCTATCTTGGACTTGCACTGTTTACCGAGAAGAATTTGGTCTATCAGCCGCTTCTCATCATCGTTACTGTTCTCGCCGTGTGCGCAGCCCGATGGGTGGCTGTCTTCCCCTTGTCCCGAGCTATCAATTGGTTCATCCGCTATCGAGCCCGTCGTCGCGGTATGGAAGCTGGGGATGAGCTGCCATATAGCTACCAAGTAATGCTCTTTTGGGCCGGTCTTCGTGGTGCCGTCGGGGTTGCCTTGTCTGCTTTGTTCACCGCCAAGGAGACCCAAGCGCTACAGGCCACTGTTCTCGTCGTTGTCGTGTTGACGGTCATTATCTTTGGTGGTACCACAGCTCGAATGCTTGAGATCCTTGGCATTCGCACGGGTGTTGCTGATGATAACGACTCGGATGACGAATTTGACATCGAGGCCATTGGTGGTGGAGGAGTCTACAAGCGCACCGACACCGGCGTTGGCTACACTCCCCATACCGGTCGGGGTGGCGCTGCTCTGCCCCTGAACAACGTGGGCCCAAGTGGAAGCGCGTCCGGAGACAGAAGAGGTCGCAACGGTTGGGCCTCAGGGCACCACTCCCCCAATGCCGGCAGCCGCAGCCGTAAGAGCCCCCGACTGGGCGCGTCCCACAACGAATATGAGCGGACCGACCTGCTCGGTCCAACCTCCTCTACAGGCGGCAGCAGCGTCGAGTCCGACTTTGGCAGCGACATCGACATCTCGGACCTGCCGCCTCCCGCCAACAACTCCCGCACCAGGTCGATTCCTAGTCCCCTGCTGGGTCCCAGCTCTGCGGCGACGCCAAGTAGTGGTACCCAGGCTGCCGGAGGTTCGTCGACGACAGGCCAGCAGCCCCTCACGGCCACGGCCGCCATTCGGCAGTTGCTTAGTGCTGAGAATCCTACGGCACTACTGAGGCAGCTGGATGAGGAGGTTATTAAGCCGAAGCTGTTGCTGGATGCTGGGAGTGGGCGTGGTGGACCTGGAGGGTCTGGCTCTCATTGATGGATGGGAATGAGATACATAGATTTGTTTTGTTTCTATGAATTGGTAGGCTCTCTGTTGAAAGAGGGGGGGTTATTTCTGCATCTATTGGCAAGGAGGGATTGGTAGACTGGCAGGCTGGCATTATTGGCGTTTTGTTTCCTTTTGCGGAGTTACTTTTTAGGTACCTGAAGTAAGCAGGCTGATAGATAGGTATGGCTCTTTCATTTTGAGTTTTCTCTTCTTGAACGGTGTAGTTGTCGTTGTAGTATACCCTCTGGTAGTTGTTTAGGGATTTCACACCACACTTATCTGTATCTCCTGGTTCTATATCAACTGGAGTTGTGCAAGTGATTTGATGGTCCCGAGGCTTTCATCTCATCAGCAAGAGAGCGCTCATTTGAGTGCGATTGCAAATTCTCAATCCCTCTTCCATTTTGAACGTACTAGGGTATAAGTATCGACTGAACCCAACTAAAGCAGCACCGAAAGAACTAGCCAACTCGAAAGATAGAACATGTTCACTATCACAGCATTAGCCATGCCCAGGCCCTCTCGACCGCGTAAGCACCAGGCTCATCCGCGGCAGGACAACTGGCATACCGATGCACTATCATTACTCCTGACTCAATTTCGCCTTTAGTAGAACCGTTCCCTCTTCACACATTCCTCACCTTGTCCTCTCTCCTCTCTCTTTGACTATCCCTCTTCTCCCCCCAGTTGCCTACCGCACTCCCCGGCAACGCCATCCCCATCCCCCCCAACGCACTCTCTACCCTCCTCGGCCGCTCCTCATCCCCCATCATCCCCAAATTCGGCTCCGGTGGCGGATTATGAATCCCCGGAATCCCCGCATACATTATCGTCATCTCTGCCGGCTCCGGAGGGAACAGGTCCTTCTCGCTGCCGCTGCCAAGGGTGGTGCTGCCGTCGCCGTTCTTGCTTTGTAGCTCGCGGAACCGAGCTTGTGCGCGATGAATACGGCCCGTTTGTTGGTCAACCCAGGAGCGCAGTGAGCGGAATCGGGCTGGGTGGTCTTCGCTTGTTTGAGTGTAGACGGATTCGCTGCGGGCGAGACTGGGGGCGCGCTGGAGATGAGGGGCGAAGGATTGGGAGTTGCGTAATGGTGGTTGGGTTTGAGTTTGGGTTGTACGATTGGACATCCAGGAGAAGCGGGTTGTGTAATTTGCGGCTGTGCCAGTGTTGTTTGGATCAGGGCTAGCGTTTGGATCTGCTGGGGCACGAGGAAGGGCCGCCAGGGCTGGAGGCTGCGGCTGATCGTTTGGAGGGAGGATAATATCCCCGTCACCGAAGCCTGAAGAAAGAGACGAGACGTCACTCTCGAACATGCTAGGTTGGCGATATCCATAAGCAGCTCCCATTTGCGATGTGGACATCGGTTGGTTGTAGTAGAGAGTAGTTGGCACAGTCGTAGTGTACGCAGTGCCAATTGAGCCATCACTCGGTATCATTGAGCTGAAGTTGGCGGCATTCGTAGAGCTCAGAGACCCCTGAGGTTGATGAGCATACGCTGTCGGGATGCTGGCCATGTTCGTGATGCTCAGGCCGTTTGGCGGCGGGGCGTACATAAGAGGCTCTGGAATCTGTGAAGGATAAATGCTCTCGGAATAGCGAGCCTGAAATGACCGATCGGGCATTATCATTGGCTGAGTTTGTTGCTGTTTCTGTATTTGTGGTTGCGGCTTCGGTTGCTGTTGCTGTTGCTGTTGCTGTTGCTGTTGTGGTCGTGGCTGTGGTTGTGGTTGTGCTTGCAATTGCGACTTGTCTGGGGCATAGTAACCCCCGACCAAACTGCTGATGCTGCCCGACTTTTCATGGAGCGTTGGCGGGGGCGATCCATTGATGGTTGAACCACTTAAGCTCAGCTCTGGACGGTGTCTGAGGAATGAGACCTTGGAAGTCAACCCCTTGGGAAGCCCGCCCAGGACGTTAGCCCTCCCCTGGCCACGCCTCCTCCTCGCCCTTACCAGCCGCCAAATCATCCAAACTATGAAGCATACAATGATGAAAGCACCTGCGGTACAGGTTAGATCTTCCATTTTGGCAGTCAACGTGCGAGGGAGCCATACCTATTGAGCTAACCGAGATCAGAACGCGCTCAGTTCCGCGGTCCATACCACTTTCTGACGGTTCAATCCGGTTGACAACGCTGCCATTGCTTAGGTCACCATCGTTGGGCTTGATCTCGGGCGTTTCACCCAGCGGCCCCGGAAGTGGAGGAGGGCTGGCAGATGGCGTGGGTAACGGGGCCAGTGACGAAGGTACAGTTCCGGAAGCCCCATTCTCACCAATATCGACGAGGCTAGATGACGACGGCACCTCGCTCGCTGTGATGATGGGGGCATACGTGGTGACAGAAGGATCCTTCCAGAGATATTAGCACTGCTCAAATGTCACAGAAAACATTCAGACTCACCTCAAGAGTCGGGCTTGGGGTCATTTCAGGCTGAGGGACAACGGCAGATGTGCCAGACGCAGTGGGGGCATCAGAGATCGTCCCTTCTGCCGACGTAGTTGGCTCTCCAGAAACGGGGGTTTCGGTTGCGGTCGGAGCAGCCTCCGGCAACGAGGAAGAGGGCGCGGCAGTTGGCTCAGGAGTTGGTTCGGAAGTCGATTCGGGAGAGCTACTCGACGATGGCCTAGAGTCGTCATCACCGTCGTCGTTTCTGTTCCCATCCCTAAAACGTCCATTGCCGTTGCCATTACTCCCATTGTTTCCTCCGCGACTTCCACCATTTCCTGACCCATTTCCTCTGCCGTTACCTCCACCATTGTTCCTGCCACCGTTTCCCCGGTTGCTCCCTCGATTTCGATTCCCATTCCCATTCCCATTTTCGCTTCCATTCCCGTTACTGTTGCCCACATTTTCTTCACCTTCCTTACTATTCCCCCCATCCTCATCGCTGCTATCATTCCCGCCCCTGTTACCTCCTCGGTTTCCTCCACCTGAGTTGCCGTTACCGTTACCACTGCCATTTCGAAATCTTCCTCCGTTACCCCCATTCTCAGACCGGTTACTACCTCCCCCATTTCTGTACCCATTGCCATTTCCGTTACCGTTTCCCTTGTTGCTGCCACCATTCCGGTTGCCCCCTCCAGAATTCCTATTACCCCTATTTCTCCCAGAGTCGTTGTCGTTATCATCATCGTCATTATTGTTATTGCCGTTCCTGCCGTTGCCGGACCGAAAACGACGCGGACTATTATCATCGTTGTCATCATCTCTATTGCCATTCCCTCCTCCTCCCCTATTTTTCTGTCGGGGGTTGAGATTGAAATGAGGCAAGAGAGCGTATTTGTTGTCTGGGCATCTTCGCGCAACTGCTGTTGTGTCTTTTCGAAACGGAGCCATTCCCTCACTGATTTGCATCATACATCCGCCGGCGAGGTAAAATTGATCGACCGGGTCAGAGTATCCATCAAATTTTGATTTTCGTAGACATTGAATCTGTAAAGAATCGATTGAAGGCTGATCGGGGTTGGAGAGAACTCGACAACCGAGGTTGACTGACGCAGAAAGGAACGGTCGAAATAGTGATAATATTACAAAAATACGTAAAGGACAAGGTGGAAAGTATAGTACATAGAAGAAATGAACGGGAAGCCGGCCCTGTTGTGAAAAGAAGCAAAAAAGAAGGATGAAGGATAATGTGATTTGTGTGGAACAAAGCAAAGCAGAAGAGAAGCAGAAGCAGAAGCAGCAGTACAGACAGACCAAACTTCCTAGCCAAGCAGCCGGCAGTAAGGTTGCATGAGGGCCAAGCTCCACGTCCCTGGCAAGAAGCACATCAGGGATGAGATATGCCGGAGCTTCAAGGGGATCGAGCTGTACCAAAACAGGGATCCGGGTGGCATGGGGTTGTATTTTTTTTTTCAGCTTTTCTCTCACATTGGTTACCAAAATTTTAAACTTCCTCTCCAGAGATCTTGGTTCCGGCAGTCAGCAAAAGCATGGAGTCAACAAGGATAAAAAGGCAACACGATATAGAGATCGGAAACGGCTTTGTCTGAGTAGGGGCTTATATCATGAGGCTCTTTGAGGCTCACACGATGCAGCTGAACCGATGGTGTTGCTCCATCCATTTCCCACAAAGCTAAGCTGAGCACCCGCTCGCCCAACTTCTACACGCTATTTGCATGACCAGAAGACAGGCAAGACTTTTGGCATTGCATATCACTTCTACTTCAGCAACAAGGCAACAGTAGCCACTTGGGATTTGAAGCTACTCGGAAGTTGAACGAAGGGCCTGGGAACAATGAGATGTTGTGGTTGCAGGCCAAGATTCAGGGTAGCAGGGGTAGTGCGTCTCAGCCGGCGAAGAGCGTGTTTCAGCTTCCTCAAGACGGTCACCGCGGGTAAACTACTAAGAACTGACGACGCATCATGGCGTTGCAGTCGCTTCACTTCCCGCGACGGCAAAGCCGCTGCTCAAAACAGTTCTGAGTTGAGAGCTTTTTATGATTTGAGTTTGTGTGTGGCGCCTTTACGGGTTACCACACACTCCCACTGATGAGACTGACGGCTTGCCTATGGCAATTGGTCCGAACGTCGACACGCTTGGGAACTTCAATGCTGGGCGCGTGCTCTCGAACCCTTCCGAGGAGAGCAAACACCGGTCGACATGAGAGAAGATCAAGCATGTTTACTTTTCCAGAGGTTGATCCCGATGAGTCTGAATCGGTGGCCGTGTAGACATTCCGGGACTTGGTGGGTGGGGAGGGGGTTTGAGCCTGGAAGCTGGTTGGCACTGACCCACCAGCAGAAGATTCTTTTGCGGATTTGAAAACCAACGTACTTCGTTTGATGAACTGTGACAGTATGAAATGGCAGCGGTATCACTAGATGTGGCTGTGACACTCTACAGTGGTTCGGTGTTGTCGCGAGCAGAGGCAGGCCAAGTCCAGCTCGACGTCGGAGGTAAACACACCAAAAGACAGGCAAAGGCTTCTGAGGCCGGGCTTGGTAGCCACGCTTGTCGCGCGCAGCAGCACCAGCAGCTTAAGCTCACACCAAAGCGAAAAGGCAGCTTTTTCGACGCACAGGGGACAGGTTCGTTGGGACGACGTGGGGTGAAGTGGCAGATGAGGGGAGATCTCTGCAGATGCTTTCATGCGCACGAGATGTCAACCTGCGGGTCGATGGCACATCAAGCAGCAAGCTTTGACCGAATGAGCTCGAATACAAATAAGAGTGGCTGCTCGCAAGAGATCAGACGCGAGATTTGCCCTGCAATCGACAACATTCCGATCTTCCGCAGGGGCTCGAGAGGTCTTGCATCCAAGAAGCCCGAGTCATCGCTGAGTCATACAGAGTAACAGAACTCGGGACTTAAAGTGAGGAGTTAGGAATTGGGTATGCTTGTGACGGTGTGGATAGCGCTTGCTGTCACTGCAGTGGCAAGTTGAGGCTATAACCAACTAACATGTAATTTTTTCTTGCTTCCACACCCTCCGGTTTGGAAGACGGTGCCGCTAAAATTCACGACCGATAGCGAAGCATGGGATGCTTTCTGGTAGACAGGCACACCTTACACGTAGTTGAGTTTACCAGAAATTTGAACTGATTGCCACGTGTCGGGACAGCTTCTGATGCCTTTTGTTTGTTTGCTTTTGGAGAATCCCGAATTGTGCAATATCAGTCTGTACGCGCTCGTTGCTTGAAGCTATGCTCGGCAATGGCCGGTATCCGGGCTCAGCTAGGCGCTGACCGACCCGGGCCTCGGCGGACTCGGGGCCGGCCCGGGGTTTGCCGGCTCTCTTTGGAGAGCGCAAACATCTGCAAACTGCAGTCTCGGCGGTGCTGGCATGTCCACATGCCTGTCCTCGCTCGGCATTTGGAGTTGGGCCGGGCTGACTCGGCAAGCTCAACAACCACAACATCACTTTAGCCGTAAACCAACCAACCGTGACAGGAGTACGTTGCACTTAGCACGTAGCACACTGTCATGTTGCCCAGTGCCTTTGAATGCATGTGATAGTGTCGGTGTCCAGGTCACAACAATGGACGGCTTCCTCTCTCCCCGCAGAGAGTCAAGGGTTGCGCGAAAAGTCGGAATAGAATGTCATTTCGGGGAGAAACGGAGCATTATTAGCCCCTAAAAGTGAACAATGAAATTGTCAGAAATAAGCAGGCAGCGCATGAGAGGACCAGGAGAACTAGGCCGAAGTGGTGATGATGATGATACTGACAGCATGGGCGGTTATGATTCACACAGTTCAGATACGACACAGGTACCTCGAGCTGCCAATCCATACTTGCACTTATCGCTGCCATACTGATAAGTGATAATGCAGGCACGGGAGGTTCCGAGTTGACAGTGTGCAACCCAGGTTCCATATTGGTAACGCCCAATGCTGGCGAGTGGTCCGCTGCCTGTACACTGTCACTCAAGATCAAAAATTTTCTCGTCGTGTCCGATGTTCGCCCACGCTGTCAGAGGAAAAGGTCTCCGTCATCTGTCACGGTTCCGCATCGGAGCCTTTTGCATGGGTGCTGAGTGCAGTCAAGCCTCCTCAATTTGCTCCAAAATCTGTGTGTTCTGTGTCGTCATTCAAGGATTGCACGGGTTCGGTCGCTTGGCAGACGGCCTGGTGGGGTGTGGTGGGGGGCTGGTCCGCCGCAGAGTGGCCACTGGCCGAGGGAGCTATCAGAAGGGGCGAATAGGAAAAAGTCGCAACTGTTAGCCATGAAAAAATAGCCTCCACTACAAGAGACTGATGACAGGGCCGCGACCCGCAACCCGCCAACATCAAGCTCCCGCAGCTTATCTTAGCGCAGATCGCAGCCCTGATGCTGGTCGACCTGCCCTGCCAATTGTGCAGCCCTTTGAACTAAAAAATTTCTTGTTCGTCCGTTTGCTGCCTCTGACGTTCCTCTTCTTTCGTCGTACTCTCTCGTCCCGCTTCGGCCAGTCTCTGCCAGTCCTTTCTCCAATCCCTCCCTTTTCACCTTCTCCGCGCGACCCCTAAGACCCCGCGCTCGCCAATTGAGCCCCTATGGCGACGTCACGAGCTTTCACCAAGCTCGCGGTGCCCCAGACAGGCGCCGTGCTGCTTCAGCAGTGCGTCACTCCCAGATTGTTCCTCCAGGCCTCGCGCAGGACGGTCGCCCCG
>Ga0065720_1020484_pt1 | contig 14222 bp, 20 predicted proteins | sample Thericmetagenome_FD_59107 | JGI IMG/M metagenome (GOLD analysis project Ga0065720, IMG submission 59107) | Thermophilic microbial communities from the Joint Bioenergy Institute, California, USA of rice/straw/compost enrichment - eDNA_2 v2... | ecosystem: Engineered > Solid waste > Grass >... | reverse complement strand
TGTTCTTCTGTTAACCCTGGTATCAAGAAAAAGCTTACTGGGTGAATACTGCTGATGTTGAATAAGTTGTGATCCCTAGCAAATAAATTTCGTCCAGTCTGGATCTACTTTAGAGGGGTCAACAATTTCATTGCATAATTTGTTTATAATTTCTAATATCTGGCAACGATTTTCTTGAGCGACATCATAAAAAGATGTGAAATAGTTAAGTGCGTCCTTTTTGAATCGTTTAAATTCTAACCTGATCAAGGCTAATAAAATAATTGTACTTAATATCGTGTAATCATTCCAAAATCCTTCTGAGTTCTTAATAAAGCTCATAATAAAGTGTCGACTAATCTTGAAGGTTATGATAAAAAGATATGATGTTTACTTCAAGAAGAACCCCTTGGATTTGAGAAGTAAAATCTCTTATTTTTGCATTGGATTTAAATTGTCTTATAATTTTTCTCCAAAGCTCAAAAATCTTGACCACAAGGTTTGATTGAATCTTGGATATTAGACGAACTTATGAATTTCTCTTGATACATTAATTGAGCCTTCAATTGCTCTTAATGAGCAACTGCTCAGCAAATCAAAGAAATTCCCAAAATATTCCATTTTTCTCATTTTATTAATTCCTATATTGTTCTTATAATATATCATAACTCTATTATCATACCACTATTCGAATCATCCCCTCAACCAATTCTTTGAAGTGAGATAAAGTTATTTCTTGAGAAAAGGTTTGCAACATGTAGAACAAGGCATCAAAGCTTTGTTTTTTAAACGCCTTAAAAGACACTTTCTCAGAAAATATAGAAACTCTAGCTGAAAATATCTTGGTCAGGGATTGAAGACACTTAAGTTTAATGAAAGTAGATATTATGGTACAATGAGAGCATCATCCGGATATTTTGGGAAGAGGATGGTATATGCTTGGCATAAACTTTCAATCAGGTTGGACTGTGAGAAAAGTAGCATCCAAGTCTCAGGGAACTAAAAATGAGGGGGGAAAAAAATTCTATTTTCTTACATTTGTAATTTGTGTATCAACTCTATCTGGGTCAAGATTTATGTCTAAATAAGTTGAACCAAAATTATAGGAGACACATAGGTTGACCAGCTCTACAGACAATCTTAGGTTTTGTAACAAAGGTTCTGAATTTGAAGCCCCTCCTTTTAAAGCTCCAACATACTTATCCAGCAGCGTATGGGAAGTTTGTGCTACAAAAAGCAAGGATTTATTTTGAAAGTTAATTTCTATCTTCTTGTGAAATAGATAGCTTAGTTTTGAGTCCAAATATCCTATGTTTTGAATTATTTCTTTGAACAGTCTCATTCCAATATTATTCAATATGGTGTCATCCTATATTATCGGAGTGTATAAGTGATTTTTTACCCTAGTAAAGAAAGACTTGTAAGCTTCCTCAAGAAGAATATTAGGTTGTGGCTGCTCATTATATACTCTCTTATTTATAATTCCAATCAGATTCGCGATCGAATTCACACAATAGAGATTAAGGGTATCACCTTTTGATACTAGCAGATTATAAAATATCTCCTCTAGATCTAAAAGTGCTTGTATTGTTTCACTCTTTGACTCCATAATATTGAAGTCATTCTCTTTTTTTAATGGCACATTGTTTATGATCGACTCGATTTTGATCTGAGAGAGTATTCTAGAATAATATTCGCATGTAACGAAGATGGTTGATTCTGATTGAGTTGAAAAGAGGATTTCCTTTATTTTCTTTCGAGAGGAGAATGTAGATAAGAAAGAAAAGATTAACTCTTCAGCCTTTTCTCTATTCTGAAGAAATGATAAGCAGAAAAACTTTAGAAAATTACTGCATTAACAGATTGGGAACATAAAATGTCACATAGACTCTCATACTCTTGTTGTTCTAATGAATTCACTGACTGAAAGTTGTTCATTCTTTTATAGAAATAATTTTATTTAAATCTCTTATTCTCTCAGGTGGAAAATTTCATGCCTTTTGACCTCTTCCCATGACATTCTTTCATCTTCCGATATGGCTAATGCCTTCTTCAGAAAAGATATAGTGGCTTCAGATATGTTCTGATCAGGAATGATTAACGGTTTTGTAATTAAAAGGAGCCTATATTCTTCTAGATTGGATCCTTTCCAAGGTACTTCTCCAAAAAGTAGCTCATAGAAAATTATTCCTAATGAGAAAATGTCCGATTTAAATGAGTATCTATCCCCTAGTAATCTGTGTAAATCCATATACTGTAAAGATCCTATAGAGGATTGAAGCATCTCATCCTTAGTAGATATCATTTTAGAATAGCCCAGATCACAAATCTTTAAAATCAATGATCCATCTTGTTTATGACAGAGAATATTCTCTGGTTTGAGATCTCGGTGGATGATGTTTTGACTATTTAGGGCATCCAAGCCTAAAATTATTTGTGATATTATTTTGATAGCATCCTTTTCCTGAAATCGCTTTTGATTATTCATAAGGGCTCGTAAACTCCCAGAGTTGCAATATTCTAAGATAATGTATATATGATCATTAGTTTGAAAAGAGTCTTTCATTCTTACGATATTCTCACATTGAATTTCCCGATGAAGCTTGATTTCGTTCAGTAAAGAATCAATCATGTATTCCGTAGTTAGAGATTTTTTCTTGATTTTCTTAATAGCTATGATCTCTTTGGTTGACTCATCAATTCCTTTGTATACAACACTTAAAGCTCCTTTTCCAAGTATTATTTGCTTATTATATAAATATTTATGTAATTTGATAGTTTGCTTCTGATTACAGGTGGAGTTATCTCTCTTCAACATTTGCATATTCTTTTGTTTTCCAAAAAAGTGCTATCGAGGACTAAGAAACCTAAATTCTCTGAATTTGATTTTTTAGAATTTTATTAACGATAATAAAACTTAACTTTACAAAAGAGTGTAGCATCTCTGATGATAATGAACAACAGGAAGGTATTTTACTCAGAGTCGCTGTGGGAACGCTTTGAGAATAAAGTGAAGACTTGGGTATAAACATATTTTGTCCTATAACCAATAGACTTACTCAATAATTCACGAGCTTTTACAATCATTAGTTTGTTCATCATTTCTCTACAAGTTTTTTATCTTCATTGAAACACTGCAACTGCTCTGGTACTCCGTGCATCCAAACTTTGCTTTTCTCTGGGAGACAGATCTATCAGATATTTTTAGAGAAGCCATTAAATATTTCCAGGTATTTTTCATCTCTTCAAATTATAACCTATAACCATAGCTTGATGGGTTACTAAATAGAAATGATAACAATTTCTTTTTGATTGTCCTTTACATCATATTTGGTGGTCAGCTCATAATGGTGTTTTTCTTCATCTATATCACCTGCAAAATAAACAGATCTAGAAAGAAGACATCAACGATCTTGACATATTCAATAAAAATTTTCAGCTTTTTCGCATTATTAATGAATACAATACTAACCATTCCTTTCTTCAGCATTTTCCTTTCAGCTCTGATATGTTTTGATGATGACAAAATTCATGGTAATACTTCATGCTACTCAGGGATATATTTCCTTCATTTTGTGTTTGGACTCGTTGGATTGTTGATTCAAATCTTTTTTGCACTCCTTTTCAACTTGCTATTCATTGATTTGAATCCTTACTCAAATATTCCGTTTTCAGGGCCTCAGTCAAGACTAGGACTCATTAAGCTACTAATCAAATTCGCACTTCCTCTCTATATTACCCTTGATTATAAGGTAAAATTACTCAAGTTATTAAAAAGAGTATAGGCCCAAATTACGGAGGAGTTTATTGGAATTTATGGAGTACTTTGGATTATAATCCTTGCACTTCGCTACAAATCTGTTCCTTCCTATCACAAAGATAACTTTTACTTTACGTTGGGCTGTGAAAGCATAATAACGTGGGCAACAATCATCTCAAATGTCCATGCCGTACAGAAATTGAGATCATAATAATTGAATCTATAGTTTATAGACACTGGGTCTGTTGATAATGTTGGCTTGCTATTTCTTTTCCTTGGCGCTATTTTCTTTGCATATACCTACATAAGTATCGTTCAAAAGAGAAGGTGGTCTTACATGAGAACTGATATCAAGGCTTTTAAGAAAGATATTGATATTGAAACTTTTGTTAATATTTTCATCGATTTGATTGAAACAAGAGGTAAAGTTGAAACTTCGATAGATAAAATTCCTTAGAAAAGCCAGAATCTAGGATACAATTAGAAGGGTTGCTAAAATTGCATGTCAAAGGATGCCCAAAGAAAGAAAATGATTGCCTGTGCTATACTTTAGTCAAGGATCTTCGTAAGAAAAATAGATTATTTATTGATTGTATATATAGTCAGGGACGAAGATGGTCCAGAGAAATCTAGACAGTGGTATCAATTTGTCAAGGGTATTCTGGTGGATTCCCTAGAGAAATTTCCGAAATCTGCTAGGCTGCACATCTTGTATGCATATATCCAACATGAAAAGTTGAAGAATAAGTTCAAAGCTTTATTTGAACTCATGATTACAGAGGAAAATAAACCAAACCTGCAAGAGGAATTTTCAATCTACAGATACAAGAACCTCATTGAAGAAGAAATGATCGAGTCAGACATTAGAACTTCTGAGACAAAGGGAATAGATGTCAATATTATTGTACATTTTCAAAACAAATTTGTCCAATTTCAATCAGCAATTGAGAAAGCAGTTGATCTGCATTTAGACTTTTGGAGAGAATTATTGGAAGAAAATCCTGATATTCATAAGCTTCAAAATTTAGGCTCGAAGATTACTAATACAGTAGAAACAACAACAACTCAATTCAAAAAACTCGTTGAAATTAATCCAAATCATATCAAAATGCTACAGATTCATGGAAACTTCTTAAAGGATATCGTGAATGATGACATTGAAGGCCAGAGAATCCTTGAAAAGTATATCTAGCAATGTCTCTAATAACTTTTAAGGGCTGAGTATGTGGATAAGTCATCATTGGTGAACAAGCAATTTATTGATAATGATCGTCTAAAATATGGGGAAAATTCCAACACCTGCATATTGACTGTAAGTGGAAATTTCAATAATATGGGCACAGTAGTCAATGTTAATAATGAAATTACACGAATTCTCAACTTTTCCAAGTCTGATCTAATTGGTCAAAACATTTCCAAGATAATGCCTAAGGTCTATGCAGACATTCATGATTCTCTTATGAGAAATTATTTTGAAACTTCTCAATCTAAGATTATCGGAATTGAACGTATCGTATTTCCAGTCAACAAAGGCGGTTATCTTGTCCCATGCACTTTGATGATTAAAATCTTGCCAAACTTAGAAGAAGGCATTAAGATTGTGGGATTCTTAAAAGAAATCGAGACTGAGAGTGCTGTTTATTCTAAGACTGTCGATTTTGAGAATGAAGACTCTGTAAACTATTTCAATATCTATATTAAGAATTTAGGTCCACTATATAATGTATAGTGGAGATACTGGTATTATCCAAGGTATCACTTACAGTTGTTATCGAAGCTTTGGAATACCATCCAGCTTAGTTTATGGGAATAATGCGAGCACCAACGAGTTCACTATTGATAGCATCTTTCCAGACATTATCAATCAGAATCTGGATGAGTTAAAGAGCCCTAGTGGGTTGATTGTTACTCTCGATACCACGATGCTTCAACAAAATTATTTGATTGGCCATCAGCAGAATGAACGTGAGAGTCAGGAAGAATTTGAGGATGAGTATCTCCTAGAACCTTAAAAGTGTTAATTTTATTAGAGAAAAAGAAGCCAGATATAGAAAGACTAAAATCAGGGCAATTATGATACAAGATGATGATTATCAAGATACAAATATTAAAGTGCTCAAATTCGTTGAAGCCAACGACGGTGAAGAATTTACAAAGCAGAAATTATCAACTCCACAAGAGACTGAGACTAAAGATAAACTCCAAACAAAGGAGGGAGATAGTCCATGTAAGTATGATCAACTTGATAATGAAATTTTGAAGCAAAAGCTGAAGCAGAACATGTAGATCATCATGAAAGGTCTGTAGAAGATGTTGAGAAGAGCGATCACGAATCCAGTATCTCAGGTTTTAAGAATTGATTCTCTTTGTTTATAAACAGGAACTGGTGTTAATGAGGATATGAGGCAGCTCAAAGACTTCAAAGCTTTAATTTCAGAGAAGACTGTTCCCAAATCGATTAAGTTTTTAAAAAGGGCCATGGTGGGATTAGTTGCCATCTTAATCACGATCACATGTAAATCGTAGAAGTTGAGTGATAAGTTTCTAGCTGTTGAGCTAAGTCTTAAATTTAAGCAAACAAGTGAATATAAGGAAGGTGTTCTGAATATACATGAAGCATTTCAAAGACATGATCTTATGGCTGATATCAATTTCAAAACGAGGAAGTTAGAAGTTCTATCTAGAAACCTTATTACTGGGCTCAGCACAGCCGAAAAAGATGCCCTTGAGACAGATATAAAAACTAAGGTAAGCACTTTGAAGACAATTATCTTAACTGAATAGTTAAATACACAAATTAAAAGTCTCCAAAATATTCAATTTGATGTAATAAAGGCTGCAATCAAAGTAGACTCTGAAGCAGAGACGAAGACCTATCCTATTGAAACTCTTCTAAACACTGGTGTAAGTATTGAAGAGAGTCTCTATAACGATGCCATATTTCAGGTAGGCTCTCTTTAGGGTGACTAATCTTGTAGTATATCACAGCCTCATCTTCGATTAGGAACTCCTCTTTGGCTTCATTCAGTTCGATTTCGGATTTAGATTCTACTATAAAAAACTTCTTCTTTGTTAGAAGGAATGGATTAGGGCCTTTACGACAAGGATCTGAAGCGCAAGCCGAAGAATTTAATGAATACTATAAAGATCTCACAAAGAAATACGAAGCGAAATTCAGAATCATCTTGATAGTAGGCTTATTAGTCCTCTTCTTGTCTCAATTGGTTCTCATTCCAATTGTCTTTTCAGTCCATCGAACAAATAACAAAGTACTGTCACTTTTTGGATATATTCCTATCAATGAAATCAATGAATTGGCAGCTAAGTGTGAAAGATTTATCCAAAAGTATCTAGAAGACTACCAGGACAAAAGAGAAAATTCAATGGAGAAAAGTGAACAAGAAAACGAAAATTCTACACGTCGAGAGCATAACGATAATACTTACTTTGAAGTTAATCCTAATGAGTCTATGAATCCCGAGAACATCAAGCTCAATATTAGCGAAGGGGAAGGACTTGAAGCCAAGATCTCCAATCTTCACAAGGACTATCAACCTCCTAGAGACAATCTGTTATCAAGCTCTCAAAGTCAGGGGAACGGAATTAGGTCTGATGGGAAGCAAGAGGAAGAAGACAAGTCATTGCTCAAGGCAGCCACTACTGACAACAAGGATTCTGTTATAAAAAGTAAGCTAACTCCTAAAGAAGAGGACAAGCATAACAACGAAGAAGACATAGATGCTGTTATGGATAGAACACAAAAGCTATTAAACTCTAAGGATAATAATAGAAAGACTGTGATTATTCAATTTATCTCTGTTGCTATACTATTTGCACTCTGGTTTATCATCAACTTTGTTGATATCATTATGGTCTTAAAAAGATTTCGATTTTCTATGGATCATCTTGAAATGCTGACTCAGCGAGCCCCAAATGTCAGGTATGCTTTCGGTTTTGCCTTTGAGGAGGTGGCTGAAAATAATCTTACAGCGGTCTATGTCTATACAGGTAACCTATATTCCAATCGTTATTAACCAATATAGGACAACCTTATATTATATATCGTGACCATTACAAGACAAAAGCCTTCAAGAATGATCAAGATTTATTTGACAGCCTAAAAGATAGTTTCCCCAACAACTTTAATAATTATATTGCCACCTTCCGCTCCTATAATCTTGAAAATTTATGTGACTCTTATTTTGGAGCTAAAAGTCCAAGTGAACAAGCAAGTAACTTACAACATAATTTAAGTGATTACCTAATGTAGGTTGCCAAGCAGTATCTGATGGTCTTCTTGAGAAGGGATTAAGAATTGCCATCACAACTATTATCCAGAATGCTGAAGATATTATCAAGACATTTAATGCCAGTCCAAAGACGGTATCAGATCAAGAAGCAGCAATTAATGATGAAAAATTTGTTCAAGCAGGTGAAGGATATAATGAGTGACATTAACTTACTAGAGGAACTTTTAGAGATGATAACTCCTGCTCTTACACAACTAACTCAAGATTTTATTGATGCTTTTGAAGATTATATTGATGAAACTGCTGACCTAGAAAGGCTCAAATTTGCCGTCTTTATTATCGGGCTTGTTGTCGTGTTTTGCTTTATTTGGATTCCATATCTTCGCAATCTCAGCAACAAAATTTTTAGGACCAAAGGGATGCTCAATATGATCCCAATGGATATTATCAGTAAAAATGAAAGTTTGAAAAATTTGTTCATATCTGGAGACTTGCTCCAAGCTGTAAAATAATCTGCAATGTGACAAATTGTTACGTTCATCTTTTTTCAGAAGTTAATTTCTATTGAATACACTTTTTTTGTAAGAAAACGATTTAACATATCTATGCATATTTACAATCTGTTTGAGTTAATATGAGAAAAATAAAATATTATTGAACGGCTTGCATAAGTTCTCCTGAGGTAAAAAGATTCTTTAAATTTTCATTCTTGGTAATGATTTCCATAGGTATCATATTCAACATTCCCTTAGTCCTCCAAATATCATCACGAACTCTTTTTAAGTAAGGTGTCCACAAGAAGAAGAAGATGGCAAAGGAACCCAGGATGAAAATAGTGAATCTTATTCTCTCAACATTCAATGACACGTCTAGATAATTCTGGAAAGTTGTGATATATTGAGCAAGAAGAGCTTGGAGTGCAGGCATTATTTGATCTTGGATTGCTTCTAAAATTTGTTAACAAAACGAATAAGAATTCTACCTGACGCTACAAACTTCCCTTCATTTAGGAAGTCTTGCTGATCAATAAGTGATCTTGAAGTAGTGTAAAATTCATTTAACACATCAAGGCTGTTTTGAGCTATTGTAGTTATTCCCGTCTTAATTCCTCTTTGAAGAAGCCCTTCTGCTACATCTTGACATTCTTTACATTATCAATTAATAATCTTATCAAGTTACCTGATTCTCTTGTTGTTCCAAATACAGAGTAATAATAGTTTTTGCACACGTCATCAAAATAGTATGATTTGAAACTATCTAGATACTTGTTGAATGAGCCTGGAAAGTCTCCTTTTTCGCTGAAAGAAATATCTCGCTCATTTTGATATAACGCCTTGAAGTAGTGTTCTCTTGCATTAATGAAGGAGTTATCTACAAAGGCTTAGCAAATATATTATCAATCGAGCTACTGTAGTCATATTTGTAGACCCTTTCAATGTCATTTTCTCCAATTTCTTCTTGAGTGAAAACATTCACATAGCGAACTTGGGGAATTCCTTGAGCAATGAGTCTGAGGTGATCTAATCCCATCCTAACATTTCCAAGGAAAGAAGTTTGGCCAACAAAACTTAGCACAAAATATAATGTGTACAGTCCGGCTATGAAAAAGAAACTTAGCCAGACTGCACTTCTTTGATTAGCACGTGAGCTTAGAAGCTTTTCTGATCTATCATATGCTCTCATTTCTTGGATCTGTTCAGGCTTTTGAGGTGATACTTCAACCTCTTGATTTGGAACTAACCCTTCTACTTCAGGTTGGCGAAGATTCGAAGCGTCAAGTTTATTTTTGTCATTTGCGTTGAAGTTAATTGAGAAGTTGCTTTCTTTCTCTGATGGTAGAATGTCATTGTGAACATTTTGTTTATTCATAGTTGTTTCTAATTCCTTGTGAGTAGCATCTCCATCTGCATTGACCTTTGTGTATCCATCCATAGCGGCATCCTTTTTTTCATTCGTTTGAGATCCTTCATCAGCTAAAAATAGTTTAGTTTAACTTTAAGAAAAAAGATACAGTCAAATGAGAAGTCTCTTCTCTCTGATCTATCTTCCAAATGAGTTAGGATGAATCTTTCACATTTGTTAGCCAATTCATTTATTTCGTCAGTAGGAATAAATCCAAACATTGACAGGACTTTTTTATTGGTCTTCTGCAGAGAGGTGACAATCGGGACTAAAATTAGCATTGACAAGAATGGCAAAATGATTCCAACAACCATTAAGGCAATAAAAACTTTGTTATATTTATCTGCTCTTTTTCTATAAACAGAGTAAAAGGTCTCTGCATGGTTTTCTCCTGCTACTCTAAGTGGTCCAAGTCCATTTCTTCTCACGAAGTAGAAATTCTTGTTAGTTGTCTCATAGTCTGAGCTGGCATTATTGAATGAAGCTAAGGACACATTTCTGAGAAAAGATGCAGAAGTAATATACTAGAAGATAATTAGCTGGATGGGATAGTAAATTATTACTGTGAATATAGCATCAACCAAGCTGCTTTTATCGACTTTGACTCCATTTGATAGAAGACTCTCTATCTGAATGCTTTCATCTAGAGTGTTTTCGGTAGATTTATCAGAGACAATAATATCAGCTTTGATAACTTGGAAATGTAATTCCTTCAAAGCATCAATTAGATCAATCAAACTCTCTTTGAGATTGTCTGCATAAGCATCCTTCTCAGCTGTTGAAGAAGTTACAATAACATCCCTAAGAATTGATCAAAAGGAAAGGACTCAGATACGTTGCGAGAAGTTGCAATTTACGAATTTTAAAGTTCACTTCTGCCATTTTGTCATATCTTTCATAGGCCTGGACAATAGTGGTGACTGCCTCATCATATTCACGATGTTCAGCAAACTTGTAACCCAAATCAATTGCTATTTACTTATCAATGTAAATTGAAAGAGTTTACAGACTATCACCAACAAAAACAATGGTAAAAATAGCATTGATCTCTTTAGGAGTTTAATAGATCTAGGCACATTCTTCTCTGAGATCAAAGCTTTGAAATCTTTCAATTGTCTTAATTCATCATTTCCATTTGAGTCTAGAATATTATCCCTAAATTTCGGATGAGATTACTGGCTGAGACACTGGATCTTCTATCGGATTTTTCTTGATCTTGATTCTCTTCATCTTCTCCTTCACCCGCTATTTTCTTATGAGAAATCTGGAAGAAATAGTAATACCATTTTCATCATGGGCTTTTTCTTTATCATCTTCGACTGCCTTCGTTATAATCTGATTTTGATTATTATGTTCCTTGCCCTCCCCAATATCTATGAACTTGAGCACTCTTAGGTGCTTAACATCATGATATTCATCATCTTGAATCAAAACTGCACGTATATTCGTCTTTCTATACTCTGTAGCAACCTCATCACTAGTAACAGATTATAATGATTCAATCGTTGTTTTTACTCATCTTCATCCTCTTCATCACTCTCATTTTCACTATTGTTTTCTCCAAGGTAATAGTTCTGCTTTAATGTTGTTGAATCAAAAGTTGCCAGGAATCCGTTCGGATTCTTGAGCTGTTCATCATCTAAGGTTGCAAGCTCTGGAATAACCGTGTCTATGGTTAGCTCATTGCTACTGGCATTTCCGTATACCAAGCTTGAGGGAACCCCAAATGATTCAAAGCAATTCTTAGTGATGCCGTAAACAATTTTAGTTTCTCCATTATACATAATATAATAGACCTAACAGGTGAATTAGAGAAATCTGTCTATTTACATTTTCTTCACTATCGAGATCTATATCCTTAGACAGAGAGACACCATTTTCCACGTCTTTGAGAAATCCGACCACCCTAATTCCTTCATCAAGGGTGGGAAGCACCTTGATCATCAGAGTGCAGGGAACCATAAATCCTGCCTTATTAACAGGGAAGACCAATCTCTCGACTCCTATCACTTTTGGTTCAGAGGTTTCAAAATAGCGTTTCATGGATGAATCATGAGAATCCCCAATTATTTTGGGCATGATTCTATTGATGTTTTGCCCAATTATGTCCCCTTTATTGTATTGCAAGATCCGGCTGATTTCATTGTTAGTATTGGTCACAGTTCCCAATGTATTATAATTTCCGCTGCACGTAATAATGCATGTATTAGAGTTCTCCCCATACTTGATTCTCTCATTATCGATAAACTGCTTGTTAACAACTGATGATTTCTCAATATATTGAGCCCTAAGGATTTAATTGATAAGTTTCATTATGCTACTTTTCTAATAGCTTCCTTCCTTCCAGCTCATCATTTACAATGTCAAGCAAAAAATTTCCATAGATTCTGAGCATTTTTATATGATTTGGATTCAGCTCACTAATTTTTCTAAAACTATCAGCAACTATATCAAGCGATCCGGTGAGCTTTGAGCCAAGGCTCTGGAGTTTTTGAATATCGGGGCTATCCTCAAGAAGTTCTCTCCAAAAATCGAGATGATAACTCACAGACTTTTCAATGGTAGATTGAAACTCCACAAATTTATTCTGGAAGTGGACTAAAATATTGACATCTATCCCCTTAGCTTCCGAAGTGGTGTTATCATGCTCGATAATTTCCGCTTCAATCAAATTTCTAGATAGCCATGACTATTTATACAAACAAAGATACTTATATCTGAATATTGCAAACTCTTCTTGAATTTGGGGTTTATTTTCATCCGTTATCATCATTTCATAGAGAGCTTTGAATTTGTTGTTTAATTTTTCCTGGTGTATATAGGCGTTTAAAAGATGTAGTCTTGTGCTTTTAGGGAATTTTTCAAGGCCATCTGAGAGGATATATTTTGCCCAACTGAACCAAACGTAATCCCGTTCTGAATTGTCTTCTTTGACTAGAAATATTTCAATAACTGTAATAATCAAGCTTACGTAGTTCTTGGACTAATAGAGAACAGGTGCATTCTGTCTCTGATTTAGTACATGACTTAACATGAAATTTGAGGACACCTTCTAATTTGATTCGGCTGACAGGATCATCTAGTTAGTAATAGGATAATATTTCTTCTCTTTATTACCTTTATTCTCGATCAAATTAAGGAGCATTATGATATACGTTTCGAATCCTTCATCTTTTTTAAAAGATTTAGTGTCGCTTTTTAAGTAACCCCAAAACCTTCTTTCCACTAATGAGACATAAGTTGAAGCAATAAAAGGAGCAGCAACAATCAAGAACAGAAGTCCAATATTATCAACAGCACTACCATCTAAGAACTAATAATTGTGATTAATAAGATATAAAGATTGTAATACTGCGTGTATGTTAGCCACTCCTGATGCCCAGAATAAAATGCTCTCACAAACAAGCAAGAATCTAAAGACTGAGCGATTGTAGCACGGCAATGATTGGTAGCGGAATAATAAAATAGCCGACCAATAGACTCCCGAAAGAACTACAAATTGAACATTTAGACTCCCTTTATAATCAATAGTAATGTAGATTGGTGCAAATAGCTTCATAACAAGCTTAAAAAAAGGCATATTGGTTGATGGTGAAGCAAACGGTAATTTTGAAAAGGGGTTCAGTTCAATATAAAATGGCAAGAAAAGTAAAAGCAACCCTAAGAACAATATGGCCCCGATTATCGCAACTGTTAAATGCAAGAAGTAGATGCCTTTGTAGCATTCTAGGTCTCCATGTACTGGATCTTGTTCGTGGCAGTAAAAGCTTGCAGTAAAGATCTCGATAAAGGGTATAGTAAGGACCGTTGTCAGTAATACGGCGAATAAAGAAACAAACTTTAGACAATAATTAAGGAGAGTTGAAGGTTTCTTTGAACTGGAATTTAAAGATCTTGAAATCAAAATGATCATGAGGGTGATTATAACTTCGATCCCCACTGTAACATATAGAAGCACCATGAAGATAACCTGGTTATTTTGCGTGAGAATAAAGTTAAACTATTCCATTAGTAGACGATTGAGTCAACTTACTTGAACATATTTGATTATATACCGCAGATAATTTGCTATTTCAGTGGACCATAGAAATTCGAAACGTGGATGTACTAAAAACCATAAGAACTGAGCCATTTCAATGAGCAAGAGAAATTTGTAGACAAGTGGATTGATTATATTGGATTGAAGTAGTTCATGGACAAGAGAATATGCCTAATTAAAGTATTTCAGATGGACTGTATTTTTTTACTTCAATCTTTGTTCTTTCTCCAAGCTTTTCAAGTGAATCCTCTGAACCAGCACCTTTTTTATTTCTTAAATTCATAGATGACAA
>Ga0065720_1003714_pt1 | contig 14225 bp, 12 predicted proteins | sample Thericmetagenome_FD_59107 | JGI IMG/M metagenome (GOLD analysis project Ga0065720, IMG submission 59107) | Thermophilic microbial communities from the Joint Bioenergy Institute, California, USA of rice/straw/compost enrichment - eDNA_2 v2... | ecosystem: Engineered > Solid waste > Grass >... | reverse complement strand
CCCAGCTGGGACATACAATCCACTTCGGCCACGGCCGGCCCCGTTTTGTTGCCTCGAGAACAACAATTCTGCCGGGTCGGCCGTGCGCCTCTCTCCCCTCAGTTGGGAGAAGAACCTTTTTTTTGCCTGCCTGGCCCGCTCTCCCCTGCAGCGACCCGCCCGCCGGAATCCCGCATTGCACGGGTGTTGCCAGCACGCGATTCCGTGCCACACTTGAAACCTCACGGACGGACCTTTTGGAGAGGGGGGTTCGATGTCACGTGTCGCCGAACTCGTCCGGGCCGCGGGCGCCGCCGCCTCGACCGGGCGCTGGGCGGAAGCCGAGCGCCTCTGGGCCCAGGTGCGGGAGCTGGACCCGGACAACGTGCAGGCGCTCTTCAGCCTCGGGGTGCACGCCTTCCAGCGGGCCGACCTCAAGGCGGCGCTAGAGTTCCTCGAACAGGCGCGCCAGCGCGCGCCGCGGGACCCGATGATCCCGCTGACGATCAGCCGGGTGCACCGCGAGGCGGGGAACCTGCCGCTGGAGTGGCAGTGGATCCACGCTTCGCTGGAAATCGACCCGTACTTCGTCCCCGCACTGCTCTCCAAGGCCGAACACCTGGAGCGCATCAACCGGCCGCACGAGGCCGCCGCCGCCTTCCGCAACGTCCTGAAGGTCGCACCGTCCGAAGCGGATTGGCCGCCGGCGCTGCGCCGCCGCCTGCAGCATGCGCGCGAAGTGGTCGAGCGCGACACGCAGGAGCTGATTGACTACCTGCACGAGCGCCTGCGCCCGAAGCGCGGCGCGGTGGACGCGGCACTGTCCGGGCGCTGGGACGAGGCGGTCTCGATCCTGGCCGGCCGCACCCGTCCCTACCATTCCCAGTGCAACCAGTTGCACGTGCCGCGCCTGCCGGCCATCACCTTCTACGACGACGAACTGTTTCCGTGGATGCAGGAGCTGGAATCCCGGACCGGGGTGATCAAGGACGAGCTGCAGGAACTGCTCGCCAGCCACGGCGACAGGTTCGTGCCCTACATCCAGTACGGACCCGGCGACCCGGTGAACCAGTGGGACAAGCTCAACCACTCGCGCGACTGGAGCAGCTTCCACCTCTACGCCCACGGCAAGCCCGTGCACGAGAACCTCGACCGCTGCCCGCGCACCGCCGAGGCGCTGCAGCTGGTGGACCTGGTGGACATCCCGGGGCTGTGCCCGAACGCGATGTTCTCCGCGCTCGCGCCGCGCGCGCACATCCCTCCGCACACCGGCGAGACGAATGCCCGCCTTGTCTGCCACCTCCCGCTGGTGGTGCCGGAGGGCTGCCATTACCGGGTGGGCTTCGACTGGCGGCAATGGCGCGAGGGCAAGTGCTGGGTGTTCGACGACACCATCGAACACGAGGCACGCAACGACAGCGACCGGCTGCGCGTGATCCTCATGTTCGACGTCTGGAACCCGCTGCTCAGCCAGGCCGAGCGTGAAATGGCCCGCGAACTGGCCGCCGCGATGCGCGACTGGCGCATGTCGGACGCCCAGGCCGGAACCACGACGACCCAATGACGAATTCCCGCATGATACCCAGGCGACTCCTGCTGCTTGCGTTCCTGTCCCTGCTGCCGCCGGTGTCGCTCGCGCAGCAGGCCAGCCATCCCTGCGCCACCGTGCCCGATCCCGACGAGCGCCTCGCCTGTTACGACAAGGCATTCCCGCCGCCGCAGGAAACGATCGAAGCCGCCAAGGAACAGGCCCGGTCCCGCTTCGGCCTGGACTTCCTGAAGCCGAAGCAGGCCAGCGCGACGCCCGCCCCCGACCAGATCGAAGGCAAGGTGGTCCGGGTCGATTCCATCAGCGGAGGGCTGCGCCGCTTCACCCTCGACAACGGCCAGGTCTGGACCCAGACCGACGATGACAACCGGGGCCACCTCCGCGAAGGCGAAACCGTCCGGATCCGCAAGGCGATCCTGGGCGGCTACCACCTGGTGATGCCGAACGGCATCGTGGTGCGGGTCCGCCGCACGAGGTGAGGCTAGGATGGACGCGCCTCCCGCCAAACCGTTGGACACGGCGCAGGCGGCGCGTTTCAGGCAGGCACTTGGCCTGCTGCAATCCGGACGACACGACTCGGCGCTGGTCATCGCCGAGGCCCTCGCCGCGCAGGCGCCGCAGGCGGCAGACGCGTGGCAACTGCTGGGCATGTGCCTGGCTGCGAATGGCCGCCAGCAGGAGGCGGACACGGCGTTCGAGCGTGCGCTCGCCCTGCTGCCGGGCAACGCCACGGTGCAGCGCAACTACGCCGTCTCGCTGGCGGGACACGGCAGGTCCCTGCTCGCCCGGGGTCGCCCGGAGGATGCCGAGCCGGTACTGCGCAGGGCGGTGTCGCTCTCACCCGACCTCGCCTACGCGTGGGCCGACCTCGGCACGGTATTGCGCATGCTCGGGCGCGTGGACGACGCGCTGGCCGCGTTCCACGAGGCCCGTGGACTGCTGGACCGGCGCGGCGCCGACAGCTCCGGGGTCCGCGACGCGATCAGCGGCACCTTGGCCGACGCGGGAAGGCCTGCCGAGGCACTGGCGCACGCCCGCAGGCTCGTGGCCGAACGCCCCGGCTTCGCGCCCGCCCACGAGACCCTGGGCCACCTGCTCTGGGAATACGGCACGGAACTGGCACCGGGCGAGGATCCGCTCGAAACCTTCCGCGCGGCGGCGCTGGCCCAACCCGGCAACCGGGACCTGCAGCTGGCCTTCGTGCGCATGTTGCTGGCGACGAAGCGCGGCCAGGAAGCGTTCGAGCACCTGCAGCCGCTGCGCCGGGACACGCCCGGCGACCCCCTGCTCGACTGGTACGTGGCCGAGGCCCTCGACCTGCTGGGGGAGCACGCGCGCGCCACGCAACTGTTCGAGGCCGCCGCACGCGCCGGACTGGCCGGCCTGCCTGCCTTCCTCAACGCCCGGGCACGGCACGCGTTCCGCACCCGGCAATTCGACCTGGCGGCGGCCTGCGCCGGCAGGGCGGTCGAGATCGATCCCACCGACCAGGAAGGCTGGTGCTACCTCGGCACCGCCTGGCGGCTGCTCGGCGACGGGCGCGAATACTGGCTGTTCGACTACGAGCGGCTGGTCGGCTTCTCCGCGATCGAGCCGCCCCCGGGGTATCGCGACCTGCCTGCCTTCCTTGCCGACCTGAAGGCCACGCTCGAGGCCCTGCACACCGCGCGGCGCGAGCCGGTGAGCCAGAGCGTGCGTGGCGGCACGCAGACAGCGGGGCTGCTGTTCGGGCGCGACGCCCCCGTCATCCGCGCGGCCGAGGCCGCCCTGCGCCGCGCGGTCGAGGCCTGGCTGGCCACGCTGCCCGACGACCCGACCCACCCGTACCTCTCGCGCAAGGGGAAAGGCATCCGTTTCAGCGGCTCCTGGTCGATCCGCCTGCTGCCGGGCGGGCACCATTCCAACCACTTCCACGGCAAGGGCTGGACCAGCTCCGCCTTCTACGTCTCCGTGCCCGGTAGCGTGCTCGCATCGGACGAGGCCACGCGCGAGGGCTGGCTGCAGTTCGGGCAGCCGCTGGAGGAACTGGGGCTGGGACTGCCGCCCCGCCGTGTGGTGCGGCCGCAACCCGGCCACCTGGCGCTGTTCCCGTCCTACATGTGGCACGGCACCGTCCCGTTCCACGAAGGCGAACCGCGCATGACCATCGCCTTCGACGTGCAGCCGGCCTGACCCGGTCCAGCGCGCCCGCGGGACGCCCCCGGACCCGGGCCTTGCATGAATCCATCCGAAACCCGGGCCTGGAAGCGGCCCGGGGCCGCTGGAAACGGCCCTGCGATCAAGCAAAATCCGGTTGCCTGTTTGGCACAGGCCTGACCCCCGGGGAGACCTCCATGACCGCGATTGCCCAGGCGAAGCGGCGCGGCTTCGCCGCCAGCCTCCTTTCCAGGAAACAACTGTCCCTGGCCATGCTCGCCGCCGGCCTGCTGGCGCTGGGTCAGGCCGTGGCGAGCGACCCGGCAGCCACGGATGCCTCCGCCGCTCCAGCCACGCCGAAGACCGGCAAGAGCGGCAAGGTCTGCACCTACGAAGTCGTCACCGGCAGCCGCCTGAAGAAGCGCGTCTGCCTCACCCCGGAGCAGTGGGCAGCGCGCGAACGCGCCGCCAAGGAGCTCGGCCGCGAACTGGATGCCCGTCCGGTGGGCAAGGAAGCCAACTGATCCCCGGTCCGGCGCCATCCGCCGGGCATTGCCGGGCGGATGGCGGGGCAGGCCCCACCGGCAGGCCATGGCGGAACCCACCCCTGACCCGGGGTGGGGTTTTCGTCCGCGAGCCCCCATGGGGAATGTGCCGATCACCCTCGGCTGCTTGCCGATCCGCCGACGTTGCACGGCCGCTCGGATCGCACGAATGCCGGTGCCGGGAGCCTCCCCCTGCTGACGGGGAGGGGTATTTCAGACTCCGAGCCGCGCCTTCGCCTGCTCCAGCTGCTCCACCAGCGCCTTCGGCAGGCGGTCGCCGTACCGGGCCAGATCGGCGGCGACGGCCTCGTACTCAGCGCGCCATTCGGCAGGGTCCACCGACAGCAGTTGCGCCTTCGCACCGTCGGACAGGTCCAGCCCGTCCAGCGCCAGCGCGCCTTCCGCCGGCAGCAGGCCGATCGGCGTCTCCACCGCCGCGGCGGTCCCCTTCACCCGGCCGATGATCCACTCCAGCACGCGGATGTTCTCGCCGAAGCCCGGCCACAGGAAGCTGCCGTCGGCCCCCTTGCGGAACCAGTTGACGTGGAAGATCTTCGGCAGGCGCATGCCCGGGCGGTCGAACGACAGCCAGTGCGCGAAGTAGTCGCCGAAGTGGTAGCCACAGAACGGCTTCATCGCCATCGGGTCGCGGCGCAGCACGCCCACCTTGCCGGTGGCCGCGGCAGTGGTCTCCGAGCCCATCGAGGCGCCCACGCGCACGCCGTGGGTCCAGTCGAAAGCCTCGAACACCAGCGGCATCACCGAGGCGCGGCGCCCACCGAAGATGATCGCCGAGATCGGCACGCCCTGCGGGTCCTCCGCTCGCGGTGACCAGCTCGGGCACTGCCTCGCGCTGACGGTGAATCGCGAGTTGGGATGCGCCGCCGGGCCGTTGGCCGGGTCGTACGGGCGGCCCTGCCAGTCGTACGCGGGCACGCGGTCGTCGAGGCCTTCCCACCACGGCTGGTTGTCCGCGGTGAGCGCGACGTTGGTGAAGATGGTGTCGCGCTGGATCGTGGCCAGCGCGTTCGGGTTGGTCTTCGCCGACGTGCCCGGCGCCACCCCGAAATACCCGGCCTCGGGGTTGATCGCCCACAGCCGGCCATCCTCGCCCGGGCGCATCCAGCAGATGTCGTCGCCGATGGTCCAGACCTTCCAGCCCTGCGCACGGTAGCCTCCGGGCGGGATCAGCATCGCCAGGTTGGTCTTGCCGCAGGCGCTCGGGAACGCGGCGGCGACGTAGTGCATCTCACCCTCCGGCGTCTCCAGGCCGAGGATCAGCATGTGCTCGGCCAGCCACCCCTCCTGCCGCGCCTGCCACGAGGCGATGCGCAGCGCGTGGCACTTCTTGCCGAGCAGCGCGTTGCCGCCGTAGCCGGAGCCGTACGACTTGATCGTCAGCTCCTCGGGGAAATGCATGATGAAGCGGCGCCCGGGATCGAGCTCGCCGATCGAGTGCAGGCCACGCACGAACGGCACGCCCTGTTCGCCCTCGCGCTCGATCCGCGCCAGTGCCGCCGCGCCCATGCGCGTCATCAGCCGCATGTTGGCGACCACATACGGCGAGTCGGTGATCTCCACGCCGCAGCGTGCCAGCGGGGAATCGATCGGCCCCATGCAGTAGGGCACCACGTACATCGTGCGCCCGCGCATGCAGCCGGAGAACAGCGCGTCCATCTTCGCGTGCGCCTCGTCCGGCGCCATCCAGTTGTTGTTCGGACCGGCGTCCTCGCGCTCGCGCGTGCACACGAAGGTCAGGTGCTCCACCCGCGCCACGTCCTCCGGGTGCGAGCGGTGCAGGTAGCAACCCGGGTGTGTCTCCTGGTTGAGCGGCAGCAGCGTGCCGTCCTCGACCATCCCCGCGACCAGCGCGGCGTACTCGGCATCGCTGCCGTCGCACCAGTGGATGCGGTCGGGCCGGGTGAGCGTCGCGACTTCGGCGACCCACGCGTTGAGCGCGGCCAGACGGCTTCCCTGCGCAGGCCCGGCGTCCGGGCGCGGTACAGCGTTCATCGATGATCCTCCCGTGCGCCGGCCCGTCCGCCGGCCGAAAACACTTGATTTCAAGTGTAACGGTGTAAACGCAAAGCAGCTTGCGGCGGTGCCACATCGCGCGCCGTGGAAGCGGTTCCCGACGGATGTCCAGCGCTGTCGGCGCCGGGTGGCGGGAACGGCACGCCGGTCAACCCTGTCCGGCCCCATCCGTGGCGGGGAGAACCCGCGCGCCATCCAGTTCAATCCGGCCAGCCGCACCTGCTCCCGGTGCCAAAGCATGAGGGCCACGCCCCGTCGCGGGCATGGTGCACGCCGATGCCCCGGGGCCAGTGCAGCCACTTCCCGTTGCCGCCCGAGGCGGCGAACAGCAGTGCATGCCGTTCCGTGCGCGAAGCGCGGGAAGCCGTAGTGGTCCGCGATCACGAAGGCCACTTCCCCGCCCGGCGGAACCCCGGAGCGGGATGCATCAGGGCCGGATGACCCCCAGTTCCAGCTTCTGGATCGCCGGCTGCGACGTGGGCGCGAGCAGGATCGAGCCTTCGATCCGTCCGGTCGCGCAGCGCCACCGGAACGTGCCCGAAAGCGCCCCGGTCGCGCGGACCGGGGCGCCGGTGTCGCAATCGCCGACTTCCCGCTTCAGCCGCGCCAGCTCGGCATTCCAGTCGTCCGCCGGGCGGTCCATCAGGAAGTTCATCGCCAGCGCGTCGCCGGCGGCGGCGACATCACCTGCACGGTACATCGCGCCGGCCTTCGCGTACGCGGCTTCCAACGCCGCGCTCACGGGCGTCTTCCGCGCAACCAGCGCCCCCGCGCCGTGGAGCGCCATCGCCGCATCCCACACCGGGCCGGAGACAGGGGCATAGGTGCGGTTGGCGAACGCGAAGATACTGATGCCATGCCCGGGCAGCAGCAGGACGTGCGAGCCGTAGCCCGGATAGCCGCCACTGTGGCTCAGGGTGGCGCCGAGATCGCAGTCGAGGGCGGAGATCCAGCCCATGCCGTAGGCGGATGCCTGTTTGCAGGCGGTCGCGCCGGTCCGGCCGCTGCGCGCGCGCAGGCGGACGAAGTTCGAGCCCTGCGCCACTTCGCGCACGGTCGCCCGGCGCAGCGGACCGCTTTCGGCGCCATCGCGCGCCGGCCATGCCGACAGCAGCCAGGCCACGTACTTCGCGTAGTCGTTGGCGCTGGTCTGCAGGCCGCCCATGGATGCGAACGCGCCGTATGCCATGGTCGGCTCCTCGCTCCAGGCGTTGTTCTCCCAGCGGTAGCCGATGGCCCGCCGTTCGACCGGCGAGCCGGGAACGTCGTAGCCGCTCGAATCCATGCCCAGCGGCGCGAGCAGGGTCTGCCGGATGTACGCGTCGTAGGGCATGCCGCTGACGTTGGCGATGATCCGGCCGAGCAGCGCATAGCCCAGGTTGGAGTACTCCATCGCGGTGCCGGGCGGGCGGCTGAACGGCACGCCCTCGCGCAGCAGCGCGCTGAACTCCCCGTCGGGCAAGGGCTGCTGGCGGTCACCCCACGGGTCGTCGGTGACGAAGCCCGCGGTGTGGTTGAGCAGGTCGCGGATGCGGATGCGCGGCGAGTCGCTGGTCGGGTACCGCCAGTCCCGCATCTCCGGCACGTAGGTCTCGGCCGGATCCTCGAGCGAGAGCTTGCCCTCGTCGCGCAGCCCGAGGATCGCCAGGGCGGTGAACGCCTTGGTCATCGAGGCGACGCGGAACAGGCTGTCCGCGGTGACCGGGCGCCGGTGCTCCAGGTCCTGCACGCCCAGTCCCTTGACGTGGACGAGCCGGCCATCGGCGACGATGCCATAGACCAGCCCCGGGACGTGCGCGTCGAGCTGGAAATCGGCGAAGATCCGGTCGACCTCGGGAATCGCCTTGCGGATCGCGGCCACCTGTTCGCCATCGCGCGGCTGCGCGGGCGCCACCTGCACCGTGCCGGGCAGCACACTGCCGGCCAGCAGGGCCAACACCATCCACCAGGCGCTGCGCATGACCACCCTCCCCGGACATCGCGATGCAGGGGAATCTACAACGTTTCCGCCTCGCGCCGGCAGCAGGGCCATCGGCGCACCGGAAGCCGAAAGCCCCGCCGGCCGGGTGTCTTCGGCGCGGCCGGGATCAACCGACGACGCGCTCAGTCCAGTTGTTCGTCGGCCTTCACGCCCTTGCGGTACACCTCGTAGACCACGACCGGAATGCCCAGGCCATCCAGATGCTGCCGGATCAGCGGCTTGACGTCGGCCCAGTCCAGCCCGCCCACACCGGTGGCCACGCGCGGCAGCGCGACGCTCCGCACGCCCTCATCCCGGAGGAAGTCGGCCAGCCTGCGCAGCGCGCGGTTCACGTCCTCCAGCTTCGCCTTCACCGGGCGGGCGGACTTGTCCTGGCTCTGCATGCCCTGGGTCAGCAGGTTGACGATGCAGCGCACCCTGCCGTCCCCGTCGACGCCCTTCCACACCCAGATGTCGCCGGTGTCGGGCTGGCGGGAGTGCGTGGCATGGCGGTAATCCCTGACCATGGACGGGAAGCGCTCACGCAGCGCCAGCGCCAGGCCCGAATCGAACGGATCGGCGGTGGCGATGCCATGCGCGATCACCTGGGCCTCGCTGAGCAGGATGTCGCCTTCGACTTCACGGATCATGTGTCCTCCACGGACGGGTTCCCAATCGTCTGCCCGGGACGATTGGACTCCCCGCGCCCCGGGGCCTTGATCCCGATCAAGCCGGGCCTGTTTTTCAGGGCGGGCCGCAACCACACGCAACGGCCCATACGCCTCGCGGTGCCCGCGCGCGGAAACCCCGCGGCACGCCGGGTCCACCTGTCCTCGCCCCCGCCCCGCCCGTGCGCATAAGATGCGCACCGGCATACCGGGGAAAGCCTGCACATGGCCCTGTTCGCATGGGAGAAACGCCCGGCCACGGCGCTGCGCGATGGCGGTGTGATCGCACCGGACGAGCGCCTGCCCTGGCCGCAGACCGCGCTGATGGGCGTGCAGCACGTGGTCGCCATGTTCGGCGCCACGGTGCTGGCGCCGCTGCTGATGGGCTTCGACCCGAACCTCGCGGTGCTGATGAGCGGCATCGGCACGCTGCTGTTCTTCCTCACCACCGGCGGCAGGGTGCCCAGCTACCTCGGCTCCTCGTTCGCCTTCATCGGCGTGGTGAACGCGGTCACCGGCTACGTGGCCAGCCAGGGCACGCCCGCGGACATCGGCCCGGCGCTGGGCGGCATCGTCGCCTGCGGGCTGGTGTACGCGCTGGTGGGCGTGGCCGTGCACCTGGCCGGCAGCGGCTGGATCGAGCGGCTGATGCCGCCGGTGGTCACGGGCGCGGTGGTGGCGGTGATCGGCCTGAACCTGGCGGCGGTGCCGGTGAAGAACATGGCCGCCGGCGACTTCGACGCCTGGATGCAGGCGCTGACCTTCCTGTGCGTGGCGCTGGTGGCGGTGTTCGCCCGCGGCATGCTGCAACGGCTGCTGATCCTGGCGGGCCTGGCCATCACCACCGCGGCCTACGCGGTGCTGGCCAACGGGCTCGGGCTGGGCAAGCCGCTGGACATCGCGGCCATCGCCGCCGCGCCCTGGTTCGGCCTGCCCAGGCTGCATACGCCGGTGTTCGACGCCCGCGCCATGGGTCTGATCGTGCCGGTGGCGATCATCCTGGTGGCCGAGAACCTGGGCCACATCAAGGCGGTGACGGCGATGACCGGCCGCGACCTGGACCGCTGCATGGGCCGGGCCTTCATCGGCGACGGCGTGGCCACCATGGTCTCCGGCGCCGCGGGCGGCACCGGCGTGACCACCTATGCCGAGAACATCGGGGTCATGGCCGCCACACGGGTCTATTCCACCGCGGTGTTCGTGTGCGCGGCGGCGATCGCCATCCTGCTGGGTTTCTCGCCGAAGTTCGGCGCGCTGATCCAGGCCATCCCGCTGCCGGTGATGGGCGGTGTGTCCATCGTGGTGTTCGGCCTGATCGCGGTGGCCGGCGCGCGCATCTGGGTGGACAACCGGGTGGACTTCTCCGACCCGCGCAACCTGATGGTGGCCGCCATCCCGCTGATCCTGGGCACCGGCGACTTCACCCTGCGCTTCGGCGGGTTCGCCCTGGGCGGCATCGGCACCGCCACGTTCGGCGCCATCGCCCTCAACGCCCTGCTGCGCCGGGGCGCGGGCGCACCGGGCCGGTGAGCCCGCGGCCCCCGCGTGCCTGCCGGACGGTGGCCGGCGCAGGCACGGGCCGGGCCGGTCAGTAGTACTCCACCGCCTCGGTGAGGTGTTCCAGCAGCAGTTCGAACGTGTCGAGCTGGCTGGTGATGTATTCCTCGACGTGCGAGATCGGCAGCTCGAAATCGAACTGCAGGTACGGGTCCATCTCCTCGTCCAGGTACATCCGGCCGTAGCGGTACGTCTTGTTGTATTCGTTCATGACCTGCACGGTCGTGCCATTGGCCAGATCCAGCGCGGTCTCGAGCTGGATCGAACCGCAGCGGCCCTGCTTGCAGTCGAAGAAGTTCATCCGGCAGAACAGCCCGCTCATCTGGAACATGATCTGCGGGTCGCCGTATCTGTCCCTCCCGTATTCCGGCGACAGGCCGAGCTTCTTGAGGATCTGCAAGGCCTCCGTGCCGGAGATGGTGCCCCGCGACTGGGCGGAGGCCGCCTGCGGGACGAGGAAAGCGAGCGCGAGCAACGAAACAAGCAGGAGCCTGCCGGGCAGCCGCATGGTGAATCCCCCCTGGGTGTGAAAGCCGGATCCTAACCCGGGGCCGGCAGCCACGCACCCCCCGGATGGGGGTTTACAGGAGACCGGAGATCAGGCGCCACGCGGGACCAGGCTGGTCTGGGCGGGCACAGCGTCCCGATGCCGTTACCCCGTCTGTACCGCCGCCAGCCCTTGCCTCACCGCAACCATCCGCTTCCCGCAAGGAAGGGCCAGGCAAACAGCCTGGCCCTCCCCAGCGGCTCACCCGCACTTGCTGTACCCGCAGTTCAGGCAGGTGGCGCAGCCGTCCATCAGCACCAGCGCCTTGGTGTTGCATTTGTGGCACATGGTGGCACTGGGCGGGAAGCTGGTGCCCTCGCCGGTGACGGCGATGTCCTCTTCGCGCGCGCCCGCGGCGGGGGCGCTCGCTTCACTGTTTTTTTTTGACTCGAGCTCGAGCTGGCGGCGCTTCTCGGCGATCAGGGCCTTCTGCGCCGGGGTCATCTCCGGGTCATGGAGCAGGCCAATGGACTTGAGGTGCTCCTCGACGATGCAGCCGAGCTCGGCGACCAGCGACGGCATGTACACGCCGCCGGCCTTGAAGTAGCCGCCCTTGGGGTCGAACACGGCCTTCATCTCCTCCACCAGGAAGGTGACGTCGCCGCCCTTGCGGAACACCGCGCTCATGATGCGGGTGAGCGCGACGATCCACTGGAAGTGCTCCATGGACTTGGAGTTGATGAAGATCTCGAACGGGCGGCGCAGCTCGTGCTCGGTGCCGGGGTTGAGCACGATGTCGTTGATGGTCACGTACATCGCGTGCTCGACCAGCGGCGACTTGATCTTGTAGGTGCGGCCGACCAGGACGTCCGGACGCTCGATGCGCTCGTGCATCTGGATCACTTCGGCCTTGGGCAGTTCCGGCTCGGCCGCCTTCTCCGGGGCGGGGGCCGCGGCGGCCTTCTCCCTGTCCTCCGGGGTCACGACGGAATACGCCTTGATTTTCTTGTCGATCTTGACGGCCATTGAAGCGGTTCCTGCGGTATCTGGTTCAGTGGTGTGGGGGAAGGAAGGCCCCTCCCCGCGGGGAGGGACCGGGTGGTTCATCTGTCCGAGCTGGTGCCCTTGCGGCGCAGGTCGGCGGCGTGGGCACGCTGGTAGGACTGGATGTCCTTGAACGTGCCGTCGGCATTGCGCACGGCGTAGAGCTTCTTGCCGGCGCTGGAATACATCACGGTGCGGCGGGACTTCTTCCGCGCCGTTTTTTTCCGGGCGGTCTTCTTCGCAGCCTTCTTCACCGCCTTGCGCGCCGCCTTCTTCGGTGCGGCCTTGCGGACGGCCTTCTTCGCGGTCTTCCTGGCGGTTTTCTTCGCAGCCTTGCGGGCAGCCTTCTTCGGCGTGGCCTTGCGGACAGTCCTGCGGGCAACCTTCCGGGTGGCCTTCTTCGTGGCCTTCTTCACCGCCTTGCGCGCCGCCTTCTTCGGTGCGGCCTTGCGGACGGCCTTCTTCGCGGCCTTCCTGGCGGTTTTCTTCGCAGCCTTGCGGGTGCCTGCCTTCTTCGTTGCCATCTGCGTGCTCCTCCCTCCTGGGTTGGCATCGCCGCGCCGGGGTGGCGCGGCGACGGTGCCTCCTGGCTAGCGCCGGGCGGTCCTGCGGGCCGCCTTCTTCGCTGCCTTCTTCGCCGGGGCCTTGCGCGCCGTCTTCCTCGGCGCCGCCTTCTTCACCGCCTTGCGGGCGGTCTTCTTCGGCGCGGCCTTCCTCACCGCCTTGCGGGCCGGGGCCTTCCGGGCGACCTTCTTCACGGTCTTCTTTGCCGTCTTTCCGGCCGCCTTCTTCGCCGTGGCCTTCTTCGCCGTGGCCTTCTTCGCCGTGGCCTTCTTCGCCGTGGCCTTCTTCGCCGTGGCCTTCTTCGCCGTGGCCTTCTTCGCCGTGGCCTTCTTCGCGGTCTTCTTGCCGGCCTTCTTCGTGGCCTTCCTGGCCGCCTTCTTCAGCGCGGCCGCTTCCTTCCTCGCGGCGGCGCTGGTGGAGGCCAGCTTCTTCTTGGCGGCGGTGACCTTCTTGCGCACCGCCTTCTTCGCCCTGGCCGCGGTCTTCTTCGCGGCCTCGACCGCGCCACTGGCGGTCTCGGCGACCTTCTCGCCGACCGCCTTGGCCGTCTCGGCCACGACCTCCGCGGCGGTGCTGAGGGTTTCCGTCACCCCGTTGCCGTTGCTCATAGTGCAGTCCTCGTCAGGTTCTTCCGGTTCACGGGCACCCGCCCGTGCACTGAATGTAGCGCGAAGCCGGGACGATGGAGCAGGGCTGCCGCGTGGGGGGACCAGGCCCTCTTTCCCGCCCCGTCCCCCGGGTGCCGGGGGCGGGACGGGGCCGGCTCAGAACTTGCCGTAGTAGCCCTCCTTGAGCGCCTCGAACAGGTTGGCGGCGGTGTGGACCTCGCCGTCGTACTCGATCTCCTCGTTGCCCTTGACCTCCACCACCGAGCCGTCCTCCAGCTCGAAGCGGTAGATGGTGTTCTCCAGGTCCTTCTCCTTGACCAGCACGCCCTGGAAGGCGGCCGGATTGAAGCGGAAGGTGGTGCAGCCCTTCAGGCCCTGCTTGTAGGCGTAGAAGTAGATGTCCTTGAAGTCCTCGTACGGGTAGTCCGTGGGGACGTTGGCGGTCTTGGAGATGGAGGAGTCGATCCACTTCTGGGCCGCGGCCTGGACGTCCACGTGCTCCTTCGGGGTGATGTCGTCGGCCGAGATGAAGTAGTCCGGGAGCTTCGCCTCCGGGTCGTCCGAGTACGGCATGGCCCTGGGGTTGACCAGGTGGCGGTAGGCCAGCAGCTCGTAGCTGTAGACGTCCACCTTCTCCTTGGTCTTCTTGCCCTCGCGGATCACGTTGCGGCTGTAGTGGTGCGCGAAGGACGGCTCGATGCCGTTGGAGGCGTTGTTGGCCAGCGACAGGCTGATGGTGCCGGTCGGGGCGATCGAGCTGTGGTGGGTGAAGCGGGCGCCGACCTCGGCCAGCTCGTCCACCAGCTCCGGGGCCACGGTGGCCAGGCGCTGCATGTAGCGGCTGTAGCGGGCGTGCAGCACGCGGCCCTTGATGGTGTCGCCGACCTTCCAGCCGTCCTTCGCCATCTCCGGGCGCTTGCGCAGCATCTCGGCGGTGACGGTGAAGTCCTCGTCCATGATCGGCGCCGGGCCCTTCTCCCTGGCCAGCTCCAGGCCCATCTCCCAGCCGGCGACGGCCAGCTCGCGGGCGACGCGCTCGGTGAAGTCGCAGCTCTCCTTCGAGCCGTACTTCATGCGCAGCATGGTCATGGCGC
>Ga0065720_1003707_pt1 | contig 14234 bp, 18 predicted proteins | sample Thericmetagenome_FD_59107 | JGI IMG/M metagenome (GOLD analysis project Ga0065720, IMG submission 59107) | Thermophilic microbial communities from the Joint Bioenergy Institute, California, USA of rice/straw/compost enrichment - eDNA_2 v2... | ecosystem: Engineered > Solid waste > Grass >... | reverse complement strand
GGCTGCGAGATGCGGCTGGGTTGACTCCGAGATGGAGAAGCAATGGAACAGGAAACCAACACCCCTGGCCACGTGGAGAACAACGAGCAGGCGGCGGGAGAGCCGTCGGACGGGCAGTCTCCTCCGTGGGGCGATGCGGCGAATTTCGACCCTGAGAAGGCGTGGAATCTGATCCAGAACCTTCGCAAGGAGAAGGGCATCCCCGTTGAGGAGTTCGAGAAGGAGCGGAAGGCGCGAGAGGCGCTGGAAGAGAAGTTCTCGAAGCTTGGCGAAGCGCTCGGTGTGTCGCAGCCCGATGAGGGCAAGACCGACGTGGAGCAGCTCACGGAGCGGCTGACTGCTTTCGAGCAGCAGCTTGCTCAGGAGCGGCTCGCTCGGTGGCGCGCCGAGATCGCTCACGAGAAAGGGCTCACCCCCGCCCAGGCGGAGCGTCTTCGTGGTGAGACGCGCGAGGAGCTGGCGGCCGATGCCGATGAACTCCTTTCGTTGTTCCCCTCTGCCGCAGAACCGCCGAAGCGGTTTGAGGGCAGCGCCGACGGTGGCCCTCGGGGTTCTCAGAAGATCGACCTCGATGACCAGATTCGCGAGGCGGAGGCCCGCGGCGACAAGGAGCTGGCGATCCGACTGAAGACCGCGAAGCTGTTCGAGGCGAAGAAACCCTGACCGGTTACCGGCCAGGATCTAGCGAGTAGAGAGGACGGTCTCATGGCCGGAATTACTGGGTTGGGCACGACGTTCAACCTGCCCAACTATGTTGGGGAGCTGTTCGCTGCTTCCCCGACCGACACTCCGCTGCTGTCCGCCATTGGTGGGCTGACCGGCGGGGAGAGGGCCGACGGAGTGATCTTCCAATGGCAGGGCTACGACCTGCGGGACGCATCCGCTAGCCGTCAGCGCACTGAGGGCGCGGACGCCCCGACCCGCGAAGCCCGTGTTCGGTTTAACGTGCACAACGTGGTGGAGATCCACCAGGAAGCGGTCGCGATCAGCTACACCAAGCAGGCTGCGACGGGCCAGTACAACTCGACTGGCTCGAACCACGCCGGTGCGGTTGGTCTGCGTGGCACTAACCCGGTGCTGGACGAGGCGTCCTGGCAGATTGACCAGCACCTCAAGCAGGTCGCGCGCGACATCGAGATCTCGTTCATCCAGGGCCAGTTCCAGAACCCGAGCGACAACAGCAGCCCGCGCAAGACCCGCGGCCTGTTGGAGGCGATCACAACCAACGCGGTGGACGCGCAGGGCGAGAAGTTGTCCCGCGACCTGGTGCTGGACTTGATGCAGGAGGTCTGGGAGAACGGCGGTATCGCGGAGGGTGAGACGGCGACGCTGATCGTCAACGCCACCCAGAAGCGGCGGCTGACCGACATCTTCGTGAACGAAAAGTACACGGAGGGAAGCCGAAACGTCGGCGGTGTCAACGTCCGCACGATCGAGACGGACTTCGGAACGGTCAACGTCATGCTGAACCGCTACGTGCCGTCCGACACCCTGATCGTGTGCTCGCTGGAGCAGCTGGCCCCGGTGTTCCTGGAGATCCCCGGTAAGGGGTTCCTGTTCGTGGAGCCGCTGGCCAAGACCGGCGCGAAGGACGAGTGGCAGCTGTACGGCGAGGTCGGCTTGAAGTATGGCAATGAGAAGGCTCACGGCAAGCTGACGAACCTGGCCACGACTCTGGACAGCTCCGCCAGCTCGGCCAGCTCGGCCGCCAGCTCGGCCAGCTCGGAAGCCTGATAGTTCCCCCTGTTCCCCGCCGCCTGGAGGTGAGGTGTCCATATGAAACCGCTCGCCACGGTCGCCGACCTCCAGGCGCGGGGGATTTCGGGCGACGACGTGAAACTTCACGCGTTCCTTGAGGCCGCGTCGTCGTCGGTTCGCCACGCCGCGCACCACCCGATCTCCCGCGAGACTGCGACGATCGCCCTCCCGGCGACGTCTTCTCCGTGGCTGATGCTGCCCACTCTGGTGGTGTCGGTCGAGAGGGTGGAGCTGGACGGCGAGGAGATCACCGACTGGAAGCTGATCCGATCCAAGGGGTGCCTGTGGCGGCCCGCCGGCTGGGTGACGTGCACACCGGCCGACTGGGATGTCACGCTCACCGCCGGATACGAGGAGGTTCCGGCGGACATCGTGGACCTTGTGTGTTCGATGGTCGGCTACGCGATGGCCGAGGCCGAGGGCGGCGGCTATGCGCGTCGCAGCGACTTGATCTCGTTCCGCATCGACGACATGTCGGAGCAGTACGCAACCCCGAATTCGAACACGAAGGCCGGTCCGATGGAGCTGCCGGAGGCCACGAAGGCTGATCTTCGGGCTCGGTTCGGTGGCGGCGCTGCTGTTGTGAGGATGCGATGAATATCTTCGCGGCGTTGGCGCGGGGCCGTAGGCGCGCCGAGGCGCTGATGATCGACACCTGCCGTGTGTATCGGCCGTCTGACGAGGTGGTGACCGACCCGGTGACGGGTGAGGTGACAGCCGCTCAGGAGACGGTCTATGTCGGCAAGTGCAAGATCCAGGCGCAGCGGATGCAGTTCCCCGAGTATCTGGAGGCCGGGGAGCATCGGTATGTGTCAGCGCCGACCGAGGTGCATTTCCCCGTCGACACGGCCGACATCAAAGCCCGCGACATCATCGAGATCACCGATTCGTATGACCCGAACAATATCGGCCGGAAGTTCATCGTGCAGACGGATGACCGGAAGTCACTCCAGACGGCGGTCCGCGTGATCGTGAAGGAGTACTTGGCATGAGTGACGCTGACCGCCTGGCCAATGATCTTGCCGCCGCGCCCCTCAAGGCTGTGCCGCTGGCGGCTGCGGTGGTGAAGAAGACCGCGCAGAACGTCAAGGACCACATGGTGAACGAGGCCAGGTCCAACGGCACCTACAAGCATTTTCACCGCTCTATCTCCTATGACGTTCATCTTGCGTTCGGCGGGATTGAGGCGGAGATCGGCCCGGACAAGGACCGCACGCAGGGCGCGCTCGGGAACGTGTTGTATTTCGGCACCTCGAAGAACGCCCCGGTGCTGGACATCAACTCGGGCTTGCGCGCCGAGGAAGAGGCGTTCGCCGAAAACCTGGCTGACGCCGCCGAGAGGGCGCTAGGGCTATGAGCCATTTTGACCAGGTGGTCGCCCTGCTGAGGGGGACTGGGTTCACGGTGCATGCCGGGCGGGTGCCGGACTTTCCGAAGTTCCCGTACGCGGTGCTGTGGTGGCCGGGCGCGCCTAGGCGGTCGGTCTACAACCTGCGCGGCGATTCCGGTCACGCCGAGACGGTTTTTCAGATCACCTCGGTGGGGTTGACGCTGCAGTCGGTGCAGATCGTGGCGCAGGCGATGCAGGATGCGGTCCTTGATGCGGTCGTTGAGGCTGATGGATGGGTGTCGCATCGGATCAAGCACTCCGGGACCGTGGTCCCGATCCAGGAGGATCGCGACGTCATCGACGAGGAAACGAAGCGTCACCCGTTCTACACGGTCGACACCTACAGGCTGAGCGCCGAGGTCGACCCCGATTAAAGAGCCTACGCAGACCCGCTGCGTGGACAGTGGCGGCGATACAGCCGCCTGTAAGTAATCGCCGCTGAGAGGAATGGACTGATGGCGGACATCATCACTGATGGCAAGACAAAGGTGTCCTTCGTTGAGGAGATCGCGGACATCTCTGCCCCGACCACCACTGAGCTGACGGGTGGTGTGTCGCTCGAGGCTTACATGACCCCGGATGGTCTGGTGGGCTTTGAGCCTGAGACCGCTGACGTGGACGCGTCCTCGCTGAACTCGACGTTCGACACCAAGCGCGCCGGTCGCGCGAGCTTCTCGGGCACGCTGCTGCGGCTCAAGAAGCAGAGCGGCACCGACACCCCGTACGAGACCTTGCAGCGTGAGGTTGAGGGCTATGTCGTGGTTCGCCGTGGCCTGGACGCGAACGTCGCTTGGGCCAATGGGCAGGACGTTGAGGTGTACCCGGTCCAGTGCGGTCAGACTCGGATGCTGCCGCCGGAGCCGAACACGATGCAGCGCTACGAGGTTCCCGTCAAGATCCACACCGAGCCGGAGCTGCGCGCGGTCGTCGGCGGCGCGTCTTCGTCCAGCTGATCCCCTGACCTCGGTCGCCGCCAGTTTTTCCCCTCGACGTGCTGGCGGCGGCCGAGCCTTCTTTTCCGTGTCACGTCGAGGGGTAAAACGTCGAGGAGTTCCCGTGGAGAAGTTGGACATCAGCAAGGTCCGGGAGATGATCAAAAAGGCGCACCGGCCTGAGACGGTGGTGCGTCTCTGCTTGCGGGGCGACCTGCAGGCCGAGCTTGAGATGCTCGAGCAGCAGTTGCGGTCTGTCCCCAAGGAACCGTCCTCGCTGGCGGACTCGGGCCAGGCGCAGGGCGTGGAGATCATCGAGCGGATGAGAGAGATCGCCGAGCAGATGGAGGCGGAAAAGATTCCCGTCCGTCTGCGGGCGTTCGAGCGGCGTGAGTGGTACAAGCTGGTCGAGGCGCACCCTCCGCGCAAGGATGATGTGAACGACCGCCAGCTGGGCGTCAACCGCGAGACTTTCTTTGATGAGGCGATCACCAAGGCGTGGATGTCGCCTGAGCTGGAGCCGAGCGAGATCAAGGAATTGTTGGACTTGCTGACCTCGGCCCAGTTCCAGAAGCTCCAGGAGGCCGTGTGGAACCTCAACAGGAGCGATGTTGATGTCCCTTTCTCGCCGAGCGTCTTGCGGACCACGACGAACTCAGAGAGGAAGTCGCGGCGGCGACGCGAGTAGGGGTGTCGTTCAAGAGGTGGAACGGTTGGGAGCCAGCCGAGATCACCGAGTACGAGTATGACGATCAGGGCAGAGTGGTCCGCACGATCACGCGCCGCGAACCCGAGTGGGATGACGAGTCCCGCGCGCACGTCATGGCGTTGTTGCAGTACGAGCGCAACATCTGCAAGGGGTGCGGCGGTTGGCTACCGGAGACGACCGACCCGGAGAACGAGGGGAAGTACACCTCGAAGGGCGGCATAAGGTGCCACCGCTGCGAGGTGCTTCATCTGGCGTCTAAGGACGCGGAGCCTTCTCACGTGGCGTGGGTGGTCGAGCGGAAGAAATAATCGACTTGACCGCGAGCCAAAGCACCACCAGGCCAAGCCCGACCCACAGTGCGACGGGGCGTGGGGTCGGGTCGCCTGGTGAGTGGTTGATCTCCGCGAGGATGAACACTCCCAGGCCCATCAGGGTCACCGCTGCGGCCACGTAGCCGAGCACAGTCACATACGGCGTCTTCATGTCTGCTCTCCTTCGACTTGCCTGTTTAGTCGGGTTGATCTAGCGCTGCGTTACCGGATCGGAGGTTTCCGGGTGGCTAATCGCACTGTCTCTGTGAAGCTTCAGGCCGACACGGCCGGCTTCATTGCTGGCTTGCGGTCTACCTCGATGGCCACGAAGCAGTGGGCTAAGGAGATTGCAGACGCCGAGGGCAAGCAACGGGCCACGTTCGACGCGGCCGGCCGTGGGCTTATGGCGATGGGCACGGCTGCTCTCGCGGGTGTCGGCATGGCCACGAAGGCCGCGATCGAGTGGGAGTCGGCGTTCGCTGGTGTCGCGAAGACGGTGGACGGCACCGCTGGCCAGATGGCCGAGCTTGAGGGTCAACTGCGCGATCTGGCGACGTCTTTGCCCGCGTCGCATGAGCAGATCGCCGCTGTTGCGGAGGCGGCGGGCCAGCTGGGTATTGCCCGTGATGATGTCGTTGACTTCACGAAGACGGCGATCGCCCTGGGCGAGACGACGAACCTTTCCGCCGAGGAGGCGGCGACTGCCATTGCTCGGCTGGCGAACGTCATGGGTTCGGCGATCTCCGATGTGGATAGGTACGGCTCGACTATTGTTGATCTGGGCAACAAGAGCGCCACCACTGAATCCGAGATCATCGAAATGGCGCAGCGCATCGCTGGTGCCGGTAATCAGATCGGCATGGCCGAGTCCGATGTGTTGGGCTTGTCGGCGGCGCTGTCGTCGGTGGGCATCAACGCTGAGGCCGGTGGTTCGTCGATCTCCACCGCCATGATCAAGATCGCGACGGCGGTCAACGAGGGCGGCGACGCGCTGGACGGGTTCGCCGAGGTTGCTGGCATGTCCAGCGCCCAGTTTACGAAGCTTTTCAAGGAGGACGCGGCCGAGGCCCTGACTCTGTTCGTTGAGGGCCTGGGCAGGATGCAGCAGTCCGGCGAGGACGTGTTCGCCGTCCTGCGCGATCTGGGGCTGTCGGAGATCCGCACCCGTGACGCGATGCTGCGCCTGGCTGGTGCCGGCGACCTGCTGCGCGAGTCGCTGGACACTGGTGCCCAGGCGTGGCGGGAGAACACGGCGCTCACCAATGAGGCCGAGAAGCGCTACGCGACCACCGCGTCCAAGATCCAGGTGGCCTGGAACAGCATCAAGGATGTCGCGATCGACGTCGGCGCGGCCATCGCCCCACTGTTTGGCCTGCTGGCCGACGGCGCGGCGTTGGTGGGTGACGCGTTCAATCTCATCCCTGGCCCGCTCAAGAGCGCCTTGGGGCTGCTCGGCGGTTTCGCTGGTGTCGCGGCGGTGGCTGGTGGCGCGTTCTTGCTGTTCGCGCCCCGTATCGTGGAGACGTCGCGGGCGTTGCGCGAGTTGGACATCCGCGGGAGGCTGGCTAGCGGTCGACTGGGGAGCCTGACTCGTGGCGCGCTGAAGGTTTCCGGAGCTTTCGCTGCGCTGAGCGTCATCGGCTCCATCGTCGACTCGGCGTTCGGTGGCCCGGTCCAGGTGAAGATGGATCACTTCTCCGACAGCCTCGCCCGGTGGGGCGAGACCGGAAAGCTGGCGGGCGAGGCGGCGCGAGTCTTCGGGGATGACCTGGGTGACCTGAAGGACTCGATGGACCTCATCACTACTGGTGGGTTCGTCGGGTTCATCAATGACGTGGACCGCGCCGTCGGTCACCTAATCGGCTCCACCGACGACCTCGACCTGGCCGAGGAGCGCTTCGCCGCGATAGATGACACGCTCGCGCAGCTCGCGTCGAGCGGCGACGGCGACAAGGCAGCGAAGATTTTCGACCGGCTGGCCAAGCTCGCCAAGGAGCAGGACATTTCCATTGCGGAGCTGCTGGAGCACCTGCCGCAGTATCGGGCCGAGTTGAGCGCGATGGCTGGCGTGGTGTTCGACGCCGAGCCCGGCAAGACGGGCTGGGAGCACGCCGCCATGTCCGCGGAGGAGCTGGAGAAGAGGGCCACCAAGTCGCTACAGAAGGTCGGGAAGAAGGCGGAGGAAACCGGTGTCCAGGTTTCTGACGCCACCGACCAGATTGCGTTGCGCTTCAACATTGTTGGGCAGAACTCGGAGGAGAACGCCGAGAACGTCCAGAAGATGTTTGACAAGTGGCGTGACGCGTACGCCGAGTTCGTTCCGATCGCCGACGCCTACGAGCAGGCGCTTGAGGAGAAGATGGCGAAGGAGCGCGAGGCGGCGGAGGCCACGGCGCGGGCTACCAAGGACTCGTCGGACTCGTGGGAGGACTACATCGGCGATGTTGAGCTGACGGTAGACGAGTACATGGCGCAGCTGGAGCGCATGGCCAAGGAGCAGGAGCAGTGGGCTGAGAATCTGCTGAAGTTGTCCGGTCGCGTCCCGGACGAGATGATGGCTCACCTGATCGAGCTTGGCCCGAAGGGCGCTGGTGTGGTCGCGAAGATGACCGAGATGACCGAGCCCGAACTGGATAAGTTCATCGGCCTGTACAACAAGACGAGCGGCGAGATTGCTGAGCAGTTCCCACAGAACATCGCCGAGGCCGGGCCGGTACTGCAGGAGATCGCGGATAATCTCGGGCAGAAAACAGCCGACAAGATCGCCGAGGGTATGGCGAAGAACCGCACTGACGTCTACACCGAGGCGAAGAAACACGGTGTCCTGATTGACCGTGGTGTGCGGGTGAATGAGCGCCGCATCCTCAAGTTCGACGTTGATTCCAGGGCGGCGCTGGCGAAGGCTGGTTACACGAAGGACGAGATTGAGCGGCTGCTGAACGGCATCCAGGACGAGGATGTAGAGGTCAGGTTGAAGGCGCGCGCCGACAAGGCCGCGATCAAGCGGCTTCAGGGCCAGCTGAATGCGTACCAAAACGCTGACGGTAACATCTGGGGTGGCCGCGAGAATCACGTGGCGCAGATCGCCCCGGCGGGTGCCTGGCGGATTTGGGCCGAGGATGAGACCGGCGGTGAGGCGTACATCCCGCTGGCCCCGTCGAAGCGCGCCCGGTCGCTAGCGATTCTGGAGCAGGTCGCGCATATGTTCGGCCGGCGGGTGGAGCCGTACGCCACTGGCGGTGTCAACATCAAGATGAAGGGACGCGCCAGCGGCTTCAAGGAGACGCGGGCCGACCTTCGCGAGGCTATGCAGGCCTACGGGCAGAGCGTTTTTGACACGATGGTCAAGCTGGGGCTGTTGTTCTTCGGCGGCTTCCACCCCGGCTTGACTGGCGCGCTGGCGTTCGTCCGTTCGCAGGTCGGCAAGCCGTATGTTTGGGGCGGCGTCGGCCCTGGCGGGTATGACTGTTCGGGTCTGATCTCGGCGGCGGTGAACGTCGCTTTGGGGCGCAACCCTCACCGCCGCATCGGCTCTACCGCGACCATGCCGTGGTCGATGTTCGCCCCTGGTCCGGGTGCCTTCACCATCGGATGGTTCAAGGGCAACCCTGGCCACACGGCGGGAACGATCAACGGCGTGAACATCGAGTCGCGCGGCGGTGATGGTGTGGTGATGGGCCGGAACGCGCGCGGCGCGAACTCGGGCCTGTTCACCAACCGAGCCCACCTGAAGGGATTTGCCGATGGCGGCATTGAGGGCGACCCGCCATTTGACCTGTTGTCGCCGATGGGCAAGTACTACGGGCGAGGGTTCCGCTACGGCGGGGTTGTGCCGTGGGATGGCCTGTACGCGATGCACCGTGGCGAGGTCGTGCAAACCCCAGACTTCATGCGCTTGCAGGCGCAGCAGTCCGCGGTGAGCAGCGCGCCGATTCGCCTGCACCCGCAGGATCTTCACGAGATCAAGCGGGCCATGAACCTGGTGGTGAACATGGACGGCAGGCGGGTCGCACAGATCACCTCCAAGCACAACGGGCTTCGGGCGGACCTGATTTCGAGGGGTGGCTAATGCTGTCGTTCGTCGCTAACCAACTGGCCAGCTCGCCACGCCTCCACCTTCACCAGGGGCCGTGGCGGGTGCTGGCTTCGACCGAGTGGGGCTTTCCGGAGCTGAAGCGGTCGATGTCGGGGTCGTCGATGGTTGACGGCGAGGTCGTGACCTCGGATTCGTTCGGCAACCGCCTGATCAGGCTGCGCCTGCAGGTGTATCGGGGTGGCGATCCGGACGCGGCTCTGGCGGAGTTGGAGAAACTCCACCGCGAGCTGACCCGTCCGCGGAACATGCTGAAGTACCAGCCGGCCTCTAAGCCGGTGTGGTTCCGCACGTTCCGCGCGGTGCCGGAGTCGCTGCAGATCTACCGGAACGGCGATTACTTCGAGGTGTCCGTGGAGATCCCGGCGGAGCCGTTCGCCTACGGGGAGCGGGAGACCGCTATCAACGGGGTGTCTATCGGGATGGACCCGGCCAGCGGGATGTACCACGACATCACCAACGTGAAGGGCGATGTTGAGACCCCGCTTCAGGTCATCATCCAGGGGGTTATCGCTCCGGGCTACACGTCGGCGTTGGCGATTCGTCGGCGGGGCACGCCGTCGCAGATGCCGTTCGTGGTGCAGGCCGAGTCGATGACGACGGGCACGAACACGTCGGTGCAGGCGAACGACCCAGCGATGTCGGGTTCGGGTAGCAACTATGTGGCGACCTCGTTCGGCACGCCCACTAACGAGATCCGGCTGTCTATGTCGGCGTTCCCCACTGCGGCGAGCCCGGACGCGCGCGGCTTCTATCGGGTGTACGCGCGCGTCCGCCGCACGGAGTCGTCCGGCACGATCACTATGCAGCTCAACGCCAACAAGCCTGTTACGGTGCCGAACTCGACCAGCATTCGAATGATCGAGCTGGGCGAGGTGGCGGTGCCGGGCGGCATGGACCCGATCGTCGCGGGTCCGTCCGACGTGGAACTGCCAGCACAGCGGTCTAGTGGGCTGCAGATCCGGGCGGCGCGAAGCTCGGGATCAAGCCATCTGCACTATGACTGTTTCATCTTCATGCCGGCCGACGCGGACACGGACCGGTTCGCGCTGGTGACCTGGCCGAACGTGAACAGCGGTTTCCATGTTTTCGACGGCCCGTCGGGGGCGGTGTACAACCTGCACGCGTCGTCGGCGGCGGTCATGGGGTATGCGGCGAGCTTCGAGGGTTTGCCGCTCATGGTGAGCCCTGGCCAAACGAACAGGCTGTTCTTCATCCGCAAGGTCAACGACCAGGCCGACGCGCTGAGCGACTCGGTGACGGTGACGGCCCACTACTGGCCGAGGTATCTGTACGTGCCTGGTGTGGAGTCTTGACATGGCTAGCCCGCTGAGTGTGCGCATCAAGTCGGGGTCTGTGGACCGGCATGTCACGCACGAGATCCTGTCCGGGCCGAGGTTTCGGTCGGTGGTCCCCGGCGGGTTCGCCTCGTGCGAGTTCACCATCAGCCGCCCGGTGGGGATGACCCCGCAGGACATCCGACACTTCGCTCAGGTTTGGGTGTATTCGAGCCAGGGCGTGGTGTGGGAAGGCTGGATCGAGGACACGGGCCGTAGTGTGCAGGACGACGGCGAGGTTTGGCAGATCGCGTGTGTGGGGCCGTCCGCGCACCTGTCGGACGACGTGCGCCCTTTGATCTACTCGGACAGCGAGTTGACCTCGGAACGCTGGCAGAAGGGCACCTCGTTTTCCACGAAGTCGGCTCAGGTGTCGCTCGGTGACGACAACACGAAAGGTCCGCTGATCAAGATCCAGGCGGGCGAGGGCGAAGCCATCTACGGTGGCGGCACCGTGTACGGCGACATGATGTACCGGGCGATATACGACGCCGGGCTGAAGCTGGCGCGCGTCCGGGCCACGTTCCAGAACGCCGTCACGAACAGCGACTACTCAAACAGGATCGTGACCCGTCAGGGACCGAGCGGGACGGGCAACAACACCGCAACCTCGTCCTGGTCGTCGGGCCAGGTCGGCGTCGTCGCAGCGCTGAACGGGTTCAACGCGATCCCGGCGGGGCACGACGTGTGCCACATCCGGTGGGTGCGGGTCGCCTCCGGCGACCTATTCGCCCAGTCCGACAACTACTGGCTGGAAGCACACGATGTCAACGTGCGCATGCAGCTGAAGGACAAGGACGGCACGGACATCACCTCGGGCTACAACCTTCCGTCGGTGCGCGCCCACGAGGTGGTGAAGGACCTGCTCGGCCGATGCCTGCCGCTGTACGACGGGGCAAACGCCTACGTGGAGACGAGCGCGTACAACATCGACCACCTGGCGTATCCGGGCGGGGTCAGCCCGAAGGAGGTCCTGGATGACCTCCTGGAGTTCGAGCCAGGCATGTACTACGCGGCGTGGGAGTCGAACTCGGACGGGAAGTATCGCTTCGAGTTTCGTGCGTGGCCGCAGGAGGTGCGCTACGAGGCGGACCTGTCGGATGGTTTCGAGGGTCCGTCGAGCGGTGCCGAGATCTACAACAAGGCGTGCATTCGGTACATCGACTGGCGGGGCCGTGAGCGAACCACCACCGTCACCCAGTCGGTGCCATCGCTCGGCAGCCGGAGTCGGACACTGCAGGTCGACGCGGGGAACGAAATTTCCTCGCAGGCGAATGCGCAGACGATCGGCCAGCGCCAGCTTGCGGAGCACGCGCAGCCGCCCAACATGGGATCGCTGACGGTGGGCCGGCCGATTTATGACCGCACGTGGAATCGGATGGTGAAGCCATTCGAGATCATGCCGGGCCGACTGATCCGGGTTCGCGGCATTCAGCCGTCGATTGACTCGCTGAATGCGACGGTACGGGACGGGGTGACCGTGTTCAGGATCGTGTCGGTGGAGTACGACGCTGACACGGGCATGGCCCGGCTGGAGCTGGACCGCCAGTCGCGAGAAGATGCTCGTTACCTGTCGTTCCTTGTGCGCGCGAGGAGGCAGCGTCAGGCTCGCCGATAGGAGGGGCATATGTCCGACGGACCTACTGGCCGCGAGGCCTTCACTGTGAGGGCGGATGTGGACGAGCGGGGCGCGAGGGTGGCCCCGTTCTGCCTCCGATGCGGGGAAGAGGTGCAGGCGACTCCGGGTGAGGTGTTCCAGGCGATCTCGATCGCTGACCTGGACGCTCTGGCGGATCACCACAATCTGAAGATTCACGGCGAGCTGCCGGAGTCTTCATCTTGGTAATACGTCACGTGACGAAATAGACCCAGGGTCAACGGCCCTGGGGTTTCGTGTTGAAGGGGGGCCGATATGGCCGACGAGCCCCAGGGGGTTGTTGTTTCTCTGAGCCAGATCTACACCGAGCTGCGCTCTGTCCATAGGGAAGTGACGGAGATGCGGGCCGAGGTCAAAAGCGTGGCTGATCACGAGAACCGCATCCGGCAGCTGGAAAAGAAGATCTGGGTCGCCTGCGGGGCTTCGTCCGCCATCGCCGCCTCGATCGTGCAAGGCATCCATACCGTAATGGGGGCCTAGGAGGGCACCGTGACCGAGGAACACATCTGGCTGGTGGTAGACGCCGCAGAGGAGCTGGTGAATCTCCCGGAGAGCACCGACCCGAACGAGCGCGCCGACTGTTGCCTGGCTGATGTCAACAAGCCCGAGTATTGCCGGGCGCAAGATTCGTTCCCGGGCTTCGTGGACGAAGACGACAACCCCACGGGGGAAAACATCGCGGAGGGCGACGAGTATTATGCCTAGCGCAGCGGATGTGGAGCGCATCAAGCGCATCGTTGCCCGCATCAAGAAGTACGACCGGGATGTCCAGGTCACGTATGTGTCCGGGTGGCAGAACCGGGGCGCGCCGTTCGGCCGGGTGCCGGTCGGGATGATCGACCACCACGACGCGAGCGCCTCGTCTTCGGGCACGTGGGGCGCGCTCGGTGTCGTGACCAGCGGGCGTCCTGGCCTGCCCGGTCCGTTGTCACAGTTCTTCGTCGCTCGCGGCAGCGTCCCTCGCATCGCGGTCGTGGCGGCCGGTCGCGCGAATCACGCGGGCGCGGGCGGGCCGAAGATCGGCGTCCCGCGCGACTCCGGAAATGCATATTTGTACGGCACGGAGAAGGCCAACAACGGGACGGGCGAGAAGTACTCGGACGCCAGCATTCACGCGACGAAGGTTTTGTTCGCTGCGGTGATGGACGTGATCGGCCAGGACGCGTCGCACGTCATCGGACACAAGGAGTGGGCACCCGCCCGAAAGGTCGACCCCAGATACGACATGGGTTGGATGCGCGGCCTGGTGAAGCAGGTCATGCGCGGGGAGGTAGGCGAAGACATGGAGCTGACCGACAAGGTGAGGCTTAGCGACTGGGCTTGCGAGAAGATGGGCTTGAAGCCAGGTAGCGAGCTTTCCGTGGCGGGCGTTCTGGCCTATGCGGCGGCCGGAGGTTTCCGCAACGCTGAGGACGTCGACAGGATCAAGGACTTGGTGAGCAGCCCGATCGGTTCGACGGAGAAGACGCCGCGCCAGCACTGGGCTATCGCTTCCGGTCTGCACGCGAATGTTCTCGCGCTCCAGGAAGACCAGCGGAAGCTTAAGGCCGACCTGGACGGCGTGAAAGAGACGCTCAACGAGTCAGCGGAGATGGTCCGCTTCCTCGTTGAGGCAGTGAAGGCCCAACAGGCGAAGGAGGCCAGTAAATGAGGCTCACTGACTATCTGGTGTCGCTCGTGCGCACCGCCGTGCCCGCTGTGGTCGGGTATCTGCTGTCGCTTTTGAGCGGCGTCGGGATCGACCTCGACCCGGGCGCGCTGTCCACGGTCGTGACGGGCTTGTTCGTCGGCGGCTACTACGCGGTTGCTCGGTTCCTTGAGTCGAAGGTCCCTGCGTTGGGGTGGCTGCTTGGCTACCCGGCCGCGCCGAAGTACGAGGATCGGTGACTGGCTTCCTGGTCGTTGCCTGCTAGTTAAGCTAGGCCGGGGCGGAATCCTGCTCTCCGCCGCCCCGGCCGCCCAATGGGCCGCCTCGCTCCCGCTTCCCCCGGCTGGTCGTAGCGAGGCGGCCCGTTCTTAACGGGGGAAGGGGAACCCCCCGTGTCGG
>Ga0065720_1020482_pt1 | contig 14237 bp, 13 predicted proteins | sample Thericmetagenome_FD_59107 | JGI IMG/M metagenome (GOLD analysis project Ga0065720, IMG submission 59107) | Thermophilic microbial communities from the Joint Bioenergy Institute, California, USA of rice/straw/compost enrichment - eDNA_2 v2... | ecosystem: Engineered > Solid waste > Grass >... | reverse complement strand
AAAAAAAAAAAAAAAAAAAAAAAAAAAAAAAAAAACAGAAACCCTGCAAACTCCAAACACTTACCGATTTAGAACTAAGCGCCCTATCAATGTCCATCGTGACGCTGAAATCTCCCTTCTTAAACTCGGGAAACTTCAACATAAATTTCACCACCCAAAAGGAGTAGATTGACAAATTATCAAAGGACATCCGAAAAGCTCCCTGGCAAGGCTATGGCCGGGGTTCTGAAACACTTCGGGCGGTGTTGAAGAAGTCATCGAGCGCCAGGTTAGTTTCTTTTTTTCTCAACTTAGCCCGTTTCTCCTGAAGGCATTCATTCTACGTCTCCACCTTCGAGTTTATGTTTATTGCATGCTTAATGCTTTCTAGACCTTATTGAAAAGCAATTTCAATTGTTTGATAAATTTGAAAACAGCCTAGACGAAGGCTTGTCTCAACCCAGGCCGGTTTTTCAGCAGGGAATCGAACTCGGTATTTGAATCCTGAGCATTTGATGCAACAGTGTTGTCAAAATTGGTAGAGTCAGTCGAGCCGTCGAAGTGAAGGTAGTCAGAGGTTATTATGATGTTGGCCTTTTGGCGCTTGTTCTACTGCTGCGCTTGAAAACCAGACAAAACAGACCGACATGAAGAGATTGAAAGGTCCATTATTGAGACAGCACTTTGGCTAACTCGGTGGGAGCCGATGTAGTTCTGAGTGTAGATTTCTAAGGCTCATAAACAGCCTTCCCGAGCCCAGCATGCTGCAAAATGAACACCAAAAGGAAGCCGGGGAGAATAAGTGGTTGACGGATGTGGTGCACCAAAAACACTTGACAAACAGCCAGAATTTGCTATACACGTAGCTCCTCAAGGCCTACTAAAAGACCAAGACACGTGTACAGCCAATTGGCTAGACAGCTTCGTCGGTGCGGCTGTTTGCGTTCATATGGGCTGAGCAATCTCGGTTCGATGGAGCAAGACGTTGTCTGACGTTTTGGTTTAGAGAACTTTGTGTAGATTGGGAGGGGCCAACCTAAGGCACCCCTAACATTTTCTCAAATCACACGTTTCAACCTCTTTTCCATGGCCGCCTTACAGCCCGCCTAAATCCTCTGCAGCCAATTAACGAATTTCCAGGGCTAGGAAGGAGATACCTACCATAGTGAATGACATATACCTCCAGAAAAACAGGCACGGGTTGGCCACTACAGCAACTGATGCGCCTTTTGCCAAAATGACCATAAAATTATTTCAAGATGAAAATATCTTCTACCATCAAGATCCAAGTATCATCAAGATTCCGCGACAGAAGATCAGTCTTAACTGAAGACGACCCTGGCCCATCTTTCGTTTAGAAAGCCGGATTTTTCGAAGGCAAATCATATTGCCATGGACAATAAGGCTGTGTCCTATTTTTGAACGTGCATTCACGTGCTATGGTATGAGTCGATGACAAGTGTCACATATTTAAGACGAGGCTTCGGCTTCACTCGATGGAGATTGGAGAAACGACACCGAAAATCTGAAAAACTACCGCCAGGACCGCAATATCCGGGGCTCTGGAAACGGTTTTGAAAGGAAGGGAATGGCCAAAATGGTAGCCGCGCGGAGAGACCCGATTAGAGAAAGTATAAGCTACCTAACCGTGGCCACCATACCTGCTAGTGTAGTCCCTAATACGAAGAAAATAGAAACAAAAGGAGAGAGCAAAGGATCTAGCGGGCCAAGAATCGACAGGCGGTCTAATATGATGTGGGGCTTTTTGCGATCAAACTGGAAAAGTTCAAGCCACAAGTCTGCGGCGGGCGCAAGAAGCAAAAACCAGCTCATTATGAGAAAGAAGCGAGAGTTGGATCGTCGTGATAAGAACCCAGTCACCGTTAGGCGGGGTGAACGGAAAGATGCCATGAACCGTCTAAACACACAAGGCAATGGGAAGCGAAAAGAACGGCTTCAAAGACACCCACTTCCAACAGCTTTCTGGTGAGACGAAAAAGGTTGGGAGACTGATTGTAGAGACCCATCTGCTTATCAGCGATGCCGTTATCATCCCCTGACGAACGGGTCCGCTGGAGACATGACATGACGTCTTCACTCATCAATTTTTCACACTCGAAATCAAGCGGAACCAGAAAGTTGAAGATGACCTTAGGATTACACTATTTCCCTAGCAGCTGTGTAACTGGCTTCCCAGGGATAGAAACTTCTCTAAGCTATCTCTAACCCAAGAATCCCGCAGCGCCGAAAACACAATGGTGGCTTTTCTGCTAGTTGTTTTCTCTTTACTCCCTGTCTCAACACAATCATGACCGACCCTCTTGCGACGCCTGCGCTCCCACTTGCACCCCAAGATTTTGACCAAACCCAATGTTATGATGATGCGATAACTCCAGAACCCGGACGCCAGATATGAGTCAACCAAAAATAGGATAAAATAAAACAACCTGGACGAAATAGATAGGGGTATCAGAGCCACTTCTCACAGGTGTCATCCGACTGTGGCTAAATCGGCAACCCCTAGAGCGAGACTTGAAATCAAAACAAGCGCCACAGTTTGTTCAGACCTGGCAGACTGCACGAGCAAGTCTATAGGGTCGAGATCATAGCCGAAAGCACTCAGTGCTTGAACGCAAGATCGCCAGTCGAGAACAGTTCGAATTTGACGCGGTTGGATGGCACACCCTGGGACTTAAGATAGTCGGACATCTCAAGCATGAACTGCTCTGGGCCGCAGATGTAGTACTCAGTCCCAGAATTGGTGAGGAACAGATCATCGGGGTTAACGCGGGCGAGATCCATGCGAAAGTCGTAGTCGTAGGTGACACCGACGACATCGCTGTCGGCGAGGTGGGTCTTGAAGATGTTAGTGCGGAACGCCGGATTTTGGCGCTTGAGCTGCTGGATGTGGCTCTCGAAGGGCACCTGGTAACGCGAGCCGTGGATCCACGAGATCGGTCGACCCGGCTGTAGCTTGGTAACGGTATTGGCCATGGCCATCAGAGGAGCGACGCCAACACCGGCCGAGATGAGAACCAGAGGCATCATGCTGGTATTGTTGATATCGAGGAAGAAATCACCAGCTGGGTGCGACAGCTCGACCGTAGAGCCGACGCCCATGTGGTCGATGAGCATGTTCGAGACGAGACCCGGGTGGAAGTAAGACTTAGAGACCGAGTTCGAGTAGCGGGTGCCCTCGTCGCGCTTGACGGTAATGCGATAGTAGTCTTCCCTGGGGTAATCGCTGAGCGAGTACTGGCGGGCCTGCATGTAGCCCTCGGGGCTGTGGATACGCAATGAAACGTACTGGCCCGGGAAGTACTTGGGCAGCTTCTTGCCGTCCAGCGGCACCAAGTAAAAGGAGTAGATGCTCTGCGTCTCGGGAACGACACGGTCGATCTTGAACTTGCGCCACCCAGTCCACTTCTCAAAGTCCTTGTAGAGCTGCTGCTCACGTCCTATCAACATCTTGGCTAGGAGCCAGTAGGCCTTCTCCCAGGCAGCGAATGTTTGCGGCGTCATGGCCGGGCCGAGCACCTCGCTAAAAGCGCGAAGCAGGTACTTGCCGACTATCTCGTAGTGCTCCGGCTGGACGCCAAGAGAGCAGTGCTTGTTGCACATGCGTTCGAACTTTGGGATCAGCTCGCTGATGTGGTTTATGTTGGAAGCAAAGGTGAGGATGACGGATGTTAGCGCCCGAGGTTGCCTGCCGTTCTTCTGGTTGACGCTGTTGAACATGTTGTGCAGCTCGGGGTGGTCCCGGAGCATCGTCTTGTAGAATATGGTCGTAATCTGTTCACCGTGCTCACGAAGAGCCGGGATGGTGTCCTTGACCAGCTTGGACTGCTGGTATGTGAGCGCCATTGTGTTTGTCTAGGATCGACCGAGCGACTAGCAAAAACGGTAACGGTGTTGAGGAGGAGGGGGGGGGAGGAGAAATCGAGTGAGGATATAGAGGGTATATAGATATCTCTTGCTGGCCTTTGGCGTTCTGCTGGTGGCAGTGGCCGACACAAGACAAGACCGTGCTGGAAGGGAAGACCCGCCTAACGATTGTGGAATGAATGAACTGGCAAAAGTGAGAGGACGATCTTCACGAGCGTCCCCGGGCGGTCGTGAAGGGTTTTAAACCAAATCTGGGCAGAAAGTCGGAGTGGAACGTCTGGCATCTCGTTCATCCCGTTTTTCCTTTCCCCCATCAATCTTTTTTTTTTCTTCCCACTCGAAAATCCGCAGACGAGTCATATTTCCGCCCCTGACCCCCCTGGCTCGTACGATGACCGCATCTAGCAGGGATTTTGGCATGAGATTGCCATCTCGAGCAAAATGACCGGGATTCTGTCCCCGCCAGACGGGATTAGGTTGCCATGCGTCGGCTGGGACCCTTGCCCCCCACGAACCCCTGGCAGACGCGCAGAACCAGCGCTTCGCTGGCGGCACACTCTCTGACGTCCGTTGTCCGCATTGCGCTTATTGTCGTGAGCAGCTTCCTCTCAGCCTTGCGGGTCAGTTCCCGGAGCTGTGCTCTCTTATCGGTATCTCTAAGACTACTGGTGCATCTTTGGCGCGGCGACGACATAAAAAAAGCAACCAGGAACGGGGCTTAAGCGTATCTCCGCACGAGACTACGTAGCACTATTGGCAGTTTCAATTTCCATCGAAACGAACCGAGAAGGCCGTGTGTTTGGTACTGGTTCACGTACACTCGCCACATACATCGTGGCGAAGGAGACTGGCCTATTACAGAGACATCATTGCCGTCTGACCCATTATGTTTTTTGGGTCTCCATTGTAAGGAACCAGTTGCTGTAGAGTATCGTGGCTATCGTAGTACAGTGCCGTGGTCAGAGTAGCACCCAACCCATCAATGTGACAACTAACGGCAACCTTCCTGGCCTTTCTCTCCTCGTCTTGTCGCCGTCATCACCCGGAGCTGACCAGACCAGTGCAACCGCGGGGCGGCAGTTCGAGGTTGTAGCGTGGCAGCCCGCTTCACCGTAGGCTACGTCTATCACTAGCCGTCGTCCATCACATCGCGCCATGTCGACATCAAGTCATGAAACAACGCCGCAGTGGAAGGCAAGGCGCCTCCTTCCGGACGAATCAGACGTTAAGCCTTTGAGCCGCATGGAATTGTCGCTCCTCCAAGGCAAATCAGGGCAGGGCAAGGCAATGCAAGCTATCCCCGTAAACACCCGACGAACCTGAGGTGATGTTTGCAGCGAGCTCGTGGTATCAGGAGCAGATAGATGGCTCCAGTGGGCACGCAGACAGGCCCGGGGCATGGTTGGGTAGTCAGCAAAAACGCGAGCACGATCCTAGAAGAAAATGCCATGCGAAATGTTTGATGATCGGGCAGAAGGGCAACGGCGGCTTCTGTCGAAAAATCTTTGATGGGGCACGATGGGGTCGCCATGGAGTCTACGACTGGGGCAAGCGAAAGGCAATTTTGGCATGGCAGGCAATGGCATGCCAGGGGCCCCAAAACAGCCTCATCCGGCTGGCAAATACCCTTGCAGATCCAGGGTCACTCGCTTCGGCAGTAGACTGGCAGGATATCGTACGACCTCCGGGTTTGGCCCAAATCGGCTCAGTGTGGGCCAAAAGCGGAACAGCTTTTAAGTAATGACCGCTTATGGGAATATCGGAGAACAGCGGGGAGAAGGCTAAGGGCGAAGACCCTGTCCCTGCCGCTGTGACGGCCATTTCCTCGGATTGAGAACTGGGGAAAAGCAGAGTGACGGTGACGGCGACAGCGACAGGATATCGCAAACTACTGGGTGCTTCATAAGCGCGAAGCGCCCCTAAATGGCACTACTGTGTGTAGCATGCACCAGCAATGACGAAACGATGATTGAGAGATGGCATCGAACCCAAAGGCGATGTGATGTGAAACAAACACAGGCTCGCGAGCAGTGCCAAAACGCGCCCGGTCCCATGTGGGTGGTGCCACGGCTGTCCCCGCAGCCTTCGAGCGGCAGCTCACGTAGTGGAGGTAATTGGAAAAACCGTGAAAACTTTCTGTGACCTTACCTTGTCCGTATCGTTCGAGAACACAACTACGCGTCTACATAGCAGGATTACTGTGCTAGCCCCTGAGGGACGAGCCAATCAGAGGGCGAGATGGTTCCAAAATATGCACTGGAATAAAAAGTGCAAGGCACCAGGCGCCGGTAATGTGCTCCGAGATTTTAGCTTTGTGCTAGCTTGTGGAAGCATGCTGCATGCGGTGCTGCAGGATGACGGAGTGGCATGAAAGTTCGCATGATGTATCATCTCGTATCATCAACAAATTTTCTGGAAGGTGATGTTGCTGGAGACAGCCACAACAGTGGCATCGACAACACTCACAACAACCGCCAGGTCACCCATGGAAGAACAGAAGCTAGGAAACCCGCCGCCAGGATTATCAATCATGCTGCCCATGGCCGCGTTGACGTGATCCAAGGTTTTGGTTTGACTGGTTTGTCTCCGCGTTGAGCTATCCTTAGCACGGCCAAGCTGTCGTGCAGCATGCTCCCTGGTCCTCCATCAACGATCCACAAAAAGAAAAAAATGCGGAGGGTAGGGCACGAAAGGGAAAGCTGATCTGTGATAGTGCTGAGGAAAAAAAGCATCATCACCAGACATCCGAATGGTCTAACGGAAGACACTTACGGATACGATCTGGAAACAAGACACGTGCGAGCTAATCTCAAGCATGCCCCTCGAAAATCCGGGGCTGCCGCCTTGCCCGATCCTATCCTCGACGATCCCCAACGATCCCGGCCGGTCATAATGAGCGATTCGATACAAAGCGAGATCCGTGAATACGGAGCGTGGTCACCTCCCTCATCATCACATCTGTGCTCGCATGATTGTTTCCGCAGCATGCTGAGATGGTTCGTTGTGCGGACACTAGTGCCAATATTGTTATTCCTCGGTGCTTTATTCCGTGGGATCCCTTCCACAACTTGTGGGGTGGTGTCGCACACCATCAAGGAGTTTTGAAGTCTAGGGTCTGTATCCGTCGTGTGCAGCGCAAGGGCGAGAACGCCACGGTGCGATAAGGAGCATATCCACGTTGCATGCAGGGTATGACGACAACGGCAAACGGCGGCGCTGCCGCGACCCAGTCAGTATCCAGTGCCCACGGCAGACTCGACTGATGAAACGTCATCGTGGTTGGCAGCAATGCTTCAGGCCGCATCAGCCTCATCTCATCCCCAGCATAATACACTACTCCAGCATCGCCGACCAAGGCCCGAGTGGTCTGATGTCGGACCGGGCTTGGCGGAAATGAAGTTAATGGCAGTCCTGAACCCTCCCAGGGCCCTGTTCATCGGGACCTGAAGGGTTTGCCATTGTCCTTGCGGTGCTACGGTTTACCTCTGCCACGCTTCCCCCGATGACCGTTGCCGAGGTATCCGAAAACGTTGATATGTATCGGGTGTGTATTGACCAATCAACGTCCGGGTCTTCGGCAATCCATGTCGCCGGCACTCGGAAGAGGGCAGAGACGCTCGTGGGATGGGAAACACAACGAAACCCAAATTCTCATGACAGCTACAGAGTCAGTATGCAACTCTGTGCCGATCTTGACAGTAGCGACTGCGAAGAATTGGCCAATCCTACACCGCTCATTGTCCGCTGTCATGAACTGGCGGATCGATATGCAAGGGGTAGCGGGATTTCTGGGTTTTCTTTCCTTCTGTAAGATCGGAAGAGGGAGATAAAATTTTCAGCATCGGATTTTCAAATTTTCTGGACGTTCACCGCATGTGCGTTGGAATTTGTACAATGCCGGTCCTGCCGATTCTCTGGAAACTGCTTGCAACAAGGATATGGAATTCTCATAGGAAATTGGCAACTGGGCGATCATTCTGCTTCTCTAAGGCCAGTATTCGCCATTCGCGTTATTCTCGAGAGATTCTCGATGTCCTCTCGGGGCTTCCGAAGAATGAAACAAGCTTGTCGAAGGAACAATCCGGCCCTGGAAGGTATCATCGGGCATAATGACGTGCATCGACGAGGCTGTAAGGCTGGCGTTGAAACACCGTGCCAAGACCACGAGGCCCGAGGCGCGGTCGGAAGCATCTTTGCGTTTAACTTCGCCGCAGGGGTCCTCGGGGATTCGTGCCGGATTGGAAAGGCACATCCAGAAGAAGCCTGAAGAAAATTGGTCAATAGCGGATACTGCTGCTTGTTCTTGATCGCGTGTTTCCCTCGTGTCTTCCACGTGCCCGGCCGCTTTTAGTTCCTCGGACAAACGTGGTGAGACATCTTCCCGTGTCGAACAAGCGACGATAGGCTTGTCAGGCGCTTGTGGCGTCCAGAACGGTTGCACGCAGTGGGACCTGGATGGGGCTTTGGGATGACCCTAGAAGGAAACTCCCGCCCAGCGCGTCCATGTGTATCAGGGGAAAGATAGCAGGGGAAAACTTGGTTCCCTAAGGCAGACATCAAAACGTGCCGGTTGTTGCCCGAGAAGCCCGTCCATCCTCAGCACCATCAAATCCTGGCTGTTTCGCGGAATAACGAGGAACCGGCCGCTTGTGCTCCCCATCTCAGCGCTTGCTCAAGACCACGATGGCTGGCGACGAGATGCCTACAGATTGATGTCAGACTTGACCAGTAACACTGGCGTGGAGACAGCTTGTCATGACAATGCATTATCAACACGATTTGTTTCTTAAACTTAATCTCTGTAAGGATTGGACGAACAGTAGCAAGGCGACTGTTCAACAACAACTCGTCATAGCTCATCGTCGCTGGCCCCTTGGAGCATCAGTTTTGATGTTTCTTCCCCACAGACCAAAGTTCTGGTGCGATGGTGGATGCCGCCTCTGTGAAGCCCTCAGACAGCCGTTTCGTCATCGGCCCGACCTCTTGTCGCACCGCATCGGAAAAGAAAAATGGCCGGAGTTGTGAAGCAGAGACGCGGAATTCGGGAATCTCAGTCGGCGATGGCATTAGCCAATGGATGTAAAGGATCGTCCAATACGAAGTACATTATTAGTTGTGCTTCGTAGATAATTCGTTCGCCTCTGCTTAGAACTGATTGTCCACACTCCACAACGCAACGCATCTGAATTTCTTCAACCATGTTGCACAACAGAAAAGGAGTTGACAAGACCAGTAACAGACCCGTTCTAGGCTAACACGATGACCCGGTGAATCTTATCCTCCCGGTTTGTGTGTCGGCTGCTATGTGTTACGGGAAGGTACGACCCCTATTTGAGGGTTTGACCTAATACCAGAATTATTGTGCTCATAACACAAGTATTTAAGAACTGTAACACTACCTACCTCCTGGCCCAAGATCTGGCTGTGATTGAGAGTGTGTTGATGAGCCAAACTTCCCAGACAACCCCTTCCACACAGGATCATCGCAGGATAATAAGCAGCTCAATACAACCCATTCATTACGTTACCTCCAAGTGGCTACCCTAGTTAAAGTGGTAAGAATGATGATGTCAGTCTGTATGAGAGCCTCTTTTATGGCAAAGACTCGAATCCTTTGTCCCACTCCAATCGCCCTTTCTTTGAAGCGATCATTCAGTCGAAGCTTGAGCCGGCACAACCATGATGCCAAGCATCTCCTCCCCGAGTTCAGCCTCAAAGACAGAGTCATCATTGTGTCGGGCGGCGCTCGTGGTGTAGGCCTCACCCAAGCTGAGGCCTTGCTCGAAGCGGGAGCGGTCGTACACGCGCTGGACCGATTGCCAGCGCCGGGGAAGGACAGCGACTTCTCCCGGGTAGTCGATCGCGCTATCTCGGAGCTGAACACCCGTTTGAGCTACCACCGCGTGGACGTCCGCGATCAACAGCGTCTAGGCGACATTGTTGGAAGCATTGCGGAACGCGAGGGCAGATTGGATGGCCTCATCGCTGCCGCCGGCATCCAGCAGGTGACACCAGCCCTGGAGTATACCGCTGAGGATTGCGAGAAGATGTTGGCCACCAACGTAACAGGAGTGTTTCTGACCGCACAAGCGGTCGCTCGGGAGATGATCAAGAGGAAGCAGAAAGGAAGCATGGTGCTTATTGGCAGCATGAGCGGGACAGTGGCAAACAGGGAGCTAGTTTGCCCGTGAGTGTTTAGTGTGCACACAATTCATGTTTATTTTTTTTTTCGTTTCAGCACTGACCAGCAGGCAGAGTATACAATGCATCAAAGGCTGCAGTTCTCCAACTTGCTCGCAACCTTGCCTCGGAATGGGGTCAGTACGGAATTCGTGTTAATTCTCTCTCACCGGGGTATATCATCACAGCCATGACAGAAAATCTCCTCGAGGCAGATCCAGAGAGAAGTGCCGCTTGGTCAAACGGCAACATGCTCGGGCGGCTGAGCTACTCGCACGAATACCGAGGGGCAGCTATCTTTTTACTTAGTGATGCCAGCAGCTTCATGACGGGTGCTGATCTTAGAATTGACGGTGGTCACTGCGCCTGGTAAGGCTGGGCCCTCCACACATGTTCTGGAGCCTCAAATCGGGATAATCTTGTAAGTAGATCAGTGGTCCAAAACCAGAAGGGCTTCTTGGGGTCTTGAGTCGACATTGCGGGAAAGTAATGGCTCGCGCAGCAACCCCAAGTGCAGGCTGGGCAATTAATGACGCAAGCTAAGTAGATATTGCGCTAAGTATGGTTTGTCAGACTTGCAATTCATGATGCAGGAGATACGAGCCCTTTGGGTCCTAATTTTGCCACAACGCCGGGACGCAGTCCTAATTGGGATTCAATATCTGAAGTGGCCACACCGCGGTCACGGAGCACTAGAGCCTGCTTGATCGTGGTAATATCGAGGAATTGACGGCCTTTGTTCGTCAACTTGCCAAGGTTATCAAGCTCGGCTTGAGCCTCAGCTTCGAGTTTCCGCCGGGCCTCAAGAACATTGAGGGTAATGTTTGCTCGTGATGACGGATACTGTGGAGCTGATAAAGTTTGGGCGATGCCCGAAGCGTCCATGACTGGCGAAGCTATTGACGATGGTGAGTACGTTGGGTTTGGTTGCACTATGCCCATTTTTCGTAATCTCTCCGCGAACTCGGGCGAAACATAGTCGGGACTGCTTGGATCGACAGAATCGGCGAGGATCGCTGAAAAAGCAATTTGTTAGATCTTGGTCCGGCCATATGCTAGCATTGTTGGCTTCCAGACACTAGTAGCCCGCTGAAGCTACCATATCAGGGAAGCTAACCTTCGTTCTTTGTATATGAAGCTTGCGGCTGGCCTGCTTGCTGCTGTGGAGCTGTTGGAGATGCTGGAGATTGCGGGTTGTGACCACGTGCTGGACTCGGCCATCCAGCTGCTGGCATTGTCCCAGGAGGACGGGACGGGAATTTGCGCGCAGTTTTCTGCGCTACTTTAGACCCAGATGAACCCATTCCGGCAGCTGTGTCGATGATAACCGGAAAAGAATTCCCAGTGGTGGTCTGCTTGGCGGCTTGGTGTGGTGTTGGTGGCCACGGGCAATTTATTCAAGTGGAATTGCCGCGTCTTACACGACGTCACTGGGGCAGGTGGAGCTAATTGGACCTAGCTTCAGCCATATTCTCTGTGGCTGATGTAAATGCTGTGCCACCCCCTGAAAAGGAAGCGGGCAACAAAAAGTGATAGCAATACCTGCGTTGTTTCAACTGTAGTTCTCAATCTAGATACCTTTTGTGTTTGCCCGTCGGCATGCTTTTACATTTTACTCTTTCGTCTTTTTTTTATGTTCGTGAAGCCCAAGCTTTTCTGTCGGTAGTTTTTGACCTTCTGATGACGCGGACACAAGCTAAGTGACGGACATTGCAAGTGCTAGATGAGGGCTTCATCTCGTAACAATGATATGGGATGGACAACATTTACTAAGTAGCAGCCGGTTAGTTATGGAGAATCTTGTGTTGGACCGTAGCCCTGGACGCACCATCCCATATCGTATAACTATACACTGATCTAAGAAGTGCTCAGCGCGCGCAATACTAAGCCATCGACTTGGATTCGCTTGCAAGACACAATCTCCTCTATTTTCTAGGCTTTTATGTACCTCGTGGTGTATGTCATCTATCTGAGGCTCAGCGGAGTCTTGCGCGTAAGCTTCGATATTCCCAACCGGTCAGTCAGCGCTGGTAAGAGAAAAGCAGGAAATTAGGGTCGTATAATCAGGATAGGGTTAGAGTGCGCCGGTATAGAGGAAAGAATATGCATGCAGTGTAGCACACGGGGCAAGGTTTGGATTTAAATTTAACGGTGTATGCGATACGGTTTGGTGCATGCGGGGCGACGGTGCAAAACGACATGGTCTGGTAAAAACGTGAGCTTTCAGGAAAACAAGCTGATGTCACGGGGAAGCACATTCCAAGAACAATTTTTTTACCCATCCCTCGGAACATCGTTCTGATTGATACATCTTTCGAAGATCTTGACTGCATATGGCAATCGACAAGCACCTCGTTGTTATATAGGAGCCAGACCAGCTTGGAAAGTTGATATCACTCTTTGCTTGCAACCACTGAGTCTCTTCATAATTGGTGTAAATTGTTCAGCTCTCACAGGAAACAGTTTCAAGAACGAATCAATTCTCATAGCATTCACTTCATAGATATGAAAAAAAAATTTGATTCATCTACTATAGCGAAAGGTGCTTGATGTAAGAAAATGTGAAATAGTAAGTACCTAACCAACAGCTGAAACAACTGGTCGAGATGTTAGTCCTTCCAAAACTCTCTGGGGATAAACGCAGATGTTCTAAAGAGGAAACAGATTCCAATCGAAACCATGTTGTTTGGAAATAAAATTGTATCTCAACTTTAAAACGTATACAGCTCTCAAGCATAATATACCTGGCATACATACTAAAGAATGGATCAGGCTCTAAGCTAGTTACTATGTCATTGCTGGGACTTGCGATGAGTCAATCGTGATGGCGAACACGTATGGTAATAACCATAACAACAGTTACAAGTTCACAATCTACTAGTCAGAGAACAACACAGAAGCAAGTCCTCATTCTAATTCTTTACCTGCTATTTGAGATACTGTCCTTGTGCCATGTAAGATCTTACGTAGAAGTTGACATAGAAGACACGTACTTGACTCACCGCTCACAAAAGACGAGCGAGTCTATAGTGCTTGAGACAATATTCCTAGTTCTTTGTTCGGTATGCGAGGACATGAAGTTCGTTCAGGAGAGAATCATAACCTTCGATCGCCGGCAAAGCACTGGCCAACGAATAAAGCCAGTAAGTTTTCACATATGAGTTTACCATGCTACTAGAAAGTACTAGACTCTTGACTCAACTTTATGTATATTAAAGTATTATATGGCTCTTCAAAAGCCGAAGTCAGGTAGTTGGTTACCTAGATCGGATATCAATCGGAACGTGGGCAGCACTTAGGATGAACTTCTATGAGAAGCCGGCTGGTTGTCTGGTCTTGGATCCTGGGAGATTTTCAAATCTACTCTCTCAGGACATACCTACATCTCAGGCCACCTTAGACTCAACACATTGACCTTATGAGAGGTAAATGGGCTCTCGGTAAACAATGCTGCATAGGTTACTGTTACAATGACCAATGAGATACAAGTAGGATATCTGTGCCTAGGTTAAGTATCTCTGAGTAAACAAGGCGCAGCAGCAGAACGTGGGGTTGGGCTGCTGGGACCTGTTGGGGTTACACTATGCAATGACAACAGACGGCCGGAAAGCCTTCCGGTGACGCCAAAGACTTGAGCCGTTGAGCTAATGTTTAGATTTGACATTATCTTTCAACGGTTAACCGCTTGTGCAACGGTGCGAGATGATGGCGAGCCCTGAGATCCACCCGGCTTACACGTGGAAAGAATTGTTGACAGAAAAAAAAACTTCGAAAAATTTTGAGCGAGTCCCAGGTCATGGACGACGATGATTCGCTGATGATGGGAGAGAGTGGGGCATTGGGGTAGCAAGGACCAATAAGCAGGCGACGAGTCAGACCCCACGGGCCCAAGTAGCGTGGTTCAACCATGGAAAAGCGACGTGAGCTCCCCGCCCAAGGCTGGACAAGTGCAGAGAGGCCATGGAAAAGAGTCACACCATCCCCGCCCACCAACGTGAAGCAAGACCTGGTTGCACACAGTTCACCCGCCTTCCGGAAATCGGCTTTTTTTTCTCCTCCAAATCTCCCAGGTCTGCCATCTCGACCGCGAGACCGGACCTCCAAAAGAGCGAACTGCCGCGGCCCAACGTCTGATAGAACCCGAGCGCTCAGCCGTCAGCAGCTGTGCCCGTCGGCTTGCCGTGTCGGGCACC
>Ga0065720_1004614_pt1 | contig 14241 bp, 16 predicted proteins | sample Thericmetagenome_FD_59107 | JGI IMG/M metagenome (GOLD analysis project Ga0065720, IMG submission 59107) | Thermophilic microbial communities from the Joint Bioenergy Institute, California, USA of rice/straw/compost enrichment - eDNA_2 v2... | ecosystem: Engineered > Solid waste > Grass >... | reverse complement strand
ATTAGCCAAATACTTCCTGTTGAAGTTGTATATAACAGGAAAATCGCTGATCAAATCATACTAAAAATTTTAAAAGACTCTCCTGCTAGCCCAACTCTAAGCGAAATTTCTAATATTAGCTTTTGGACTGAGAATTATGCCTTGAAGGAACTTGATTTATGGTATGAAAAAGATATTCTGCCTTTGACTTTGCAAAAAATATCCAAAATGGATCCCGAAACAAGAGGCATTATATATGAAAGCTTTGGTGGAATGCTATCCTATTTGAGAAGTTTGATGATCATCGATACAGTTTTACAGAGATGTAACTTTGAAATTTATGATCCTCAGGCATTTTATCAATCCAATATGATGCTTGATTCACAAGCCCTTCAGCACCTTGAGATTTTGGCCGTCAATTATAAAACGAAAAATCCTGAAGAAGGTTCATTGCTGCATTATATTGATAAGACGGTAACCAAATTTGGCAGGAGACTGCTCAGAAAGTGGCTATGTGCACCATCATTAGACATAAATCTCATTAACCAAAGACTAGATGCAATTGAGGATTTGAATTCCTTGAGTGATCTTCGAGAGAAAATTAGAGACGAACTGAAAGCTCTCCCAGATCTCCAACATATGTGTACAAAAATCTATACTTTCGGGATAAAGCGACAATCTAATTTAGTAGCTTTTGAAGATATTACAACAGCAAGACTCAAAGAATTTAAATTATTGCTGGAAAAGTTGACTCAAGCACAAGAACTACTAAAAAGCCTTCAAGGATTTAGTTTTAAGTCAAAATTGATCAATCAGCTGATAACATTAGAGGATCCTCTCCTCATTCAGGAAAACAACTTAGAAAATACACCTAATGTTGGAAGTATTATTGAAGAGCTAAATGCATTGATTAAATGGGAGGGTGTCAATAAGGATATTCCCACACCAAGTGTTGGAATTGACAAAAACTACGATAAAGCCAAGTTAGAGATAGAAAAGATTGATGGTTTATTCATGGAGTATCTGAAAGAGATTCAACTAAGATTTGGTGGAAACAAATCCATTAAGTTTGCTCACACTCGACATCGTTATGAACTTGAGTTTCCTGAGGAACTTGTTGCTGGAGAGAAAAAGCCTAAGGACTTTGAATTTTCTTCAAAAAAGGCTGGAGTTCAGAGATTCATTACTGAACGAATAAAGGAATTAGTTGATAGACTAGAAGATGCCGAAGAAGAACTAAAGCTTTGCTTAAATAACTTTACATGCTTCCTTTTTAGTCAGTTCTACAGCTATTCACGCATTTGGGACAAATTTATTCAGGCATTAGCACAACTTGATTGTCTTTGTAGTTTGTCTGTGGTATCTTTCTCTCAAGGAGAAATTATGTGTAGGCCTATTATCTTAGATCCAAATAAAGATGGTTGTAATCCAATATTAGAGGTTTATCAAAGTCGCCATCCTTGCGTTTTCCAAGCAAAAGGCTTTTTCATTCCAAATGATATTAAATTAGAAGAAGGAGTGATGCTGTTAACAGGTCCAAATATGGGAGGAAAATCTACCATCTTGAGACAAAGTTGTATTTTAACAATATTAGCACAGATAGGTTGCTATGTTCCAGCTATGGCTTGCAAGCTATCATTAGTAGATAGAATATTTACAAGGCTAGGTGCCTCAGATAGATTATGTACAGGCAAAAGTACATTTTATATTGAAATGGAGGAAACACTCAACATTCTGAGGCATGCAACTAGAAACAGTTTAGTCATAATTGATGAACTGGGGAGAGGGACATCAACATTCGATGGAATTTCGATTGCCTACTCTGTTCTAAGATATCTTGCATTTACGATACAATGTAGAAGTTTATTTGCTACTCATTATAGAAGTCTATTGGATAATTTTAGAAATGAAAAAAACATTTCTTTATATCATATGGCCTCAGAGATTGATCCTCAGAATGGCAAAATAACCTTCCTATATAAGTTGGTTCCGGGCGAATCTTCTTCGAGCTTTGGACTGAATGTGGCAAATCTAGCTGGAATATCAAAAGATATTCTCAATATTGCAAGAATAAAGAGAGATGAGATGGATCACAAAATTAAGTCTCAGAAGCTGCAATTCCTTGATAAGCAATTTTTGGAGGTAGTCAAAGTGTTGAACAAAAATTTAGAAGTTGATACTTCTTTGAAGCTGCTAAGTAAGGACCTGAACCAGCTTAAGCTAGTGCTTGGATTATACCCTAAATAAATCAAGTATATTGTAGTTATAATAATTTCATAAAATTCGATGAAAATTTTGATGTTCTGCTTACTTACTGTATTTTAGAGTAACACCAACTCATAACATTGATAAGAGATTCTCTGGAAATCCTTTTTTTATGTGTAATTAACTGGAATTATAATTTTCAATAATATTTTATTTCTCAATGAGCAATAGAACAACAGCAGGAATACAGACTATAACAACTACACCTTTGATCCAGAGACCAGAATTTCTTGAGGGCAATGAAGAAAGAAAAACTGAGAATATTACTGTTGTTAAACTCAAACCAAAACCAAAGAAGAGTGTGAAGTGGACTGAAGATACCATCGATAATGAAAATCTTAACAGATTAAAATCGAATAGTAAGACTTTCGATTAAGATATTAAAGTAATAGTATGCTGTATATATCACAAACCAAGAGAAAACGGAGAAGACTCTAGTTTTGAAACGTGTAGCTCAGATTCAGGAAATGAACTAGAAAGATCTAGAGAAACCAAAAAAGCTCATTTAAAAAAATGTTCTAAACATAAAGGACATGATCATGATTCTTGTTCGCACAAAGATCATTAGGGATCACAGAACTAAATCTAACAGATTGATTACGTTCTTGGGTTTAAGGGATCATCAATTTGGAATTTCTTGTTTTATGTCATGGTTTTATACTTATGATACACAGTCAGTTCTGTGTTATTCTTGTTTTCCAAATATTTCAATCATATTAGAGATCAAGATTTTTGAAATTCAATTTCTCCTTGAAGGAGTATAATTTAGCAAACATTCGATTTGTCTAAATAAATTTAGATATGAATTCAGAAGTATTCCAGGCCTGGCAAAACAAGTTCACAAGCAACAGCGACAAATCGACAAAGGTTAGTCTCTCTTCAAAAACGACCGAATATAGAGAAGAAACACAAAAAAACAAAAGGTTTGTTTCTAATTTGACAAAAATAATGTTGAAGAAACGATATTTTAAGAAAAAGAAGACATAATTTCATTTCTAATCTTGATGCTACATCTTCAGTTAGCATTCAAGCAAATATACATGAAATCTTTGGTAAACTTCTATCAGATATCAAGGCTAATGACAAATCTATTGTCTATCCTGCAGTCATTGCTATCAGAGACTATACAAATTTAGGTATCTTAAATTTTCAATTAGAAAAAGTAATAGAGACACAGTTCTTGTCACAATTTCCTGAGCTTGATGATCTCTTAATAACCATTTTATCAAGATGTGCTCATGAGGATTTAGAAATTCAAGTATGGAAGATTTATTTGGAGTAATAATCTTAATAGAAAGAAAGCTCCAAAATAATCTCAAACATCTCAACTGGTGACCAGCTGCTTTGTGAAAAGCTTATTCACTTTGAATTTTTTAAACTTTTGCTCAAAGCATTTGAATCATTTAAAAGTGAGATAATAGATCAAGTATATACTTCCTCTCAGAATTTTTCATAGCAAAGCTTTTGATTGCTGCTGGAAATATTGTGGGAGAGTCTCCTACTATCAGAGATCAATTTATTGAATCATCTCTCACGCAGAATTTAATTGATTACATAGATCAGTATCATTCTCACCAAGGAATTTGGGCCTTGTGTAATCTTGTTCGTGGTATTCCACCTCCTAAACCAGAATTTTGCAAAATCATCTTCCCCGCCCTCGTACAGAAAGCATCTAATTTTCAAACACCTGATGAAAAAAGCATGGCCGAAGATTGTATGTGGACCTTGGTTGATGTTACAGGTGAGTCAGTGATTCTTTTTGTCAAGATATAGAGGGATCTGAGCATATCGAATACTTTTTAAATGAGAATTCATTGCTGGTCTCAATTTGCAAACTGTTAGAGTAAAAGATTTTTCACTCTTTATTTATGAATTAGGAGTAATGATCTTCAATTGATTAGTCCCGTTCTTAAATTTCTGACAAATGTGTTATCAAGGAATATGCAAGCTTGCAATGTAATATCTATCTATTTTTGTTAACCTCAAAGGATTTTATGGAGAAAGGTCTTCTAGAAAAACTATTTAGTTTATCAAATATGAAGAATAAACAAGTCAAAATGGAAGTATTAACAGCTCTAGCTTCATTTTTATCCGAAAATTCTGATCTAATTGAAGTATTTATTACCAAAACCCAGTTTGTTCCAAGACTTCTCTATATGATGAAATTTGAGCATAAAGATGTAAGGTCTATTATTATGATGATTCAACAATTCAATAGGTTGTGACTCAGGCTTGTTGGGTAATGTATAAGATTATAAAATCCTCGAATGAATCTCAAGCCAAGCAGCTTTACTATCTAAAAGCATTCGAGACTGTTTGTGAACTGTTGGAAGATCCAGAAGCTAGAATATTGAGAATTGTTCTAGACTGTATATACGAATTTTTGAGAATAGGGGATCAATTTTTGGATCAAGATGGGGAAAACTTTTTTGTACTTGCACTTGGTGAAACTAAAGACTTGGACAAATTAGAAAACCTACAGGATCATCCACAAGAATCAATAAGAAAGAAGGCCTTAAATATCCTTGAAACCTTCTTTGAACCTGATGAATAATTTATTTTTGTATATTCTGTTCTTATCATAGAATACATACATTTTATCCTGTAAACATAATCCTTGTATTCTCGATTAAAGCAATATTGACAATTTATTTAGAGAATTAAACAATGCTTGCATGTAGAAAGCTATATCGGAGAGATTATCTAAATCCATACTTAGCATTGGCCTTAGCAATCCTTAATTTTTGAAGAAGTCTTTCTCTCTCCTTTAAAGTAAAATAATTTCTAAATTGTAAATTACTCTCTGTTTCTCAAGATCTTCTGCAGATAGCTGATTGGTGTTGTCCACACTTGGCTCTTCTGGGGCATTTTTGTTTGTCTTGAGTGGTCTGTTCTTTCCAATTGGTTTCTTGGGTCCTTCTCTCTGATTAAGTGCATTTGTTTTTTCAGCAATGCTAATTTTAATTCTTTCAAGAATTAATTGAGCATCCTTCACCCTCTTGTCATCTTGATTGTAAATCTATCATCAGAATAAAATCAATCTTTTTTTACTGCCTTCAAAATTTCTACGCTCTTCTCCTGATATTCTACAGATTTCTTAAAGTCATTAATCTCAAAATGAGCGAGAGCCAAGGATTGGTAGCAAGTTGCAACCTAACTTAATTACTATATGAATGGAACTAACAATACCTTAAAGCTTTGAGAACCATACATGAGCACATTTCTTTCAAGTGCTTCCAGCAGACAATTGATAGCTAATTGTTGATTCTCAATGTCTTGATACATCAAAGCAAGGTTTGTATATATCATGGCTGTGTCTGGATGCTATTCACATTAAATATAAATAAATTTTCCAAGTTTACAAATTCTCCTCCAACAAGGTTGAATGAATACAAACTCTTGAACATGTACTCGAAAGCTTCTTTGGTCTGCTTTGCACTATAATAAAAGAGAGCCAAGCTAGAATAAGCGTGGGCTGTTTGAGGATTATCCACGCCGTATAACTTCTCCAAAGTCTTCACACTTTGAATATGATATGTTATTGCTTGGTTCATCTCTCCTAGCTTGTAGTAGATATTTGCAATCTTTGAATAGCAGAATGCGACATCCTTGTGAATGGGTCCAAATATCTTATATTAAAGATTATTTCACTAAAATTATACATTTAACAGAATTGATATTGCGTTGAGCAAACAATCAATTGACTCTTCAATCTTGTTTTCTGCAAGCAATTTGTTTGACTTGAATAATTAGATAATAAAGATCATTTTTACCAAATCAATTTGGTTTTTGGCATTATCACAAACAGGATCCAAGTGCTTTACAATTGGCAAAATGTTTAAGATATCTTCTGGTCCAAATGTTAATCCTTCATCAAGGGAAGTATCAGCCTTCTTTTTATCATCTTGTTTATTCAAAGACTCTGACAAATAGTAATCTCTGCACTTAATGACTATTCCAGTGGAGATACAAACATCTCTCAATGTGGCTAATTTGGTGAGAGGGTAACGGAAAGGTTGGAATTCGAAAATATGTGTAGGGAGATCATAATTGTATCTTTTCTTGCAGATATTCTTAATTCCATCCCAAACTTCAGATGGTTTTAATTTGAAAAAGGCGCTCTTGCTGATATCAAAATTAAGTGATCCAAAATTAATCAACAAGGGTGCAAAAGTGGTAATCTCATTTCCTTTTTTAGCAGCATTTTTCTTTTTCTTTTTCTTCTTGTCGCCTTGGCTCTCCTCGCTCTCCTTTGCTACTTGAGCCTCCTTTTTTTGTTTTCTTTTATTAAGAGCTGCCTCTAAGCCTTCAGTCTCAAGTTCATGAATTATCCTTTCAGGTGCAAATACACAGTTAAGAAGGTGTGCTAACAAGTCAGCATGGAACATAGGAAGAGTCTTCTTCAACCATTCCTTGGTATAATGTTTCATTGATTTAGCAAGCATAATCCTCTCAAGAAGAATTTGCAAGAAGGGGAAATTTTCCTTCTTTAGAGACTGGCATACCTTTCCTATATAGCGCACGTTAACTCCATGAGCATGGAACAGCTCTCCTAAGCTTTTACTGTCGCAAGGGAGAATAATATCTCCATTAATCAATTCATTTAACAAAGTGGGGATAGCCTGTCCAGTAATGAAGTTAGCCAACTCTTGTAAATTCTTTCTTTGTTCTAGGATAATTTATTAAAAGATAATGCACAAATACCTTCTAATTTAGGAGAAGCAGCCAATTTAGTTCTAGTTTCTAGACTAGGATTGAATTTTATCTTAGGCTTGTTCTCTCCTTTGAGAATATATTCTTGAATTCTGTTCACATATTCATTATAGTTGAACTCTTTATTTGAAGATTCTTCTGGCTTAGTTTCAGTTTGATCATCTTTCTTTTCAGTCTGTTCCTTATCCATCTCTTTTTTCACATGCTCAGAAGCTTGCTGGAAGGTCTTGGATGTGATGTAATGTGAGATGAGTTCAGGTCTAACAACACAACAAAGATAATTTCCTTGATCATCAGTCCAATTTAAATCCCTAGGAGATAATCTCATCAAATCAAGGACAAATTTTTTCTTGTCAGAGCTTCTGATTCCTTTAATTTCAGAGGAAGCTTAATGATTAGCTATTGAAAACCTTTTATACCTGGGATAACAACTTTTTCTCCATTTTCATCCAAGCACTCAACTTCATCTTCCAATGAAAAATAGTCAGCAATTGACTTCATAAGCTCAACGAACTTTTGTACTATGAAGCTTAAGAAATATTATTGTATACCTCTGGATTAGAATGGATTGTTTTTCCATCATCAATTGATCCAAACTCTGTGCATTCATTATGATCGCTGTTTAAAATTCCTGGAATGATTGTTTGAGCTAAAACTCTCTGACCTAAATTGTTGAGTTTTTTAAATTTAACTACCAACCTCCGTACATTTGCAATTAATAAGGTACTTTAAAAACAGAGCATGATTTCTCGTATTCTTAAGGATAAATGAATACCTTTATAATCAATGATAGCAGTATTTAATAGATGTAAGCCAGGAATGTCAAGTCTATGCAATATTTTCAAGTTTCTAAGGTCTGCATTAGCCATAGAAGTTGTTGGAGAAGCTTCAGCTCCTTGTTCTTGCTTGAATAATCAGTATGATTGAGTTAGAAACTTACAGTGTAAGAATCAGGAGTGTGGCTGACATAGCTGAAGAAAATATGATTATACACAAACACTTGCTGATTTTCTGGATCTTGTTGATTTAAAGGCTGGATGAATTTATCAACAATTCCCTTTGCTCCCTAATTGGTTAGTTTTGTTTAATGAATTCCTTACTTGAGTGGCTGCTTCCACAAAATCAGTATGGGTTTTTAAAATAGCTTTATCTCGATTTATTCTCTGGATTGGTTCAGCCTTTGGTAACTCTTTACAAATTTGGAGCTCCTCATTCCAGTCTCTGATACCATTGGGGTCAAAGCCATGAAGGTTTAGCAAAGAGGCCTCTGCACGAATTGGATTGTATTCATAATGATTAGGATCATCATCTTTTGGAGTAGAAAGCCATTTGGTTTCTGAAAGATAGAGTCCTATGGGTCTAAGTTCAACAAATTCGTCCTCGATATTCAAATTAACAATTGTTTCCATATTAGCTCTTAACTTTTAGACAAAAGGATCTAAAACATACCTGAATTCAGCACTGATGCTGGAAATTAAATCGAGCAAGTTATAGAATGTCTCAGAACTCTTGGGCATTGCATTAAAGGCTTGGTTTGTTGATGAATTCACAAAGAACCCTTTCGTTGTAGCGGTAATATGATGTTCATGGCCTTCAAGGGTCCTGAGTTGTAAATAGAAGTAATCTCCTTTTAATTTTCTGTGAGGTGGAGGGGGATTAAATCCTATGATATTAAATATACCATTTTTCTTCTCATACCTGAGAAAATCAAATATTGAACAAATTTAATCTTTTTAGCAAAATCTTTGACACTTGAAACCTCATGAAATGTTGTAAGGCTAATATTTGTTGCCTCTTTCAATGTTAAGGTTTTCTAACATAATTTTCTCTCAAGCAATTGATTCTTTACTTCAGAAATTTGTAGGCTTTTGTCTTCAACTTTTTTTTCTTCTATTTTTTCAGGCTCCCCAGTTGCCGGCTTTTCAGTCTCTACAGTCGCTGGCTTTTCAGTCTGTTGCTCTCTCATAGCTTTGATAGCCTCTATACTCATTAGCTCAAATTATTAGGTTTAGTTACTTCCAAAGATATTGTGGTAAGGATATGGATTAGAAATGAATTCTTGGACCTTCTTAAAATGATATCTAGAGCTCTTCTCATCATAAGGATCAATAACAATGTCAATTCTAGCTTCTTCTTGAATGTCTGTTTGTGCTCCAATCTCAACAAACTCGTTAAGAACTTGGTTATTATATTCAAAGTGGTAACTGGTAATAAAGAACAGCTGTGAAGCCTCAGATAGGAACTGTCTCAAATCAAGAAGATTATCATGTGGATAAATCTAAAATTATTAAACCATTTGGTTTTCACTACATTTATTGGCAGCAGTAGCTCATTATTTAGATATATGTTTAATTTAATGGGCTTGAACTGCACTTCCTGTTGTTTTTCTGGTTCAACTACTTCGCTCATATGATTCAACGAAAATAAATATCTTTTTGATCTTCAAAGACCTTAAATTAAAAATATAAATTTCCTCAAAGGCAAAATACAAGATTGTAGGCATTCATTATATTATGATTTATGAACAAACATAATGTCAAGCTTATCTTCTTGCTCCTTGCAAATTTTGTTGCATATTTTGAGCCTGATTCATAGCTTCACTTAACTTTTCCTTATCAATGGTCAAGAATTGGAACAAAATAAATCCTCCAATGACGATCCACCAGAACTAATCACTCTTATACAAGTTTCTTTTTTTAATTACATATTTTTGGAAGAAGCTCTTTTCTTTTTCAGGTTCTTTTTGTTCTTCAGGACTTTTTGAGCTAAATGCTTGAATTTCTTCTAAAACATCAAAGCTTCTAATTTCACTTAATTTTAGAAAAATATCTGGAAACCTTGGAGCATCTGTCAAGGACCATTCTCTAACACTTGTTCCTGTCATTATAGCTCCTTCTGTGATATATTTATTAATTCCATATTTGATGGCGGATATTTCATTTGTTTCGCTTCTCAAAATTTCAATAAAGTCTTCAAAGGCACGATTATTCACAAGAGCATAGCTTTTGATTATTATTTTGCTATATCAAATATCATACTCAATAGAAGTGTAGAATTTTGAATTGGTTGGAGTTTTGCTTTCAAATTCAACTAGGAAATAACAATTTTTGCATTCCTTTATCTTAAAAGAAGTTTTTTTTGACTGTACCTTAGGAGAAGAATATGTAATCAGTGTGTTTCTTGCAAGCTTCACTTTGATTTCTAAAGGAGAATCAGTTCTTAAGTTGGAAATCTCGAGAGCAGAGGGATTTTCACTAATAACTTCCTTTTTCTCTAAGAATTATTCAAGCATTCTGTAATTGTACGGGGTGTAACCAAAGACACTTTTATATCATAGACTCTTGTGAGAGAAAGGACTGCTTGGAGTTGGATTACCAAGAAGATAATTAATAAGACTTTCATTTTTCTATTAAAAAGAAATTTTGTTAATTTTATTGAATCCAAAGATGCGTAACCTCAAACATCATGAACAGAAGCTTTTAAAAAAGGTCAACTTCTATGAATGGAAAAACGAAAATAATATTCATGAGATCAAAGTGGTGAGAAGATATCATCTTCAGGATAGAGAAGATTATACAAGGTGAGAAAACAGGAAATTTTGATTAATGAGTATAGATACAACAAGATTTGCGGTATTATTACCAAGCTCACATCCAAGCTAAAACAATTAAAACCTGATGATCCTTTCAGAATCAAAATCACTGAACAGCTCTTGGATAGATTGTAATCCATAATGATCATTTTTTAAATCAATTCTAGATATCGAATGGGCTTGATTAACTCAAGAAAGTCACTGGAACTTTGTGAAAAAATAACAGTTTCTGCATTTTGTAGGTAAAGAATTATCAAATTAGTCTATAACAGAACAGAAGAAGACTCCCTGTTGTCCTTCAGAGACTGAAGTTCGCAGAAACTGTTAAAGAATCAGTGACATTTATAGAGCAAGGACGTATATCGATTACTTAGTTCTCCTAAAATTTAGATATCAGAATTGGAACAGAAGTTGTTACAGATCCATCTTTGCTTGTCACAAGAGATATGGAAGATCACATTACATGGACAGATAATTCCTCGATCAAGAAGAAGGTCATGAAATATAATGACAAGCTCGATGACTATGATATGCTCGAATAATTCTTCTAATGATATATTTATCTATTGAAATATTTATGTACGATATAAAAGTCAAAGATGCCCATAGCTAAAGTTGTAATATTTCAAAAAATTATTGTGATAACTCTTTTAAATTATGATTAGCTCGTCTATTTAAGATATATTTGAGAACTTTTGTGATCATGAATACAAAGGATAAGGTTGCACATTTTTTCCCCCATCAACATTTACATTTCATGAAATTACCCTCAATATTATTTATCCGCTCATCTACATAAGATTAGAAAGAAAATAAACCATTATACCTCTTCTTCAGGAGGCAATGTATAATATTGTATCTTACCAGCGTTCCAATCATTCAAGACAATTCTTGCAGCTGCTTCTAAATCTGGAACCCCTCCCTACAATTTTACAAACAAAGAATTATGGTTACTTTAATTAATCTTCCTCTTCTTAATGCGAGGTTTGTTAAGAATTCAGTTGCATTTCCAAAATCTGCAATTTCATATTGAACCAGCAACTGGCTCTTATTGACACGCTCAAGAATTCCTTCAATAGGGCCAAATGGATCCTGAATGTCACTAACTTTGATAATGTTTCTCAGAACAAGAGTCTTTTCATCATCATGCGAGAAAATAACTCCTGGACAATCCAAGAGCTTGACTTTACTATCAAGAAATACTTCTTGCATGCTCTTTGTAAATCCTGGCATGCTTGACACTCCGACAACCTTGGATTTGATCAAACTAAGAGGTAAAATAGCAAAAGCCAGTAATTACCTGTTGATAACACTACTCTTACCTACATTTGGATAACCAATTAGTCCAACTGTGACAGCTTGTTTAACACCATCGGTTTTAGAGTAATTCTTGATTAGCTGAAGAAGATTATCAGCACCTAAAGCCTTGCTGCTTTGAAGAAGCTCCCCAACGAGTTCTTCTTTGCTGGAGAGAGAGTTGGAATATAAACTGTTTGAAGAAAGATGAGATTGTTGGTTTTGTGTGTTAGCCTTGAATAGAACTGTGGCAAATTCTCTTCTTAAATATTTTAGCCATCTTTCAGCAACTTGTCTAAAATTATTAAACACCAAACTATGGGACTTACTGTGGAACAAGATCTATTTTATTAAGAACTAAAATAATCTTCTTCTGGCCTGGCATTCCCATAATTTTAGCTTCTATTTCTCTATTTCTGCAACCCAAAGGATCTCTAGCGTCCAAAACTTCTAAGATGATCTGAAATTCAGATTATTATCATCAATTTCTTACATCTGAAGCTTCGAGAACCTGATTTAGTTCTTTCTTGAACCTTTTATTTTGTCTATTATGGAACATATCTGTCTCATCCTCAATTCTTTTAACCTCTTCTTCATAAATGACAGTTTTATTCATATTGTTTTGTAAGGTCTCTTCATCGATGATAGGCTGCTCTTCCTTTTCTTTGAGCTTTTGAATAGTGTTAACAGTCTGAGCTGTCTTCTTTCTTCTCTCCATGGCTTCAATCAGCTTCTTTTTGTAAGGATAAAGGTTAGGAAGAGGATTTTCCTTCTTGGATTTCGTTTGATATATTCCGAGTGCCTTTAATTTCTTAGCTTCCTTCTTAAGTCTTCTGTGATGTTGACGGACCTTCTTCTGTATTTTGTATTGCTTACTTAAGGTCATACGCTTGCTGGTCTCTAAATATTTAGCATATTAACAGAGATACTTACTCTTTTTGAACCCCTTCATTGAAATATAATTTAATAAGATTCTGATTTCAAGGAGAATTAATGTTTAGATTAGATTTAATTCAGACAATTTTGATAAATTCAGAACGTAGTTGCTTTATATATTCTATATTTTTTTTCTTTCTTTGAATGATCGACTCTAGTTGTTCGGAAAACATAGATCCTTTGTTATTCTCTTTTTTCTCAATTAATTTATTCTCAAGATGTTCTAGCCCATCCACCAATTTGTCGTTTAGCTTATTCAAGAAATAATTCTTCCCTTCATTTGCTGATCCAGTAAAAGTAGAAACTTCTAATATATTCCTAGTACATTATATTTTTACTAAAATTCTTACGAGAGAGTATTTCGATGTGCTTTTGTATTAAAGTCATTTATCATATTTTCCAGTCTCTTTGTTGTAACTTGTAGTTCAATCTTTCTTAACAACTTATACACTTCAGTTATTAGATCAATTTGAGGAACTCTATCTAGAGCTCTTAGCTCAGTAAAATATCTTTTATCTAACGTTTTCTCAATTTGTTTTTGCTTGTTATAAGCTTGCATTAAGCTTTCCTTGGTATTAAGATATTGGCTTGTAATCTTTTCAGATTCTTTTTTCCACTTTTCATAGACATCAAATAGTTTTGAAGCTCTTTTAAAAAATTTTTCTTGCTGAACTTTTATATGCCAATAACAGGCTGAAATTAGGTCTTGAATCTTCTGAGGTGGAACAAGCTTTAGCATGGATGTTCTGTGATCCAAAAAAGTACTAACTGCATAAAATTCATTTATATCTCTGGCATCAATCTCTCTAATTTTTGATATATTCAAACGAAGAAGTGGAATCTTTGCGGCAGGAAACTGAAGTTCAATTGTGTTCTTAAGACAAAACTCAGACAAAAATCTCAGGAATTGGATAATCTTTTCACCATGAGTTGCTTCTAAAATAGTCTTTCCAACAATAAAATTCTTAGGAATCTAAAAGTTGAAATCAAACTTATTTGCTATTACTCTCTTGCTTTCCTCTAACGATTTCAATATATTATATGCTTGGTTCTTGAACTCATTTTGTTCTGACATATTTTTGGGTGGAAAGCATAACTTTAGTCCAATTAATTCTTCTTCTGGAGCTAACTTCTCTAGGAGGAAAAATATAATAAATTGAGCAGCCTTTGCATTCTGCCTAAATAATTACCTTTCCAATATCAGGAAATTACTGATTTAGACAAGTACGGTTCAACTCTATTCTATTCTTTTTCTCAATGGCTTGAGGATCAAGTCCTAGCAGGAGCAAGTTGTTAAACAGAATATCTCTTGAGTCATATTTCTTTGAGAAAGTGACCTCCATTTTTATACTGCGAATTTAAAATTTGAATTTAACAACTAATATATGTGCATAATATACATAAGATATACATTGTGAATAGTGAGGAAAATATTTAATCTTAGAGATTTTGAACTCTAA
>Ga0065720_1020481_pt1 | contig 14245 bp, 10 predicted proteins | sample Thericmetagenome_FD_59107 | JGI IMG/M metagenome (GOLD analysis project Ga0065720, IMG submission 59107) | Thermophilic microbial communities from the Joint Bioenergy Institute, California, USA of rice/straw/compost enrichment - eDNA_2 v2... | ecosystem: Engineered > Solid waste > Grass >... | reverse complement strand
GGCTGTTCCGAGACTCTGTTCTCTTCCACGATGCTGTCTCTTTTCTTCCTCTTTTTCTTGTCTGGCTTGGACGTCAACCCCTCCTCCACAAAGTTGCCCTCAACTGTTTTTTCACCCGCCTTCGTCTGCTCTGCAGATTGGAGCTGCTCCCCTGGACTTGCTGTGCTCTCTTTCCTTTTGTCTTGGACAAAAGGTGCGCTTTTACAGAACTCGTCATTGCCATCTTTCTTCTCAGGAGTCGTATCGGAAGGCGGGGCAGGCTCGGAGTCCCTGGAAACTTCGTCAGCAGCTCCGTTCTTACCTTTCTTCTTCTTCTTCTTTGCTGTCGTGTCCAATAGCAAGTCTGCTTTAGCAGAGTGTTCAGGGGAAGGCCTGGGTTCAGGTTCTGCGGGTTGCGGCACTGGTTCCGCGGGCTTGGGCTTGGGCACTGGCTCTGTAGGTTTGGTATTGAAAGGTTTTGAGGACTCCGTTGCTATTGTTGTTCTCTTTTTGTTAGCTCCCCAGAAAGCCCAGGGATCCGAGGGTGCAACTTTCTGGGGGATTTGGATCTTTGGTTCTTCCACCAGAGTGCCCCGCATTTTGTCATTATTATTATCCCGACCCACAGAAATATCCCGCCGACTACTGGAGCGCCGGTCATTGTCAATCGCGGGCTCCATATCGATCGGGTCGTCATCTGGCTCTCCGAACCCAGACGATGAGAAGGTGCTCTTTTTGTTTTTGCTGCTGCTGGAGCTCCAGGGGCTGTCGTCGGTCCCGACGCCATGAAGCTTTGGCTTATCATCCACCGTGCCCTTGATGACGGCGGAAATCAGGGAAGAAGGATTTGTCAAGATGGAACTCCAACCGAATAGATGCTTTTTCGTCTCAAACGCTTGGTGATGGAAGTCAGAGGAGGACCTGTTATCCAGCTTGATGCTTTGGAGAGAGTCGGTTTTACCACGCGCTGGCTCCTCTGCTGGGGGGTCAGGGGCGGATGGTTTCTGTTCGTGTAGCAGAGCAAAAGCAGAAGTAGAGGAAGCAGCGGTAACTTCCGCCTTGGCCTTTTTCATCTTGTCGCCATTGGCATTGACCGACGCCGATTCAGCGGTCTTCGAGTCCGCAATAGTCGGGTGAGTAGACTCTCTGTCCCTCTGTTTCTCTCCATCATCTTTCTTCTCGTCCTTGGTTTCTTTGCTCTTCTTCGCCCCGGCCTTTCCCTCGTCCTTTTTGCCGTCGTCTCCGTTTCCCCCGTCTCCGCCAGGGTTGCCCGGATTATCGCCCGGAGCATCACGACCAGTGTCGCCGCCGTTCACATCCCCCGCTTCTTCACTGTCTTGTCGGCTATTGTTGCTGTTGTTGTTGCCACTACCCGCACCACCACTGCTGTTGTAGAGCCTGTTATTGGTGGCCTTCTTTTTCTGCTTTCTGGCAGCTTGCCGAAATCCGTGGTCGCTAGTAAAATCGATTTTGAAGAATGCGGTGGGATCTACTGCTGGGTCGTTTCTCCGTTCGGTCCGAGGGCAAGGGCAAGGGCTAGGAATGACCTGTGCCTGTGCCTGCGCTGTGTCGATAGCAGGTTGGCTCCCCTCTCCGAGCCTTTGCCTTCTTGCAAATGTACCGCTATCTGTCGGATCACTGGGCTCAGCAGGGCAATGCGGGTCTTCTTCAAGATTCGGCGCGCGGGGCCATTGTGGCGTAATACAAGGAATGATGAGTGTGTTCGAAGTTGGCCGCGGGCGATTTGGATTGCGTTGTGCTTCCTGCGATCACATTTAGTCAAATGCCATCGACATGAGAAGGGCAGTGAACCGTGAGTCCACAAAGCCTTTGAGAGACAGGCAGCTAGCGGCCTCTCCTCCTCAAAGAGCCCATAGAAGGCGCAGATGAACAGAAGGCATCTCAGCCTCACTGGCCCTCATTGTCCATTCTTGTTCTCTTGTGTGATTCTTACCTTCAAGCTAGCGCACAGTTCGACCCAAGTCCGCGCAATAAGAGCTAATTGGGTTTTCAAGGTAGAAATCTCGTCAATCCATGCTGGCCCGCAATCCCAGTCCCCGCCTAATCTCCACGATCGTGGCTGGATAGGAGGGGTCTGGATGGGGCAAAACGCCCAGCTGTCGAGAGCGTTGATGACACCGACAGCAGCCATTCTGGGAGTCAAATGCGCTAACTTGACGATCGCGGGCTAAGGGTTTGTCAGACACATGTGGGCGCTAGAGCTTGTCTGGAGACTACCGGCAGCGACGTCGCGACGCCAATGAGAGCAAATTGAATGCAGAGAAAGCGACGACGAGCGTAGGTACTGGTAGGCAATTCGCGAATGCAACGGATCACAGGATGCCAGCGACGATATCGTTGAAGTAGATGTTTCAGCGCGCAAGCAGAACAGCGAATAGTGGGTGCTTGGTGGGTGTTGACTCGACCGCTTCGTCAGGGCCATGCCCCCTACCCCCCCTTTTTTTTTTTCGAGAAACACAACTTCTGTCACGCAGAAGCTGAATGAGATTCGTCGCCTGAGGCCGATAGCTGCCGTGTCACTGGGGCCAATCGCCAGACGGGATCTGGAAGGGAGATGCCGGGAAAGAGGATTGGTGGTGGTGGTGATAGAGAGCGCTGCGTCGTGCGACCACACCGCTGATGATTGCGACTGCTGTGTAGCTGATATGCTATGTGCTGTGTGTCGCCTGTGAAGTCTGTGAGTCGCGCAGATGCCCCAGCCTTGCCGGGGCTGTCAGTAGGCAAGAGGGGGAAAAAAAACAAACAGAAAAGTCGAGGACGCAACAGCTGACGAGGATGCGGCCGCACGGGTGGTTGCCGGCCACAAAGTTGAGCTATTTAAGACGAAAGGCTGATGGGCATTGGCTGATTCAGTGGATGACAAAAGTGAAATGAATGAATACTGAATGCTTGAATGAGTGAGAACTTGGAGTTTCCATACTTCATCCATGCACACCGGAGCGTTGGACGCTAGACGCTGGATGGTGGATGGCCAAGAGCAATACCCTGCGGCCGTGGCATGCACCCCTCTCCCTGGCTCTCCCGCAGCATGACCCGTCGGCAGCAGGGCTGCGGGCTGCACCTGGGTACCTCAGGCAGGCTCGGGGGTGTTTCGAACCAGGCAAGGTACGTACTTAGGTACCCTGTTGGAATCCTACCTTGGGAAAGTCCTCTTGCTCTAACCAATTCAGTCCTCATGTAATCCGTACTCGCGAGTGCTGTTGGGTACGGAGGTTTGTAGGGTTGAGATTATGAAGCATAGAATCGGTATAATCCATGATCGTAGATGTATCCTTCTCCTTAACAGGCGCTGCGTCCAAACTTAACACTTAGTCGGGCGGCTGATTGTAAGCAAAATGTCTTGGGTACCTAACCCACACTAAGTAGTGTCGATGGGATCATATGACGTTGATGGCTTGAACAATGTAAACTACTAAAAGCGTTTGTCGTTGACAACCGACGACAAACGCGGGAGGTGAAAAAAAGGTCCAGTGCTCAATCAGATGAGCTTTACTGTTGATTGCATGTGTCTCTAAGGTACATTTCCTATGATTTGCACTCCAGAATCTGTACTCTCCAGAGCCACAACCATGCGCACCTGCATAGTGTCAACAAGCACTCCTCATCTGTTCCCCTCCGCCCATGGCTCCATGCCCAATATTGCTCCACTGATGGTCATGTGGGGTGTTTTGCCTAAGATACCTTTGTATAGGTAGGCACAGCGTTGGCAGACTGCAATGTGGGGAAAGGTAGACGTGAGTCGCATGTGGACGCACTACTTACGGGTTCCAGTTTGGGACAGCCTACGATATGCTTGGCTATCTATGGATAATCGCGGCCAGCACCTGGCCCGATACCTCGGTCACCAATGTCCTGCCAGGCCAACAACCAAGCCACAGTAGTCGTCCAAGCAAACAGTCCGACTATTACTACTTTTTATGGAGCTGTGATGCTGTGCGTGCAGTGCTGGTGCTGTTGTCCGTCACGTCACGGGCGACTTCATGAGCCCTCCAGGCACATGGAAGCTAGACGCTCGAAACTGGAACGCCACAGAGTCAAAGTTTGCTAATTCCAGGATCGATGGCTGGGTGGTGGGGCCTGACCTTGTCGTTGGCTACCCACAGCAAAGGTGCACTGTGTGGCCAATCCTGTCACAGAATGAACTGCCACACCGTCTCGTCATCTTCACTGGGTCTTGGACCTATTTGAACTGACATAACGTCGCCACATTACTCGCTTGTTAGTAGCTGCCCTTCAGGCCAGACTTTGGTGAACGCTAAACGCGTCATCCCAACATGACCATCATTCCAAGATGAGCATAGCAGAAGCTTGAGACCATGAACCTCCAGCCAAATGTACATTGGGCTGTGTTCTTAAAGCACTGAATCAAATGAGCGCCCGTCTTGCACTTCCAAAATCCAAAGGTGGGGTATAGCCAGATCAGGGAGGGGTGTTTCGGTAACTTACAAAGCTGCCAGACACTTTCAAGCGCGTAGCGTTCGTGACACGGTTCCCAACCACCTGGCAAGAAGACACTTAAAACGGCCGAGAACAGCGGAAGAAGAGAAAAAAAAGAGAGTTACACTAGACACACTACATATTAACTAGGTAGGTATGCAACATATGGGCTCAGGATGTGCTGATTTACTCCATGCTGGTCTTAATCCTAAAAAAAAACGCATCGGAAGACTTCGATCCTCGCTCACGTAGGGTTTTTGCTTTGCCAGGGTCTTTTTGAGAGCCCCGCACTCAAAAACGGTGGTCACAGTGTCTGTCCATCCAGTCGAACGGTGGTGACTTGCATCGCATGGACGGCGGCGATCTTTCAAAACGCACAACACACGATGCCTACATCATTCACTTCGTGCCCTGGTCATAGCCTGCCCCGCATATTTCTGCGTAGAGGTAATAGTCACTTGCAATACCTACTATCTACAAATATAACTTTATATCTAAGGTCAAGACCTTTGTTATAGATAATTATATCTCAGGTTTGTAGCTCTGTTGGATGTAATGCCCGCTGGCCAGACAGCTGCTGGACACTTAGCAGAAACACGCGAGAAAAGTACATCATCTGTCTTGTGACTCTTGTCATGTCTGCGGGGCTTTGGAAGGCGGGGATATCGCCCCCCAGGTCTTGAGAACCATTGTCCAGTCAGACAAAAGCTATCATCACTCATCACCTAGTCAAGTTCCATGCGTGCAGTCACCCTCGGACGAGGCTGTACCGGCAGTGTCGCCGGCACATATTTTGCCTCTGCCTGCGTTCTTGGTTGGTCTCTCTGCTTCACCGCCAGATAGAATATATATGAGCCGACCGGTTGAAGTTGGTGTCTGCATGCCGTTAAAGATGCAGCATTCCCATGTTGTTGGATCATTGGACAGCAGACGGAACCGCAGTCCAGCATCTACTGCCCGAGCCTCGAGAACCAGAGATTTCCATCAATGTGTAGAAATTTGTCCTTTCACTTTGAATAAACACAGGTACCGATAATTACAACCCGGCCAAAATAAACCGGGCATCAGATCGACTTTGTTATCCCTCAATCAGGGTCCATAGTTTGTTTGAGCCCTATCGCAAGTTGCGAATCCCACATGGTTGAATGCACGTCGATTGAAACGTTCGCTTAAGCCTCTGCAATTGTTTAAGTTTGAGCGCTTGTCCGAGGCTGTTAGTGAACATGCAGGCCGTTTCGCAATGTGTTGCGCGACATAATGCTCCCCGCCATACTGGACCCAAAGCCGTCTTGCTCGCCAAGCCAATGGTCATTGCGTATGCCTGGTAATCTTTTCTTTCCATTTGTGCTAGGTAGTAGCAAGCTGCACGGAGAGCAAAGGATCTAGCCATGCCTCAACAAAGAAGCGTCCTGGGATACTTGCACGGCAAGATGACGTTAGCCCTTGTCATTGCGGAGTGTATGCTCTACCCAAGCTTGGGCGTGGGGAAATATCCCTATCTCTCCTCTTTGACCAGCATTAAGGCTCGCTCGCGTGACGATGGAATAGAGACGTTGCAAAGGTCGCGGCTGTAATTATATTTACTTACGCCACCTTACATAGTTACCTTCTCCGCTGTCCAGTTGCTCTTCGCTCTTTGTCAATTGCGACCGGGGAAAGGTGCACCAAGCATGCTTTGAGTGGGCAACCAAATTGGCTAACCCCTGTGGGCTGGGTAGGCTTTGCTGTTGTGGACTTTCACGGTTTGGTTCGTTGATCTCTGAACCCTCCCTCGCTGTACCCCTCACAGGAGATTTATTCGGCTAACAAAGACCAAGCTGTTTTTCTTTTGACTGGGTTCGCAGCTTTTGTTATCATCTCCATCTGCACCTTTCCAGGCTGCTGCTTCTCTTGGTCCAACCTAAACACTATCCCGTCGTCCCCCTAAACCCGTCAAAGCTCAACAAGCAATAACCTATAGCACCAGCCCGTGATGCCTACATAGAATTTATCGCGAGAAATGGCAAAGCAAACTGTTACCATGGCCTTTTTGCAAACCCGCTTTCGCGTCATCAACCGCGTGCCCATTCCCTCGATCGTTGACCCCCAAGCTGCTCGTACCTATCTCGGCACCTACGAGTCTCTGATAACACCCAATCCCTATTTGGAACGGTACGAACTGCGAACGCTAGATGCCGCAGAGCAGGAGGAAATCCGACGTGACCCTTTCTACCCTCCCAACACAACCCACTGGCAAGGCTACACTGTCTACGAGCGCGTGCCCATCATCCCAGGAGCCGGAGACTGGGCAACAACTGTGGTCGAGATCCCCTGCATCTTTCTAACTTCAGAGTATGGCGTCCTATGTCGTGGTGATGCAACTGGCGGTGTGACAGTAAAAAGTCGTTATGAGGTCAGGAAGCGTGGAGAGATCCAGGAGGGTCCTGACTTGGTGGTTGGTCCAGGTGAAGAGGGAGATTACGAGCTAGTGGACATTTCGGAAATTAATTGTAATTTGGTCGTGAAGCCGTTTGTCAGGGAGAAGCTCTCGAGTGGCCACATCGGCATTTTGAAGACTGTTGTGAGCAAGTTGGTTGAGCAAGCAAAGGCATCTGCAGCCAGTTTCTAGGGGATTAAAGTTGACCTGGCAACGATGGTGTCTGTGATAGCTTGGAAACTTTGTTCCTTTCACATTAACATTCTGTCGTCACTGTTGACTTGCGTCCACACTATCAGTTCCTGAGATACCCATCAAAAGCAGGAGAAAAAGAGTTTTCCATTTAATACCAAAACTGCTCTGCTCAATGTGACTATTTCATACACAGTGTCGTTGCACTTGCACAGCATATTGGAGAGAAAAACATCATTGAAGTTGTACCATCAAGACTTTTGCTTCTAAGTTCGATACTCTGATCGATGCGCAAAAACTTTGAGTGCTATCCTGGCGAACAGGCCAAAAGAACACAGCTTCCACTAAGCAGTCAGCATACTGACAACGACCTGTAATGCAAGAGTAGCAGTAGAAAGTGTACATCTGTACCATACAAGAAACGTATCATATTGACCGGTATCTATACTCAGCTGTTGCAGCTGTCTAGGAAACTCTTGAGCCCAAAGGGGTGAAGTATCCTCATTGAAATCTGCGTTTCTCCCTTCTGGCCACACATCACATTAACCCCTACTTTCGGTTTCCAAAGGGGCAACAGATATCCCTAACCATCCGTCTAAAACAGAACATGAAAAATATAGTGACACAGAGAGATCGTCAGTGTCATCAAGTAGCCTAGTCGTCAAAAAGGATGAAGACTCCCCGCTGTCCATGGAAAGGTTCCAAAATGGAAGTGTCCAGGAGGTGTTCTAGAGGGATGGCAACAAACGACAACAGTAAAAGTGTGATCACGCCGTTTGTAAACAAAAGGTATACAGATATCCATGGGTGACCGGCATCAAGTACTTTCCAATCCGCCCAAAACCCGATTAGAAAGAAGAAACAGAAACAATACAGATAAAAGAGGGATCAATGAAAAGAGGAATAGATCATCTCCCACCATAATCACTGGCATAGCCCATCTCCCCAAAGCCCTCCGGCATGCCGCCGGGACCAAAGCCTGTCCCGGGACCGCTAACATACCCTCCGTCATCGCCATCGTCATAATCGCTTGCTTCGAATGCGCTCCCGCCACTTAGCTCGTCTTCGATGCCGCTACCGCCACCCAGGTCGGGTGCCGACCAGTTCATTTGGGCAAGAACAGGATATTGCGCGAGTAATGCTTGCGGCAGGATGAGGTTGCCGCTGGGATCCATGGGATAACTGGCAGCGGCGGCGTTGGGGTCCATGGGCATGCCCGGCATACCCGGTGATCCCTGCAATGCCATAGCCTGCTGGAACTGCTGTTGCTGCTCCCGCTGCTGCTCGCTCCAAGCGCGCATACGTTCGGCCATCTCTTCGTCTTGAAGCGGCTTGATGCAGATACGGCCAGCCTCGGACCGGAAATGACGGCCGAGAGCGTCGGCACGAGCAAAACGTCGGCCGCAGCCCCACTGGCCGCCATTCTTGAGCTCGCCCTTGCAAACAAACTTCTTTTCGCCAGAATGAAGACTCTCGTGCCGTTTGCGGTCGTGTTGGCGGGCAAAAGCCTTGCCGCAAACCGTACAGACGAACGGGCGTTCGTCAGTGTGAGTGCGGAGATGGGACCGCAGATTATAGGCACGTGTAAACCGCTTGGGACACAAGTTGCACTGGAAAGTCGCGGGATGCTTCTGGACGCGCTTGGCACCAGTGCCGTCCCCTTGGGCGTTTTCTGGGTCCGCAAGACGCAGTGCCATGACATTGTTTGGCACCGACGACGTCGACTGGCGTCTTCTATTTGTTGATGCAGCGCTACTGGAACGATCAAATGGCGACAGTGAGCGAGATTCTGACCTGATGGCCGCGGATTCTGGTGAGAGACTGCCAGATACTGATGGACTTCGCTGGTGAACAGCCAGATAACCACCGCCAGTGTTGTAGGGATCCGTTACAGCGCGAGGGCGCCTAGGACGTCCTGTTCAGAGCCAAACATGTGAGTCTCTTATCGATCAATCTACGAATGGATGCTTGCGAAGAACATACCTCGCTCTGGGGGTGTCAGAGCATCGATATCAAGGCTTTTGGGAGGTTCAAAACCACTCTTAGCTGGGGCAGGAGCAAGTTGAATGTTGATGGATGGAGGGGCAAGCATCGGTGTCTGCTGTTGTCCCTGCTGCCCCTCAGTGTTATCTTGAGGGAGTTGAGGAAACTCCTCTTGGGGAGGCTGTAAATACGGCGATGGAGCAAAACTAGGGCTTGGGGAGGAGAGCAGGAGGTTGGGCGGCTGGTTCATGTCGGTTGACCGCTGGGGCATGATCCGCGGCGAAATTGCCGGGCTATGGGACGGGCTCCTGGCACCATGGGGAGTGTGTGTGCCGTGGTCGGAGATACTAAAGTTTCGGAGCCCATGGAGCTCATTATACACTGTAGGATCCTGAGGGGGCAACAATGGCGAGCAGCTGGGATCTATCTGATCAAAAGAGTCCGTGCTGACAAGAGCCGGCGACGCCGCCGCAGACGAAACGTCCGAATACTCGGAAGGAGTGCGCCGATGGCTCTGCCATTGAGGACCGCTACGGGTCCAGTCTTTCTGCCCCGGGAAGAGGGCATCCTGAGGCCCAAGTGAGACACTGCGTGAGTGTCTTCCAGGAGACGCACCGAATGGATGCGGGGCAAAGCGAGGAGAGTGGTTGACAGAGCCAGCCTGGTGAGGCTCGGGACTAAGAAGATGAGGAGGGGTTGGATGGGGATTTGCCTGTGTCATCATACCGGAGTCGGAAACCGAGAATGGCGACTGTTGTTGTTGCTGTTGATGATGCTGATGCTGTTGCTGCTGCTGCTGTTGCTGTTGCTGCTGTTGTTCTTGCTCCTGTTGGTGTTGCTGTTGTTGCTGCTGACTGTCGGTGCCAAACAGTGAAGTGTTGAACTGTGGTTCGCCTGGAGTTGAGGGGAAGATGGTAAAGTCCGTGTCGAAGGACTGGGCAACGATGCTCGGCGGCTGCTGAGTTTGGGACTGCGGAGTTAAGGTGCCAGGCGGCGGGGCACCGAAGGCAGACAGGTCAGATTTGACCTGCTCAGCAAAGGACTGGGTTAGATCGAAGGCAGCGGCAGCAGAAGGGTCGGCAAAGGGGGGCTGCGTGAAGGGCTGTGGCGCAGCCTGCTGGTTGCTCAGGAAGCTTCCGGTGTTTGCGTCGTAGACCGAGAACTCGGGCTGGTGCACGGAGAAGTGCTGGACGGCGGGGTCGACAAGGCCGACACCGAGACCGATGGACGACGAGGACGATGAGGGCTCATTCAAATTAGGAAAGGGAGCGGGTGCTGGCGAGTGCTCAGCCCTTATATGAGGCTGCTGGTGGTGCGTTGCACCCCCGCCGGCAGAAGGGCCCGAAGGAGATTGCCTGCGAGCCTGGGGCTGCTGTTGGTCCATGGAATAGATCGTGGAGTCGTGGATCGAGGATTCGTCGATTCGCCGGTTCGTCCTCCCTCCCGTCGTGACCCTGGCTGGATCGCAGATTCGAGGCGGATGATTGGGCTGTGCGGGCCTGGACTGTGTTTTACGTGGTGTTGCTGTCTTTAGAAGCGCAGCGACGAAATCTTGCGATTCAGCCTGCCGGTCGTGGTGGCAGTGCTACAGTTGCTGTGAGGCTGTGCTCTGCGACACGCGCCGATGGACCTATGGAATGATGAGCAGTGCTTGTATGAGCCCGGGCAGTGGATGGATTGAATGGATGCTTGGACAATCGGTCGGGTCGCTGCCAACTGGAACGGTAAGAAAAAACCGCTCTTTTTTACCAAGCACACCCGCAAGTCTGCTGCGCTGCAATTTTGAGCCCCGCGCGACAGCGACCACGATGGAGGTCGGGTTGGATGCGACTTACGCCTTGGGCCTGTCTCGTTGCTGTCGCAGAGAATGAATGCCCAGGGTGCTGGGCGCCTGATCGGGGGAATCACTGCGTAGCCGCCCGTGGTCCCGTCACGGGCGCTTGGTCCCTCGCCCCGTCCCTCAATCTCACTGTTCAGGGCTATCCGGCATCCTCCCCTCCACCCCGCTCCTCCCTTCGCATCCAGGCGTTGGACCCCAAGGAGCCGTGGCGGGGCTTGACGGTCCCGCCAGACGCTGGCCGGTCTGCAGGGGTTCGAATGGATCTAGGGCAGCCAATCAGCGCTCACTTCTCTGCTCACCTTCCGTGACATGCATTGATCCCCATCCTTTCCTCTATTTGCCAGCTTTTGCTTGGCCGGGTCGCCTGGTGTCTCTTGTGTATCATCTGTGGCCCATAGTGCTGCTGCCGCTGCCGCTGCCTACATTATGACTGCTCAATCCTTCAAAAGACGTGTTGATTCCCCGTGGAATGAAGACAGGAATCGAGAGCGTAGGTGTTATCTCTGGACCTACTAGCCCCTGGAGAGAATCGTGTGCGCTCAAGTCTTCCCTCTGCTGAGATCAACCGATATGAACAATCGTTTGAGGAGAGCTAGGGAAACAGGATTACAGATTACGCAGCGCAGAACTGGTCGCTCCATTGCGGGCTGCTGCTGTAGTACAGTGCTTACCCCCTAAGTAAGGTTTCTTAACAATTGCTTTAGCCCCGAGGGACGATAGCCTTTACTTAAACGAATTACACAACTGGACAGAGAGTGAGGTTCATCATACTCATGCTGACAAGCATGTTATCAGGCCTGCATCGTTTTCCCAGTGGGAACGAGAGAGAAATACTTTTGATCTCAGCGGTAACGTACACAGTAGTGCTGATTCTCAGCACTCTCAATTAAGAGGAGATCAGCATCCATTTCGCCGCATCCCTTACACAGCCTAAATTTTAATGCGCCAACCCAACCCGTTCTGAAGGAGAAACGAACCTAATAAACACAGTTGAGCCGTCAAGGAGCAGAGATGAGAGAATAAGAACTGAGGCCATTGCTTTCCAAGACTCATCCGATAACCTCTTCGCGTTCATAGCCTGTTGACTTCAGCACCGGATTTGGCCTTTTGCCAGCAGCCTTGAACTCGCTGACAAATGGGTTTGGATCATCTGGTTTCAAACCACTCAGCGTGTGGTTAACTCCCCGGTGAACGGCTTCATCTGCCTAGCGTGTGTGTTAGCCGCATTCCTCTCCACAGTAGCAACCATACTGCGGGATGGACGAACCCTGATGTACATGATTAGATCCTTCATCGTCCTCTTTCCCTCGGGCAGGCGCCAGTACTCGATGGCAATCTGTGGAACGGGGAAGTTGGGATCAGACCACTTGGGCAAGTCACCTCTCTCGATTTCACCGAGAAGGCGCGTGTATGTATGGACTGCCTCTTCCTCGAGGTAGCCGACAAAACGATGTGTGATCTTGGGAGAAATCAGGTAGGTGAGGAACAGGGCGTTGAAGAAGACGCCCTGAGAAAGGATGATCATGGTTTTCATGAACCACCCCGGCTGAGCCATGCGCATAAACGTGAGGAGGTGCATCCTCTCGTTATATGACTCTTCCAACAGTGTCTCGATCCAGCCATTGTCCCGCTTCATACGCCTTAGCGATGATAGATGCCTGAGCATTCCCGCCACCATTCCAGGCACACCGGCAATAGACTCGAGGAAGATCAGTCGCACTTTGCGATTGTTAGCATTCTATGACTGCGAGCCAGCTCTGCAGGGAAACATACCCAACCACTGTGCTTCCGTCAAGGGCTTCTCCGCAACTAATGCCCTGGGATCCTGCATGTTGGGTTTTTGGCCTGGCTTCATGCCGGTTGCAAGGTCCATGAACCACCGACATGTCCTCACAAACTTATATGCGATCCAGTCGCTCATTGTCCGTGGCTTCCGGTGGGCTGGAACGGCGGATTCCAATTCCTCCTGTGTGAAGCCATGGTGCGGCCAGGCTGGAGGTGTTCGGCGAATCAATGCTGTTTCTTTAGCTGGGAAAATGTCACGAAGTTGCTTGGCACATGTTGTCGTGAAACTTCGTGTAGATGAAGACGAATCCCTAAGTCTAGGAGCTGTTGCAGCAACCCGAAGAGCAATAGAGTATCCGAATCCAACTTGGCACACTGGAAATAGGTTGGGTATTGCAATCTTAGTGACCTGAACTCCCTGCTTCAACGAGAGGATAGGAAGCTTCCTCCTACCCGAGATCAGTATCATGGGGAAGGAAATCTGAGATTAACGTCAGATGGCAGTCGAACGGAGCCAAGTTGGAGTGCAGTGCTCAACATGGAGTGATGCTTGGAAATCCTTGAGATGCCAACCTTTGCTATGTGCTGCCTATATATACATAGAGCGGATGGATAAGCGGCACACCAGATCATAAAAACCCTGAAGAAGCCATCCTTGAACAAATGCCACCGCTCGGGAAAGCCAGGGATGTGAATTTCGCCAGAATCCATTCATAGCTCGTGTTGACAGTCTCTGATCGGTGTTCCTCCAGTCCTCCTGACCTTGCTGAAGAGTGTAACACGGAAGTGAAGCACGGATTCTATTGGAGGTGGTGAAACGAAGGTCTTGTCCCTGGAAAGCAGGGTGTCAGCCTGCCTTCCGGAGAATCCCGGGAACAGTTTACCAGGCCCGTCCGGCGGAGCCGGCTGCATACATTCTACAATACCTTACCTACCGAAGCACTGGAGGGACCTACCTACCTAGGTAGGTGGCCAAGAAACTTCAGATATCATCACAGCTTGTGAGTACAAATCATTGAGCGGGCTTGATCGGCATTCGACCACCGGGCACACATCATGATTCTAAAATTTGCATGTCTCAAAACAATATATCAACACTGCAGTAGTTAGATGAGAAAGCGCAGGCACTGCCGCGCCCACGGCAAAGGACGGTCGGTTCTCGGTGCGGGTCCCGGCTTCGGTCTGTTTAACATGGAAACTCCGGGCTAGGTGATAGAAGGATTAGCTGCGCACTGACTCGCTGGGCTCCGTGACAATGACGGAGTTCTTGTTAAGCCTCAACTAGCAGATTGGACAGAGCCCACCTCCATCCTCCCAACACCTGTATGAATAAAGAGCTAATATCTGCGGGTCGCCATCTTCTCCTGTTGCAATTTTTTGGGCGGTTTATCAAGTTTCTGGGTTGAAGCCGCAAGTAGGCTTCCCAATTTTGCGCAAGCGAAAATCGCATCGTTTACGGTAGTGGTCTTTGTGTTTCTATACTTGACGAATGTGACACAATCGTGAAGGATCTGATTCATGTTAGAACTGTATGTTGGGTGATGGGTACGTGGGTGTGTTTTTGGTTTTGGGGGGGGGGGTTTTAGATTGAG
>Ga0065720_1003625_pt1 | contig 14253 bp, 11 predicted proteins | sample Thericmetagenome_FD_59107 | JGI IMG/M metagenome (GOLD analysis project Ga0065720, IMG submission 59107) | Thermophilic microbial communities from the Joint Bioenergy Institute, California, USA of rice/straw/compost enrichment - eDNA_2 v2... | ecosystem: Engineered > Solid waste > Grass >... | reverse complement strand
GAGCCGCTCCCGCATCCGGCGCTCGGTGAGGAACTGCGGGACGAGCAGCGCGAGCTGGTACGGCTCGCTCGGCGTCGACTCCAGCTTGACGCTCTTCTCGACCGGCCCGTTCTCCGTGTACTGCCGCATCGTGGGGTATTCGCCCCCGGACGCGACCACCCGGTCGATGATGCCGAGGTCCTCGAACACCTCCTGGGTGCGCGGCTGGATGCCCTTGCCGCGCGAGCCGCGGAACGGCTCCGCCGCCTTCTCGATCAGCCGGAACGACACCCCCCGGCGCGCCAGGTCGATCGCGAGGGTCAACCCCGACGGCCCGGCCCCGACGATGATCACGTCCGGCTGCTCGTCTCGACGTGCCATGGTCCACCTCTCCGTGTGCTTGCCGGCCGCCCGGACACGGCTGCGCCCGCCGGCCGAGATCCGTGTATTTCGCACGCAAGTATGTGCATCGCGCACGGAACTCGTCAAGCGATTCGGCGCTGCCCGATGGGCGGGGAGGCCGGAGAGGCTGATATCTGCGCAGGTAGATGCCGGATCGATTGGTGGGTGAGTTGCCGAACCTGACTTTCGGAATCCCTGGAAATGCGTGTACTATGAGCACATCTCACAGGAGGTGATTAGTGTGTCCATGGAGAACGCGCGACCCGCGAGGGCTCGGCGCGCAGGCGGGGTGCGAACCGGCTCCGCCGAGCCCGCCAAGACCGCCGGTATCCTCCCCTCGACACCTACGTCCGCCCGCAAGGACACCTGAGGCATCGGTTGCGAGCATGACTTCCAGACACCGTCGAAACCTGGTGTTCCGGCGCCTGCACGAATCGATCATCGACCTGATGGCGATCATGAACATGCCGCAGCGCGACGACGCCCTCATCGCCGAAGCCGGAGTCGACCTCGACCGGGCCCTGTTCCGGCTCCTCATCGGCATCCAGCGCCTGGGTCCGATCGGCGTGGTCGAACTCGCCGAACGCGCGGGCCGGGACCACACCACCGTCAGCCGCCAGGTCGCCAAACTCGCCGAACTCGGCCTGATCGAACGCCGCCCCAGCCCCACCGACCGCCGCGTCAAGGAGGCCGTCATCACCGATGCCGGCCGCCGCGTCACCGACGCCCTGGCGGCCGCTCGGCTACGACTCGTCGCCCCCGTCTTCGCCGAGTGGAGCGACCGCGACCTCTTCGAGTTCGACCGCCTCCTCCGCAGATGCGTCGACGACATGATCGCCATGTCCACCATCGAGAAGGACAAGGACGACTAGTCCCTGTGGCGCAATCGGTAAGCCATGCATTTATGGCGGCGGCAAGACGACGGCCTCGTAACGTACGGCAAGCTGTCACAATGCGTGACGATTGCTCTACGTGGTGGCCAACCTGGCGGGCGTGAATTGACCTGGCTCGGAATACGCGCCCTGATACCACACCCTGCCCGGCAGTCACCACTAGGCCAGCAGTCCGCACACTGTAACGGCCGGGTGACTCTGGCCACAGCTGGCTGCGCAAGTTGCTCGCCAGAGGATGCGTTCGGTCTGTCGTACACCCCACCGGCCAGTTCCTATCGGATCACATTCTGCAGGCCGAACCCTGTAGGCATATCTGTGCCGATGCAACGCCAACGCACGCTGTCTCGATGAGATCGTGGGCTACTGTTGGTCTGCTGAACTCGGTCAGTATCGCAGCCGAGTACTCGACGAGCTGTTTTCCTCGGCGAGTTCCGGCCTGCATCTGTCCATAAACTGCTCTCAGTGAACCTCTAGGATTCCAGTAATGAATGAGATTTCAGCTTCCGGAGCCGTAGCGTTGACGGGATCGATCGAAGTTGGTATACGCAGTTACCTGTCTACCCATCATTTGTATGCTTCCCGCTACGCGGCTGAAGACGCCCAGGCGCGCGAAGAGTCGCTGCTGCGTGAAGGAGTTCGCTTTGATATGCGCCATCGTGGGCTGGTATTGATGGCAGTCACCGAGGCTGCATTCTTTCTTGAGGCTGCGATAAACGAGATCTTTCAGGATGTCGCGGACGGAAATATTCTTCCGTTTGGATCTCTCGATGATGATTGTCGCGGCAAAATGTCGGACTGGTGGGAAAATGCGGAAAAGGGTCGTTCCTGTGGGACTCTCGACAAATATAATGCTGCCCTCAAGGCTGCAGGTAAAAACGAGCTCAGTGCTGGCGCGGAGCCGTATCAGAGTGCGAAGCACTTGGTGAAGCTCCGCAATTCTTTGGTGCATTACAAGCCCGAAACCCTCTATAAGGTTTCGAGGCGCTGGAATGTTTACCTTAAGTACTTCGCTCCGAATGCACTAATGAGCGATAGCGAGCTGAGCTTTCCTGATAAAGTTCTGGGGGCTGGCTGTGCTGACTGGGCGTGGCGGAGCGCCAAAGCCGTGACGGATGAGTTCGCGAAGAGGTTTGGGATTACTATGAACTATCAGCAAGTAGGTTTCGACAGCTCATCTCTTCGTGGCGGCAAGTGAGACAATGTATGCCCTCCCGGCTCGAATCCTAATGTGGCAGACAAGTTGCCCCCAATGTTCAGCCTAATGGTTGGGTCTTGATCCTTATCGCGAGATTTTGGCCCATTCGCGAGACCACGATTGTTATCACGCCCCTGACGCCGTCCTTGCGCGTACATGGTCGAGGGTGTCAGTGGCGTCGGAGCTCGCCGCGCATGATGCCTTCGACGAAGGCGTCGTATTCGGCGTCGGTGAACAGGTGCGGGGGGAGGTGGGGGTTCTTGGAGTCGCGAAGTGCTACCAGGCCATGGTCGAGGAAAGCCACTTGGACGCAGTTCGTGCCTCCGCTGCTGAGGCTGCTGCTGCGCCATTGCGCGTTGCGGAGCTGCGATTCGAGCCAGGCCGGGTCGAGGTTGTTCTTGTTCATGCGAGGTCCTTGGCGAGCGCGGTAAGGACGGAGATTGAGGCCTTCGGGGAAAGGGCGTCGGACTTCAGCAGGTCGCTGGTCGTCTTGTAGAGCTCGACTGTGTCGGGGTCGTTCAGATGGAGGGCGGCACGAAGAGACTCGATGCACACGAGGTCGCGGCCGGTGGGGAAGGACATGAGCATGAAGGGGCCGTCCATCCCGGCGTGGGCACCGACGGAGAAGGGCAGCACCTGGATCGTGACGTGCGGGTTGTTGCGGGCCAGGTCGATGAGATGTTCAAGCTGAGCGCGCATACAGGCGCGTCCGCCGACCTCCTGCCGGAGCACGCCTTCGGGGAGTACCGCCCAGATCTTCAGCGGCTTGGGGCGCTCTGCGATGGTGCGCTGGTGCTCCAGGCGCAGTGCCACGAAACGGTCGATGTCCTCGGCGGTCTTCCACGCTCTGCTGCCCTCGGTCACCGCGCGGGCGTACTCCGGCGTCTGGAGCAGACCGTGGATCGCCAAGGGATTGAAGACGAACAGGGCACTCGCGCTTTCCACTTGGGAGAGGTAGTCGCCGAGGGGGTCGTCGACCACTCCCTCGTAGCGTTGCCACCAGTCGGGTTCACCTGCGCGGCGGACGAGATCGCGTAGTTCGTCACGAAGAGCCGGCTCGGTGATGCCGTACACCTCGAAGAAGTGCGGGAGTTGCTGGATCTTGAGCGCCTGGAGCCCGTTCTCGATCTTGCTGATCGTAGCGAGCGACTGGTAGCCAAGCCGAGCCGCCGCCTCTTCCTGCGTCCAGCCCCGCGCCTCGCGGATGCGTCGAAGCTCCGCGCCCAGGCGTCGCCGACGCGGAGTGGGTTCGACGGGCATGGCCACCTCCCTTAGTCGTGAGGGTAGTGCTTGCGCTTGCTGAGGAACATGGCCTGCCTTGAGGAAAGACTTTCTTCTAGGAATGACTTGCCTCAGGGCGGCCAGGGCTGCATCATCGGCTCTCAGCAGCGGACAGTGGTCGATTGAACACGTACAGACATGTTCGCTGTCCCCCCGCATCTGCATGGAGGCATCGCATGTCTGTTGTGACGGCCGCGTCCGACCGCCAGTACTACTTGGTGCTTTCCGAGGCGCACCCGGAACTCATGCGCCCGGTACGTGAGTTGCTCCGCGCCCATCTCCGGTTGTGGCACAAGGGTGCGCTGAGTTCCGTGGCCGAACTCGGGGTCACCGAGCTGCTCGCCAACGTCTACAAGCATGCGTCAGGCATATGCGAGCTCCTGGTGCGAGAGACGCCGGACGGGATCGTGGTCGAGGTGACCGACTTCGGGAACTCGCTCCCGACGGTGAAGCAACCGGCCGACGACGAGGAAGGCGGCCGAGGGCTGTTCCTGCTTTCCGCGCTCACCGACGACCTTGGCTTCGAGCCCCTGCTTGGCGGAAAACGCGTCTGGTTCCGTTTGCAGGCGCCCTGAGCACTCGCTCATCGACCGGCCAGGTGTCGGGGGTTACGTCGACCGCGTCCTGCTCGGCATCGTCCTCGACAACGTCACCTGTGCCCGAATCCTCGCCGGGCGGTACTCCAGCGGCCAAGAGTACGGGACGGCTTCGAGCGGAAGATCGCGTCGACGTGTGGTGTGCTGCTGGGCTGATCGAATGACACCAAAAGATGAACGACCTTACGTAATCGTATGGTAACGTTAAGTGCGTGCCATCCCCCTGCGGGACGCGCTCAACAAGCTCGTCTAAGACCGTCCCGACCTGCCCATCCGTCTGTTGCGTGAGTTCAGCGGTATCGACCTGTCCGCTCTCCCGCTGACCGTGGGCCCGGCGACCCGCGCCGCGTCTCCCGCGAGACGCACGTCGGCACCGTCCTGGTCGCGGTCGGATCTATCTGGGGACCGTATCGCCCTTGGCCGAGGCCCGAAATCGCCGGCTTCTGGAGGAGATCGTGAACATCTACATCTCCCTGCGCAATCCTTTGCTCCCGAACCTCTATCGCGCCGGCCGCGTCGCAGGAGTGGCGGCGTCGGTGCTCTCCGTTCTCCGGTTCCGTGGCATCGAGGTTCCGCTTGGGCGTGAGCGGCAGATCGAGGCCTGCACCGACCTCGCTCAGCTGGATCTGTGGTTGCAGCGTGCTGTGCACGCCACTCACATCGATGACGTTTTCGATGACGCGTCGGGAGCAGGGTCACGGGTCTAAGGTGCGCGAGGGGCACCTCGGCCCCGGCAACGCGGCGGTCAGACGCCCAGTACGGCGCGGGCGATGAGGAAGTAGATGATCAGGCCGGTGGCGTCGACGAGGGTGGTGACCAAGGGGGCGGAGACCACGGCGGGGTCGATGCCGGCCTGGCGGGCGAGCATGGGCATGGTGGCGCCGACGATGGCGGCCCAGACGCAGATGACGATCAGGGAGAGGCCCACCACGAGGGCGATCCGGGCGTCCGCGGTGATGGTGCCGACGACCAGGCCGACGGCGGCGAGCATCACGCCGAGCAGGGCGCCGATGCGGCACTCCCGCCACATGAGCGCGGGCAGGTCGGCCGGGCGCAGCTCGCCCACGGCGATCGCGCGTACCGTGGCGGTGGCCGCCTGGGCGCCCGCGTTGCCGCCGGTGCCGACGAGCAGCGGGATGAACAACGCCAGCGCGGTCACCTGTTCCAGGGCGGACTGGAACATCTGCAGCACGTTGACGGTGAGCGTGGCGGCGACGAGGAGCAGGAGCAGCCAGACCGCCCGGGCGCCGGCGAGCTGGAGCACCCCGGCGTACATGTAGTGGCCGGTCCAGTGCGAGGACCCGGCCTGGCGGGCGATGTCCTCGCTGTCGGCCGCTTCGATGATCTCCACGGCGTCGTCGATGGTGAACAGGCCGAGCAGGCGGGACTCGCTGTCCACCACGGGCAGGCCGATGAGGTTGGTCTCCTGCATGAGCCGGGCGGCGTCCTCGGCCCGGTCGGTCGCCCGCACCCGCGCGACCTGGGTGTCGGTCAGCTCGCGCACCGGCCGGTCGGGCTCGGCGAGCACGAGCTGGCGCAGCTCGACGACGCCGATGAACTCCCTCGCCGGGCCCACCACCGGGAGGGTGTAGACGGTCTCGGCGTCGCGGCCCTTCGCGCGGATCACCTCCAGCGCCTGCGCCACCGTCAGATACGCCGGCAGCGCGACCACCTCGGGGGTCATGACGCGGCCGACCGACCCCTCCGGATAGCCGAGCAGCGCGGCGGTCTTCTGCCGTTCGTCCGGGCTGAGCCCGGCGAGCAGCCGCTTCACCACCTTCGCCGGGGCCTCGTGCAACATCCGCGCCCGGTTGTCGGGCTCCATGTCCTCGATCAGATCGGCGAAGGCGTGGCCGCGCAGCGCGTCGAGGATCTCCCGCTGGTCGACCGGGCCGAGCTCCTCGAACACCGCGAGCGCCTTGTCGCGCCCCAGCATCCGGAACGGCACCGCCGCCGTCATCGGATCCATCCGGGCCAGCTCGTCGGCGACGACGTGCGGCGGGTTGCCGTCCAGCCACTGCTGCACCGCGTCCAGCTCGTGCGCGGCGACCAGCTCGCGGAGCGAGTCCATGGGCTCGGTCACGGTGGGCGACTCGCGATCAGACATGGTCGGCATCTCCCGGCGGACTACAACCAGCGATCACGTGCCCTGCGAGGGCGGATGCACACCGGCACGCCCGGTTCACGAACGTCAAGTTCGCGGTGGTCGATTCCCGGGGCGATGCCAAGGGCGGGGAATCCCCGCGGGAATGCGGGGAGGGCACGCCGCCGCGGCCGGGGGCCGCTTGAACAGGCCGTTCAGACGCGGGCCGGATCTGTGGCCGTCATGCGTGCGGCGGTGGCGCACGGTCGCGCCACCGCCGGAACACCATCAGGGCCCACTCTCGGACCGGCTGCCCGACTCCGCGTAGGACCGCCGGACGCCAAGGCCCGGCAGGTCCTGCGCGCTGGGCCGCTCGCCGCACCCCGGTACGGCGAGCGGTCGTGATCACGTGATGCCCTGGGCCTTGCTGAGCAGCCGCTGGGCGACGACGACGAGGGCGAGGAAGGCGCCGCTGACCACCTGCTGGACGGCCGAGGTGAGGCTGCCGACCTGGTTGATGAGGCTCTGGATCACGCCCATGAGCAGCACCCCGGCCATCGTGCCGGTGATGCCGCCGACGCCGCCGGTGAGCAGGGTGCCGCCGATGACGACGGCGGCGATGACGTCGAGTTCGAGGCCGACGCCGAGGATCGTGACGCCGGAGGAGAGGCGGGCCGCGTTGAGCACCCCGGCGAGGCCGGCGAGCAGGCCGGACATGAGGTAGACGAGGATCTTGGTGCGGGCGACCGGCACGCCCATCAGCGCGGCGGCGTCCTCGTTGCCGCCGATCGCGTACACGTTCTGGCCGAAGCCGGTGCGCTGCAGCAGCAGCATGCCGAGCAGGGCGAGGCCGATCGTGATGAACACCGGCCAGGTGAGCCCGATCAGGCCGGTCTGGCCGATCGCGGCGAAGAGGGGGTCCTCCACCAGGTAGGTGGTGGCGCCCTCGTCGGAGACGGCGAGCATGAGGCCGCGCACGCCGAGCATGCCGGCGAGGGTCACGATGAACGGGGCCATGCCGGTGCGGGCGATGATCACGCCTTGCACCAGCCCGACGAGGCCGCACACCGCGAGCGGGAGCGCGAACGCGGCGAACGCCCCGTACTGCGAGGCGTACGCGGCGAGCACGCCGCCGAGCACGAACAGCGAGCCGACCGACAGGTCGATGCCGCCGCTGATGATCACGAAGGTCATGCCGATCGCGATGATCGCGATGAACGACGACGACACGATCACGCTGGCGGCGTTGCCGGGGGTGGCGAACGACTCGAAGGCGATCGAGCCGAACACGACCAGTACGGCGAGCACCATCACCGCGCCGTGCTGCTGGAGCAGGCGGCCCACCCGTTCGCGCAGCACGCCACGCCGCTCGGCCGCCGCGTCCATGGGGGTCGCCGCGGCCGGGCTCGCCGTACCGGCCGGCGTGGACGTGGCGGATGCGGACGCGGGGGATCCGGACGCGGGGGACGCGGACGTGGGGGATGACGTGGAGGATTCGGTCATCGCTTGCCTCGCTCCCGGGTGGCGTAGACGGCGGCGAGGATGATGGCCGCCTGGACCATCTGGGTCCACGACTGGGGCAGGTTGTGCTTGATCAGGGTGGCGGAGAGCAGCTGCATGAGCAGCGCGCCCATCACGGTGCCGAGCACGCGGATCCGGCCGCCGGTGAGCGGGGTGCCGCCCACCACNACGGCGGTGATCGCGGANAGCTCCATGTAGAGGCCGAGCGAGGTGGGGTCGCTCGCCTGGAGCCGGGCGGTGGCGAGCACGCCGGCGATCGCGGCGAGCACGCCCGAGATCACGTACACGATGAGCAGCACGCGCTTCACCGGCAGGCCGGACAGCTCGCTCGCCGCCCGGTTGCCGCCGATCGCGACGACGTGCCGCCCGAACGTGGTGCGCCGCACCACGAAGGCGACGGCGAGGGTGAGCACGGCGGCGACGATCACGATCACCGGGATGCCCGCGATCGAGCTGCCGCCGAGGGCGATCAGGTCGGGGTTGCGGAACTCGCGCAGCTGCGGCACGAGCACGTTGGCGAGCCCGCGCACGCCGACGAGCAGGGCGAGGGTGGCGACGATCGGCTGCACCCCCACGTACGCGACGAGCGATCCGCCCGCCGCGCCCACCACGGCCCCGGCGAGCAGCGCCATCGCGATCGCGGGCAGCGCGCCGTACCCGAGGTAGAGCACGACGACGGCGGCGGCGAGCGCCATCACCGAGCCGACCGACAGGTCGATGCCCTCGGTGCCGATGACGAGCGCCATGCCCAGCGACACGATCACGATGGGCGTGACCTGGACGAGCTGGGTGCGGAAGTTGCCGACGTCGAGGAAGTTCGGCGTGAACAGGATGTTGAAGAGGAGCAGGGCGAGCACCGCCGCGTACACGCCGTACTCCTGCAGCCAGGCGATCACCCGTTCCCGGTCGAGCCGGCTCGGCTTCGCCGCGACTTCAGCCATCAGGCACCGCCTCTCTTCTTCCCGGTACGGCGCGCGGCGCACGGCGCCGATGGCGATATCCACTCATCTCCGCAAAGAGGCCGCAAGGGGGATCTTTCAGGCATCGTGCTCTCCTTCTCCCGGCAGGCCCTCGTCGGCGCCGCGGGAGTGGGCCGCGATCGCCGCCATGATCGCCTGCTCGGTGATCTCCTCGCCCGCGCACGCTCGCCGACGACCGCGCCCTCGCGCAGCACCACGACCCGGTCCGAGCCGTCCACCAGCTCCTGCAGGTCGGAGGAGATGAGCAGCACCCCGAGGCCCTCCTCGGCGAGCTCGTCGATGAGCGCCCGCACCTCCGCCTTGGCGCCCACGTCGATGCCGCGCGTCGGCTCGTCGAGCAGCAGCACCTTCGGCTGCACCGCGAGCCACCGGGCGAGCAGCACCTTCTGCTGGTTGCCGCCGGACAGCTCGGAAACCCGCTGGTGCGGCGAGGCGGCCTTGATGCGCAGCCGCCGCATGAACGCGTCGACGATGCGGTCGATCCGCTCGTCGGAGACGATCCCGGCGCGGGACAGCCGGGGCAGCGCGGCGAGCGCGATGTTCTCCCGCACCGAGAGCGTGGGCACGATGCCCTCGGCCTTGCGGTCCTCGGGCAGCAGGCTCACCCCCGCCCGGATCGCGGCCGTCGTGGTACGGCGGCGCAGCGGCGTCCCCGCGACGATCACCTCGCCGGCGTCGAGCGGCAGCGCGCCCACGATCGCCTTGGCGGTCTCGCTGCGGCCCGCGCCGAGCAGCCCCCCGAGGCCCACGACCTCACCGGGCCGCACCGTGACCGAGACGTCGTGCAGCAGGTGACGGCGGGTGAGCCCGCGCGCCTCCACGGCCGGGACGTCGCCGCGCCCTGTCCCGTTCCTGACACCGTTCGTGGCCCCGTGCCTCGTCCCGTTCCCGCGTCCCGTCGCCTCCGGCTCCGGGTCGGCCTCGGAGGAGGCCTCGGGCGAGGCCTCGGGGGAGGCGAGGGCGAGCGTGGCGGTACCCGTGAGGGAGCCCTCGGACGGCGGGGCGGAGGCGGTCGCGGCGAACCGCCTCCCGGCGGACCGGGGCGCCGGGGTGTCGGTGAGATCCCGGCCGAGCATGAGGGAGATGAGCTCCAGCCGTTCCAGCTCGGCGAGCGGCCCGGTGTGCACGAGGCGGCCGTCGCGCAGCACGGTGACCCGGTCGCACAGCCGGTAGAGCTCCTCCATCCGGTGGCTGACGTACACGACCGCGAGGCCGCGGCGGCGCAGCTCGTGCACCACGCCGAAGAGCGTCTCGACCTCGCGGGGCTCCAGGGACGAGGTGGGCTCGTCCATCACGATCACCCGGGCGTCGATGGAGACGGCCCGGGCGAGGGCGACCATCTGCTGCGCGCCGACGCCGAGGCTGCGCAGCGGGCGCCGCACGTCTGTGTGCACGCCGTACTCGGCGAGCATGCGCTCCGCGCGGGCGTTCATCTCGCCGGTGTCGATGACGCCGAGGCGGTTGCGCGGCTCGCGCCCGAGCAGCAGGTTGCGCGCCACGCTCATCATCGGCACCAGGTTGACCTCCTGGTAGATGGTCGAGATGCCGGACCGCTGCGCGTGCAGCGGGCTGGTGAACGACACCGGCTCGCCCCGATAGCGCAGCTCGCCGCCGTCGGGCCGGTACACCCCGGTGAGCACCTTGATGAGGGTGGACTTGCCGGCGCCGTTCTCCCCGACGAGCGCGTGCACCTCGCCGGGCATGAGTGCGCAGGACACCTGGTCCAGGGCGAGCACCCCGGGGAATCGTTTGGAGACCCGCCGGGCCTCCAGCACCGGTTCCGTGTCGGTGGATACGGGCAACAGTCCTCCCCGTGGATGTCTCGTGAGCGTGGTCGTCGGTGGGCGGGGGGCGGGCGGGCGTAGCGCCCGGGACGCCCCGTCCGGACACGGGCTCGGAAAGTCCGGACGGGGCGGGCCCCCGGTCGATCAGGTTCGATCAGTACGCGTCGCCCAGCGAATCCTTCGCCGTCTCGGCGTCGTACTCCCGGTCGGAGATGATGATCTTGTCGGGGATCTCCTCACCGTTGAGGAACTTCTGCGCGGTCTCGAACGCGAGCGGCCCGAACCGCGGGTTCGACTCGACCACCGCGTACAGCCAGCCGTCGACGATCGCCTGTACGGCGCTGCGGGTGCCGTCGATCGAGACGATCTTGATGTCGCCGGGCTCCTTGCCCGCGCCCTTGAGCGCGGTCACCGCGCCGAGCGCCATCTCATCGTTCTCGGCGTAGATGCCCTTGATGTCCGGCTTGGACTGGATGAGCTGCTCGGTGACCTGCTGCCCCTTCTCGCGGGCGAACTCGCCCGTCTGCTCGAAGGAGATCGTGATCCCCGGAGCCTTCTCCTTGATCCGGTCCTTGAACCCGGCGGTGCGCTCGTTGGTGACGTTGTTGCCCGGCGCGCCGAGCAGGATCGCCACCTCGCCCTCGCCGCCGAGCGCCTCGATCATGCGGTCGGCGGCGCGCTTGCCCTGCTCGTAGAAGTCCGATCCGATGAACGTGAGGTAGTCCTCGCACGGCTGTGCGTTGATCTTCCGGTCCACCGTGATGATCGGGATCTTCTTCTCGGCGGCCTGCTGGAGCACCGGCTCCCAGCCGTCCGAGTTGAGCGGGGCGATCACCAGCAGCTTCACGCCCTGCGCGATGAGCTGCTGCACGTCGGTGATCTGCTTGGAGAACTGCGACTGGGCGTTGGTCACCTTGAGGTTGGTGATGCCCAGCTTCGCCGCCTCATCCTTGATCGACTTGGTCTCGGCGATCCGGAACGGGTTCGCCTCCTTCTCCGACTGGGAGAAGCCGACCGGCACGGACGTCAGGTCGAACTTCTCCCCGCCGAACTTCTCCAGCGTGCAGGTCGACTCCGGCGCGGCGGTGTTCGACGCCACGACCTGCTGCTGCCCCTGGCCGCCGGACGCGGCGGGCTGGGCGGCGTCCTCCTCACCGCGGGCGCAGCCGGTGAGGGCGAGCGTCGCGCAGAGGGCGAGCGCCATCCCCGTACGGCGAGCCGTGCGCCTGCGGATCGCGGGACGCAGGGAGCTGATCATCTTGGTTCCTTTCCGGTCAGCAGGCGACCGCCGGGCCGTCGATCACGGCGCGGTTGGACTCGCTGACCTTGCCGATGTCCGGCTTGGTGATGGCGCGGTCGTAGGTCATCAGGCCGTTGACCTCGATCTCCACGTCGGTGATCTGGGTGTAGATCGCGGCGGAGAGGCCCTTGCAGGAGCGCAGCCGCTTCAGGTCCTCGTTGAGCCGCAGGTAGTGCTCGGTGAGCGCGTTCGCGTCCGGCTCACCCTGGTAGCCCCAGCCACCGCCGGACCAGCTGTGGCCGACCACGAGGAGGCCGAGCCCGCCGTACTCGCCGAGGACGGTGGCGCGGCTGCCGGTCGGGGCGGGCGGGTCGCCCGGGCCGACGTAGATGTGGTAGTCGGCGACGTCGCCGTTGCCGCCGTCCACGGCGCCGCAGCAGTTGATGCCGCTCATGTTGTTCACCAGGCGGGACGGGTCCCACGCCTTCACCTGGTCGGCGATGCGGGCCTGGTCGTACTGGCCCCAGCCCTCGTTGAACGGCACCCACATCACCACGGCCGGGCTGTTGTGGTGCTGGTCCATGATCCGCTTCAGCTCGGCCTCGAACTGGGCCTTCTCCTCGGCGGTGCCGGCGGCGAACTTGGACGGCATGTCCTGCCAGACGAGCAGGCCGAGCCGGTCGGCGTGGTAGAACCAGCGGTCGGACTCCACCTTCACGTGCTTGCGCACCGTGTTGAAGCCGAACTTCTTGGTCTGCTCCAGGTCGTAGCGGAGCGCCTCGTCCGTCGGCGGGGTGTAGATGCCGTCCGGCCAGAAGCCCTGGTCGAGCGGGCCGAAGTGGAACACCGGCTCGCCGTTGAGCAGCATGCGGTTCTGCCCGTTGACCTGGCCGATCGTGATCGAGCGCATGCCGAAGTAGCTGCCGACCTTGTCGAGGGCGCGGCCGCGGGCGTCCTTGAGGGTGACCTCGAGGTCGTAGAGGAACGGGTTCTCCGGCGTCCACAGGATCGGGTCGCCCACCGGCAGGGTGAGCTCGGTGCCGGGGGCACCGGTCACGGTGCCGACGACGCGGCCGCGGGCGCGGGCGGTGAGGGTGACCTNGGCGGCNTCGCCCTCGGCGGTCACGGTCGCCTTCAGCGCCTTGCCCGGCACGTCGGGGGTGGTGCGCAGGCCGGTGATGTGCGCCTCGGGGACCGGCTCCAGCCAGACGGTCTGCCAGATGCCGGAGGCGGTGGTGTACCAGATGCTCCCCGGGTTGGGGTGCTGCTTGCCGAGCGCCTGCCGGTCGCGGTCGCTCGGGTCGGAGACGTGGACGACGAGCTCCTGCTTGCCGCCCTTGCGGAGCGCGTCGGTGACGTCGATGCTGAACCGGTCGTAGCCGCCCTTGTGGGTGCCGACCTGCTCGCCGTTCACGTAGACGGTCGCCTCGTAGTCGACCGCGTCGAAGTGCAGCAGCACGCGGCCCTTCTGCCAGGAGGCGGGCACGGTGAAGGTGCGGCGGTACCACATCCGGTCCTCGTGCCGGTTGATGCCGGACAGCGTGGACTCCACCGGGAACGGCACGGTGATGCGCTCGGGCAGGGTGCGGCCGAACGGCGGCTGCTCACCCTCCTTCGCCGCGGCGAACTCCCAGACGCCGTTGAGGTTGCTCCAGTCCTTGCGGGTGAGCTGCGGGCGCGGATACTCCGGGTGCGGCCGGTTGCGGTTCACCTGCTTCGCCCACCGGGTGCTGATCGTGTGGTTCGAGCCGTTCTCCACGACCACGAGCTGGTACGCCGCGAACTCGCTGCCGTCGGCGTAGCCGACGCCGCCCTGCCCGTCATAGGAGGTGCGCACGTTGTTGCCGGCCTGCTTGGGGATGGGGTGCTCCAGGCCGAGGCGCAGCACCTTGGGGTCGCGGGGGTCGAGGGTGGCCGACTTCACCGGCCAGGCCGTACCGCCGATGGTGACGCCGAAGTGCCGGGCGGCGTCCCGCGGCAGGCGGGCGAGCGGCTTGCCGAAGGTGAGCACGGCGACATCACCGGACTCGACGACGTTCGCCTTGGCCGGCCCCGGCGGGTCGAAGCCCTCGGGGAGGGTGAACGCGGAGGCGGGCACGATCTGCTTCGGCGTGCTCGGGCTCTCCCAGCGCAGCCGCATGTGCGAGCCGCCGTAGTGCTCGAAGTACTCCAGCTTGAAGTCGTAGGCCCGGCCGGCCTCGAGCGCGATCGGGGTGCCGACCACCTCGACGTCCCAGTCGTCGACCCAGTGGTCGATGACGAGCTGGTTGTCGATCCACAGCCGGTAGCCGTTGTCGCC
>Ga0065720_1020478_pt1 | contig 14256 bp, 7 predicted proteins | sample Thericmetagenome_FD_59107 | JGI IMG/M metagenome (GOLD analysis project Ga0065720, IMG submission 59107) | Thermophilic microbial communities from the Joint Bioenergy Institute, California, USA of rice/straw/compost enrichment - eDNA_2 v2... | ecosystem: Engineered > Solid waste > Grass >... | reverse complement strand
TTCTTTAAGACTGCAAATCCCGAAGACGAGTTTTTCCTCATCCAGTTCAACGACAGACCTGAGTTGGTGATTCCGTTTACAACGAACACCGAAGAGATTCAGAACCGGCTTACCTTTACCCAGGCCAAGGGCCGCACCGCCCTGCTGGACGGTGTCTACCTGGCTATGCACGAGATGAAGAAGGCCAAGAATCCGCGGAAGGCCATCCTCATCCTGTCCGACGGCGGCGACAACTCGAGCCGTTATACCGAAAGCGAAATCCGCAATCTGGTCCGTGAAGCGGACGTGCAGGTATATGCGATCGGCATCTTCGAACCGCTGTCGGCGCGCGGGCGCACGGCAGAGGAGCTGGCCGGTCCGGGGCTGTTGAGCGAACTGGCCGAGCAGACCGGAGGCCGGCACTTCCCGGTAGATAACATCAATGAGCTTCCTGACGTAGCTGCAAAGATCGGCATAGAACTGCGCAACCAATACGTGATCGGCTACAGTCCAACAAATCAGGAGCGCGATGGCAAATACCGTCGCATCCAGGTTAAGTTGGTGCAACCGCGCGGCTTGCCACCGCTCAAACCAACGTATCGCCAGGGTTACTATGCACCATTACAGTAAGTTTGTGGCTGCGCTCATTTGCGCGGCACTCGCCATCCCCGGTGCCGCCCGAGGGCAGGGCGACACCGCGACCTTCCGCGCCGACACCCGCCTTGTGGTGCTCCATGCCACCGTCGTGGACAAGAAGGGGAATTTTGTCACCGACCTCAAGAAGGAAGATTTCAAAGTTTTTGAGAACTCTGTCGAGCAACAGGTGAAAACGTTCCGGCGCGAGGACGTGCCGGTTTCCATGGCTCTGGTCATCGACAACAGCGGCAGCATGCGCGACAAGCGCCGGAAAGTTGAGGCGGCAGCCCTTGCCCTGGTCCGGGCGTCGAATCCGCAGGATGAAGTTCTGGTTGTGAATTTTAACGACGAGGCCTACGAAGACGTGCCCTTCACAAGCGACATCAAGAAGATGGAAGAAGGGATCGCCCGGATCGATTCCCGCGGCGGGACGGCGATGCGCGATGCGATCGACATCGTAATCGATCACATGAAGGCCAAGGCCAAGCGTGACAAGAAGGTGATCTTCCTTGTCACCGACGGCAACGACAACAGCAGCGCCGTGAGCCTCGAAAAGATCGTACAAAAAGCGCACAACAGCGATATCACGATGTATGCCATCGGGCTGCTGGCCGAGGAAGAGCGGCGGGAGGCAAAGAAGGCGAAGAGAGCTTTGGAAGCGCTCAGCGACGCAACCGGCGGGGTTGCCTACTTCCCGAAGGAGCTGTCCGAAGTTGAACAGCTGGCCGTGCAGGTGGCGCACGACATCAGGAATCAATACACGATCACCTACTCGCCCACGAATCAGGCGCTCGACGGGAGCTTCCGCCAGATTCGCGTGACCACGAACAGCAAGAAGCTGAGCGTCCGTACCCGCTCCGGCTACTATGCGACGCCCGACGGTTCCCGGAACGTGACCGCACTCTCGCAGCCCGGCGCCAGCGACTAAATGCTTCGAATCCTGTGGCGGCTCACCCGGGGCTACCGCCTCGCCCCATGGCGGAGTCCGTATTTGCGGTGGAGGATTGAAACCTACTGGGGAACCAAGGCAGACCGCATCGGCTTCACCGAGTTCTGGCGTTTTGCCTGGCGTCACCGCGCGGACCTGCTTCGATTTCTGCGCTGGGCAGACCGGATGGACCGTTCAGGAACTACTTAAGCGACGCGGATTCGATCTGGACGAGATTCGACGAGCCGGGCGCTGAAGTCGGCGCCGTAAGCGTCTGCGGTCCCCTCCACATGTCGATCGTCGCCACCTGATGCACGCAGGAAACCGTGCAGTGCGGCGCGCAGCCCTTCGCGGTCACGTACTCCCGGCGAATATCCTCTACCGTATACTCGGCCAAAGGCTTGCCAGGGTATCCGCGCTGCTGGGAACAGTAGTGGACCAAACCGTCTTCGCAGACGTACAGATAGCGGGCGCCCGCGCGGCAGCGCCAGTCGTTCGGCAGCCCGTTGGCGATGTTGTCCTGGAAGTAGTTAATCTGCGAATAGCTGGACTTTTCCAGCTTCTTGATCGCCAGGAAAACGTTCCGCTCCCTCTCGCCCAGAGGCTTCAACTGGCCGCTTCCGTCGTGAATGATACCGACCGTCGACGTGAAGCCCAGTTCGAGAGCCCGCTTGCTGATCGTCAGGGCGTCTTCCGGATAGTGCGTTCCCCCGCCGACGACGGAATTGATGTTGACGTGAAAATCCGCGTGCTCGGCCAGAAGCTGCAGCTTCTTATCCAGCACCTTCAGGCTCTTGTACGATACCTCGTCCGGCTTCACATTGTCGATCGAGATCTGCATGTGGTCCAGGCCGGCCCGGTTGAGCTGCTTAATCCGGTCGGCAGTCAGCAGATAGCCGTTGGTAATCAGACCGGCGATGGCGCCATTGTGGCGAATGCGCGCGATGATCTGGTCGAGGTTCGGATGCAGGAGGGGTTCCCCGCCGCTGATCGTAATAATTGTGGTTCCCAGCCTGCCCAGCAGGTCGACCCGCTCCAGCATGGTTTCGACCGGAACGGGCTTAGAAAAGTCGTCGTACTCGTTGCAGTACTTGCAGGACAGATTGCAACGGCGGATCGGGATAATGTGCGCCAGAATCGGGTGGTCGGTGGAAGCCAGCCCTTTGGCGATCATCTTCAGTTCGCGCAGACGGCGCGTGACAGCCTTCCAACGCCGCCCCGATCGAAATCCCTCTCTTACCATATAGATCGCAAGTTTCCATTAAAGCATGGGCACATACATCGGGCAGACGATTTTGTGTCCGGGATGCCGGATTTCAGACCTGAACGGGGATTTTTTGGGGTGGTTTGGAAGGCGTTCAGGGCCGCGAGCGCGGCCCTAAGTGATTATGGTTTCTTCGGTTCGGGCTTCGGCTGCTCGATGGCGGGGTCGGTGAAGGTGATGACGGTATCGGCTTTGAACTGCTTGTAGTCCTCGTATTTCACCGTCATCTTGATGGGAATCGACCCATTCTCAAAGTGCAGCGTGTCGTTTGCAATCGTATACGTCGGGAACCAGTACTTGCCGTCGATCTGCTCGCGGTAGGTCTCGAACTTGGGGTACTGGCTGTTCTTGTTGCGCTTGATGCCAACACCCCGCCCGTACGTCTTTACGATCTGCAAATCGCGGTCGTCCACCCAAATCTGCCCCTGAAAGTACCGCTCTCCCTTCTCAAGCTTCTTGGGCTTTACGGAAAACACATAGCAGGGAATCTCATCCAGCGTCTCTTTGCCGAGATAACGGATGTCGTACTTGGGCAAGTCCTTGGTTTGTAAGACGAACGGCTGCACATTGCGCAGGTCCTGCTCGTCCTCGGGCTCGAGAATGATGTTCCTGAGCGTGGGCACAGGAGCCCGGACGACGCGTTCGGTGCGTTTCCCGTCCCCTCCAAAGATAATGTCCGAAACCACTTCCCATTTCCCAACAACGTTCCCGCCGTTATCGAGTTCCAGGAAGCGGACGCTCTGGCGATAGGTGTAGTTTTCCCGGGCGCGTGCAAACTCGGCTTCTTTGGCTGCGAACTTCTCAATGATCTGCTGAATTTCAGCCGGACTGAGGTCCTCCCCATCGGCAAAGGATGGCAGATGCAGCGCGAGCGCCAACCCGGCGGCTGCGGCTAGCGGGAACAATCTCGCCATAATCCCTCAATGCCTCCGACGTTCGTGTATTTAGACCGGTTTCTCTAAAATCTGTTTAGCGATGGTTGCAAGCTGGAGGTTGCTTGCGCCTTCGTAAATACGGCCGATCTTGGCATCCCGGTAAAGCTTCTCCACCGGGTAATCCTTCGTGAATCCCACGCCGCCGAAGATTTCAACGGCGCGGGACGCTACGGTTTCCGCAATCTGGGAGCTGAAATATTTTGCCATGGCTGCCTCGGTCACGAACGGTTTTCCGGCGTCGCGCAGGCGGGCCGCGTTGTAAACAAGCAGCCGGGCGGCCTCGACGTCCACGGCCATGCGGGCAAGGTCAAACTGAACGCCCTGAAACTCCGCGATGGGCTTTCCAAACTGCTTTCGCTGCTTCGCATAGGCAATGGCGTGTCCGAGGGCTGCCCTCGCCAAACCAACCATCTGGGCACCGATTGCGATCCGCCCCTCGTTCAGCGTTTCAATGGCAACCTTGTAGCCTTTGCCCACTTCACCCATCACGTTCTCTTTCGGAACGCGGCAACCGTCAAGGATCAGCTCACACGTTGAGGACGCCCGGATGCCAAGCTTATCCTCCTTCTTGCCAACCTGAAACCCGGGGAAGTCCCGCTCGACGAGGAAGCAGGTGATGCCTTTGTATCCGGCCTCCGGATTTGCGTTCGCAAATACCAGAAAGAGGCCCGCTTCCGCCGCGTTCGTAATCCAAAGCTTCCGGCCGGTGAGTACAAAGTGATCTCCCTGATCGACGGCGCGCGTCGCAAGGGCAAAGGCGTCGGATCCGGAACCGGCTTCCGACAGGGCGTACGCTCCGACTGTATCCGTCGCCAGCTTCGGCAGGTAACGCCGCTTCTGGTCCTCATTCGCCCACCGCTGTACCGCGTTGTTGACCAGCGTGTTCTGCACATCAACGATCACAGCGGCCGAAGGATCCACCGCGGCAATCTCCTCGACAGCCAGCACCGCCTGAAAGAAGGTCCCGCCCTGGCCCCCGTATTCCTCGGGGATATCGATGCCCATCAAGCCAAGCTCAAACATCTGGCGCAGGAGATCCTTCCTAAAAATCCCCTGTTCGTCCATTTCCCGAACGTGAGGAGCAATCTGTTCCACAGCGAAACGGCGCACCGCCGCTTGAAACATCGATTCTTCCTCGCTCAGGTGAGTGAGCGGCCTGGCGTCACCTTGAAGAGGCTCTGCTGCGATCGGCATCGGAATGCTCTCCCTCGGGGAGTGCTTCTTTCAGCCTAGTCCGGCGGATCGAGGATGTCCACCCAAGCGATTTCACGGTACGACGTGGCTGCTGCGATAAAGTGGTTGGCATGAAAACAGTTTCCCGGCGCGGGTTTCTCCGTCGAACACTTGCGGGCGCAGCCGCGGCAAGCTCGCCTGGCAGGACCGCCACCATTTCGGAAGTTTCGTGTGATGTCGCGATCTATGGCGCGACGCCCGCAGGAATTGCTTCGGCAGTCGCGGCTGCCCGCCTTGGCCGGAATGTCATTCTCCTTGCGCACGAAGACCACATCGGCGGTATCGTCTCGAACGGGCTGACGAATGCGGACATTGGCAAGCGCCAGGCAGTCGGGGGACTGTTTTATGAATTTACTCGGCGAGTGGTCAGGTACTACGAAGATTTCGACAGGAACAATCCCGAAAAGCCCAATGTGAAGCTGTGCCGCGACGGCTATTGGTATGAAGCCAGTGCCGCCGAAAAGATTTTCCACGACATGATTGCGGGAGAGGGCCGGCGAATCCGGCTGATGCTGCAGCACCAACTCGAGCGGGCTAACGTCGAGCGCGGACGGCTGGCCAGCGCTGAGTTCGCAGACACGTCGCGGCCGGGACAAACGGTGAAGGTGAACGCAAGTGTGTTCATCGACACCACCTACGAAGGAGACCTTGCCGCCGCGGCAGGGGCGCCCTTCCGAACGGGAAGGGAGAGCCGGGCCGAATATGGGGAGAAGTATGCCGGCCGCATTTACATGCGCTTCGGCGAAACGGAGCCTCTGCCGGGCTCGACCGGCGAGGCCGACAACGCCACCCAGGCTTTCTGCTTCCGCTTCCACGTGACGAACGACCCGCAGAGACGCATTCCCATCGAGCGACCGAAGGACTACCGCCGCGAGGATTATCACTTTGTACTCGAAGACATCCGGGCCGGAAGGGCAAAGCGCTTCCGCGACATCATTCAGGTCTATCCGATGCCTAACGGCAAGTTCGAGCTGAACAGCGACCACGTTCATCCCGATACGATGGTTCCCTCGGAGTCGCTCGACCTGGCAGAGGAAAACTGGGAGTGGCCGACTGCGACCGTCGAGCGCCGCCGCGCCATCTACCAGCGCTATCTGAGCCACAACATTGGCCTGATCTGGCTCTTGCAAAACGATCCGGAGGTTCCCGAATCGTTACGGGAAGATGCGCGGCAGTATGGATGGCCGCGCGACGAGTGGCCGAGCAATGGCCATGTCCCGAGGCAGGTGTACGTCCGCCAGGGCCGCCGGATTCTGGGCGATTACATACTGACGGAGCGCGACGGCGACGTGAATCTTCAGTTACAAAGAACGCGGGTGCAGCGCACTTCCATCGGAATCGTCGAGTGGCCCTTCGACCCGCACGCGCATCATAAGTACGACCCCGCACATCCGGGCGTCCGGGAAGGGTACTTCTTCGTGAAGCACGAGCCTTTCCAAGTGCCCTACAATGTTCTGACACCGAAGAAGGTAGACGGGCTGCTTGTTCCGGTGGCCTGCTCCTGCAGCCATGTGGCCTACAACGCCCTTCGCATGGAACCGGTCTTTATGGCGCTGGGCGAAGCGGCGGGGATTGCGGCCCACCTGGCAATCGACGAGAAAGTTCCCGTGCGGAAGGTGGCAGTCCCTAAGCTCCAGAAAGTGCTGGTAGAGCGGCGCGGTGTGATCAACTTCCTCGAGGATCTCCCCTTCGATCACCCTTCCTTCGCTGCGCTCCAGTGGCTCGGCGCACGAGGCTGGAACTTGGGCTACAAGGCCGATCCGAACAGGACGCTGACCACAGGCGAAGCCTGGGACCGGCTGTCGCGCGTGCTTCAAGCCGAGCGCAGGAAGACGCCTGCACAACCGGCCGACCGGGACGCCCCGCTGACAGCCGCCGAGGCGGCAGCATGGCTTCGGCAGGCCGGTTATCCGGCGCCGCAAGCCGCCCGTCCCGAAGAAATCCTCAACAACGCGCAGTTCGCCGGTCTGGCGTACGGGACGATGACCGCGGCCTTGCGGTCGTAATTTTCAGATGCGCAACCGGCAGCTACCGGGGAACGCTTTCCTCCGCGCGGGATTCGTTCACCCGCCCGAGCAGCTCCACCGCGTACAGCGCACCCGCCGGATCTTCCTCGTGCTTGAACAGGGCATAGACGTCGCGGTTCCCGGCAAGCAGCGCCTGAGCCTGATCGGCCATTGCGTCGCGCTGCTCCTGCGTATACTCCGACTTTCGCAGGCGGAAATAGGCGAAGTCGGCGGTCGACACATCGGGAGTGGTGAGGCTATCGGATTCGGCGCGGCATAGGGCCGCATTATGATCGCTCAGAATCCGGTAGACCTCATCGGTAAACCAGCTTGTGTTGCGGAACTCGAAGACATGACGGCCGTCCGCAGGGAGGAGCCGCACAAATTCGTACAGGAGCTTGTCGTCCCGTTTGAGGCCCGGCGGAAGCTGAAAGAGGATCGGCCCGAGGCGCCCTGCGTCGCGGAGCGGAGCCAGCGTCTCCAGAAAAACTCTTGTAAATTCAACAGCATCCTTGAGTTTCAGGATGTGCGTGATCTTCTGGTGCGCCTTCGGAGCAAAGACAAATCCCGGCGGCGTTGCCGCAATCCAGCCCTCGAAAGTCCTGGCAGCGACGAGGCGGCGGAATGAGTAATTGATCTCGACAAGGTTCAGCCGCGACGCATAGTACTCAAGGAACTTCGATTGAGGCAGTTTTGCCGGATAGAAGCCGGGCTTCCAGCTTGGATACGCGAATCCGGAGGTGCCGGCGTAGAGTTTGGCCATCAGGGAGCACCCTTATCAGGCAAATGATAGCATCGCGGGCCCGCAGTGCCCGCTCCCCGCTGCGCCCGGGGCGGTCGCAAAAAGATTTTCATCTCAATTGCCCCTCCCGCCATTGACTTATTCACGCCTGTTACCCCATCATAAATCGATTCCTCCTATAGACCTAGTATAGAAAGTAAGCTCCACTACAAGCGATGAAACAAATCCGGTTGCTCCTTATCCTCGTCTTCTTCGTCTCCGCGCTTGAACGCGGAAGTGCTCAACCGACACCGGCCGTCGTAACTGGGACCATCGTCGACGCTTCTGGGACGGGCGTTCCCGGCGCCAGACTCGTCTTGATCGGCCAGACGACCGGCTCAAGATCAGAAACCCAATCAGACGCTCAGGGAAACTTTCGCCTGACATCCGTAGCGCCGGATACATATCGGATTGAGGCTGAGAAAACCGGCTTTGAGAAGCTCCTGCATCAGATCGCCGTCGCTTCCGGCCAGACCGTCACGGTGAACCTGACGCTCCAGCCGGTGTCCGGAACGTCGCAGGCGCCAGGCAGAAACGAATCGGAGGTCTCCCAAGCGGCGCCCGAAGAAGCTCAGGTGCCCGAGCCGGTTTATGAACAGGTAACAGTGACAGCCCGGCGCGTCGAGGAGGAAGTGCAGTCCGTTCCGATCCCGGTGTCCGTGGTAAGCGGGGAAATGATCGATGACACAGCGGCGTTTAATGTGAACCGGCTCAAGGAACTGATTCCCACAGTGCAGTTCTACTCTTCGAATCCGCGGAACTCGTCGATCAACATCCGCGGGCTCGGTTCTCCGTTTGGCCTTACGAATGACGGCATGGAACCCGGCGTTGGGTTCTACGTGGATGGAGTCTATTACGCAAGGACGGCGGCCGCCACGCTCGACTTCCTGGATCTGGAGCGAATCGAGGTGTTGCGGGGACCTCAGGGAACGCTCTTCGGGAAGAATACGACAGCGGGAGCCATCCACATTACGACGCGTCGCCCGAGTTTGACGCCGGAAACCAATTTCGAACTGAGTTTCGGCAACCTCGGATTTATTCAGGCGAAAGGCTCGATTTCCGGTCCCTTAGGGAAGAAGCTGGCCGGACGCCTGTCGTTTTCTGGCACCCAGCGCGACGGGGTGCTCCACAACGTCAGAACGCAGGACGACGTGAACGACCTCAACAATCAGGGAGTTCGCGCGCAACTGATGTTCATCCCCAACAGCAAGGTGGTTGCCCTGTTCGCAGCGGATTACACGCGCCAGCGCCCCGAAGGATACGCCCAGGTGATCGCAGGCGTCACACCCACTCTACGGTCCCCGAGCCGTCAGTACCCGCAGATCGCAGCGGACCTCGGGTATCAGCCGCCGAGCTTCAACGCCTTTGATCGCCTCATTGACACGGACACACCCTGGCGCTCGAACCAGGACCTGGGCGGAGCGTCGTTTACTGTCGACTGGAGCGTTGGGCGGGGCCAGCTAACATCAATTACTGCCTGGCGCTTCTGGAACTGGAACCCCTCCAACGACCGGGACTTCATCGCCTTGCCGGTGACCACCGTTTCAGCCGCTCCTTCCAGGCAGAACCAGTGGACACAGGAAGTACGGTACGCGGCAAGAGTATCCGACCGGGTAAACTACGTTGCCGGTGTCTTTGTTTTTGGCCAGACGCTCAGGACTGCACCCTTCCACAAGCAGGAGCAAGGCTGGGCGGCGGCCCGATTCCTGCTGTCGCCCACTCCTCAGGCACTGACACCAGGGCTTTTGGACGGATACGGCCAGAACATTAAGTTCGACTTCAACAATGTGAGTGCGGCGGCCTTCGGCCAGCTCGAATGGAGAGCCACCAATCGTTGGCGAATCATCCCCGGTCTGCGATTCAATTACGACTGGAAGGACGTTGACTACAACCAGGACGTCTACGGCGGACTTCAGACCGACGACCCTGCACTCATCGCGCTGCAGCGATCGATCCTTTCTCCCCAAGCCTATAAGGCAAGTGTGGGCGACTCGAATGTATCGGGGCAGCTGACCGTGGCTTACGACGTTGCAGAAAGCGCCAATGCGTATGCCACGTACTCCACGGGCTTCAAGCCAATCGGTCTCAACCTGGGCGGCCTGCCGGCGGATGCCGCCGGGAACCCCATCGTCAGCGCGGCGACAATTCGACCGGAGTCAGTGCGCCACATTGAGATCGGGCTGAAGTCGCGTCCCCTTCCGCGCGTCACCGCCAACCTCGCCGTCTTCAATACAGAGATCAAGGACTTCCAGACACAGGTCGTGAACGCGCAAGTCGGCGTGCTCCGCGGCTATCTTGCCAATGCGGAGAAGGCGCGGGTGCGCGGCGTGGAATTCGACAGCACCGCAAAATGGGGCGACGACTTCACGTTCTACGCGTCCGTCGCCTTTACCGACGGAAGGTACATCACGTTTCGAGACGCACCGCCACCGCTCGAAGAAACCGGCGGACCGCAGGCGAAGGATATATCGGGCTCGCTTCTTCCGGGCATCTCGAAGTGGGCGGCTTCCTACGGAGGCGAGTACAGCAGGCCAGTCAGCATTTTTGGCCGGTGGGGCGAGTTCTTCGCGCGCATTGACGCCAGCTCTCGCTCTACTTTCTCGTCAAGTCCATCGGCCTCGCGCTATTTGATCGTCGACGGCTATTCCCTTGTGAATCCGCGTATCGGGATTCGGAGCCGCGACGGTTGGACGATTTCCGTGTGGGCTCGCAACGTGATGAACACCAACTATTTTGAGTTCCTCTCAGCAGCGCCGGGGAACTCCGGACTGTACGTGGGCCTGCCCGGGGACCAAAGAACCTACGGCATCACGCTGAGCCGGACTTTCTCCGAGCGCGGTTCCCGGATCCGGAGGAGGGCTTCTTCGAAGGCGCAGACCGCGGTTACCTCCGAGTCAAGCCCTGAGTGACGGGCGAGTCAGCCCCGCTACTTCGCTTGCTCGTCGGGGACTGATCGCTTCCGGTTAGCGAGTAGGGAGCGGAGCCGGCTGTCCAGTCGGTTCAGCGTGCCCTCTCGGTCGATCCACCAGTCGGTCGACCAGACACGCAGAATCTCCCAACCCAGATTCCGCAGAACCTGCTCGCGCAGCTTGTCGCGATCCCGCGCAGTCGCCGACCGGTGATAAGTCGCTCCGTCACACTCGATGCCAGCCAGATAGATGCCGGGCGCATCAGGCTGAACCACCGCAAGATCGATGCGGAATGCAGAAACACCAACCTGAGTGTGAATCTCCCAGCCGCGGGACCGCAGAGCCTCCGCCACATACTCCTCGAAGAGCCTTTCGAAGCCGAAGGTGCTGCCCATCTCCATTTCGGCAAAGGCGCGAGGCCCGTGTTCGGCGAACTCGAGGAAGTACTTCAGTTCGGATACGCCAACCGCCTGAGTCCGCGACTGGTCGATCTGTTCCGGGCGAAGGCTCGAGAACACCCGCAGCTCTCGCCGAGCCCGTGTGATCGCGACGTTCAGCCTGCGCTCGCCGCCGTCACGGTTCATCGGTCCGAAGTTCATAGAAACGCGCCCGGTTATGTCCGGCCCGTACGTCACAGAGAAGTACATCACGTCCCGCTCGTCGCCCTGGACGTTCTCCAGGTTCTTGACGAACACCGGCTCCAGCAGTCCCTCGCCAAAATAGGGCTCGATCGAAGGATCGTTTCGGCGTTCCTCATCCAGCAGGTCTTCAATGAGCTTCTGCTGTTCCGCATTGAAGGTGACAACTCCGATTGAAAGACGCGATTCGGCAAAACCCGGAGACTTGAGCCGTGCGACGATATCACGCACCACCGCCTTCGCCTCCTCTGGGTTTGTGCGGGATCCGCCCCTGTGATACACACCGTTGACGTAGTGGAAGCTGACAGCACGGTCTGTGGTCACGGGCGCTGGAAAGGTGACGAGCTCGCCTTTATAGTAACGCTGGTTGGAGAACGTGATAAGGCTTTCGTGCCGGCTGCGGTAATGCCACGATAGCTGCATCGACGGCAGACCCGCAGCGATGCACTCGTCGAGAATACTCTCCATATCCTCGGGCACGTCATCCCCCAGATTCTCTTCGCCATCCGCCTTGTCGAAGAAATTGGTCGGAGGAAGCTGCTTCGGGTCGCCGACGATAACGACCTGCTTTGCTCTCGCCATCGCGCCGATAGCATCCCACACAGTGATTTGCGACGCTTCATCAAACACAACCACATCGAATGTGGCGGTCGAGACAGCCAGGTATTGCGCGACAGAGAGCGGGCTCATTAGCAGGCATGGCGTGAGCGTCGTAACGACTGAAGGGATGCGCCCCATCAGCTCACGCAGCGGCAAATGGCGTCTCTTCTTTGTTAGCTCCTGCTTGAGGATGCCCCACTCTCGGCTCAGCAGAGGGTAATCGATGCTGGGAGTTTCTGCCCAAAGACGAGCCCGGATCCAATCTCTAGTAAGCGCGGTGTACCTGTCATCAAGCGCTTGAAAATCCGCAATCCGCTTTTCGTGCTCGGCTGAAACGAACGTCCTGAGCACCTCATCACTGCTAACGACGTGGTCCAGCCACCAACGGCTGTAGTTCACCTCAAAAGCGCGGCTGAGCTGGGCCGGGGATATCCGGCCACTTTCCACCTCGATCACAAATGCTCTAAGTCCCGCTTCGGCGGCTTCTTCGCGAGCCTGCACCCAGGAGCACCATCCGTGCAGTCGGGGAGCAGCAGCAGAGATCGCTTGACAACGATTCCGCAGTTCTTCAATCCCAATTGACTCGAAAGCCCTCTTGTCAGACTCAGCGAAAAAGCCACGCCAAGCCATTTCAGAGATTGCAGGCGTAAGCTCAGCCAAAGCGCCCCTGAAGGCATCGGACGCTTCGCGAACCGCTTGGGTGGCGATTTGCGACCGGCAAAGGCGATCGATGGCTGCGCGGACGAGGGAAGCGTTGCTCTCCGTGTGCACAAACGCCGGAACCGTGCGTTCCAGCACCGCCGCGAATTCGGCCGCACGGGCGACCTCGTTTAGGTCGGTTTGGAGACCGCGCCACAAACCGCTCGTTTCTCCCTCCAGATAGGAATAATTCGCAAGACGAGCTTCAACCCGGGCGCGTTCCCGAAGAAGGTTGCACTGCATCCTCAGTGACTCGCCGCAGTCGCCGCGGATTACGGCATCATGCTCACGGTGTAGAGAGCCCGAGCGCCAATCTTCGCAAAAGTCGAGGGCGGCCGTGAGCACGTCGATCTTGGTCTTCGTCGCCGACCAGAGCCCTTCGGTGGCGGCCGAAAGCCACTCGAGTTGATCGAGTTCCGAATCGATGGCTGCTATCTTCTGGATCGAATCGAGCGTTTGCTTCAAAGCCGCGCCGCAAAATCCGGCCTCAATCAATTCAACTCCTTCCGCCTGCCACCGGACATCATCCCGGATCAACGCCAAGCCCTTCTGAAGTCGCAGGGCAGCCTTCGCCGCATCAACGCTCGTTTTGAGCCCTGACCAGACCTCCGGTGGCAGAAGACGTAAATCGATTGAGGCAACTTCAGCCCGCATCCGTTGGAGCCGTGACAGAACCGGCAGATCGTTCGCTGGGTCCGGCCGTCCGCCCGATGTAACCGCAGCGGCCAGCGCAGATCGAATCCGCCGCTTTGCAAAGAATGACATGGGCCGGAACGATTCCTCCGCCTTCTGCCACTCTCGTTCGAGAGCCGCCGCGTCGACCCGCGTCGCATCATAGGAAGCAGAAAGCTTCCGCTGCTCTTCGGACATTTGCTCGAGAAGGGAGATGCCGCGCTCAAGTTCGTCTACGAGGATGCGCGGCCACGGTGCAGGCAGGGAACCTCGGAGGGACTCCCGTTCACGAAGCAGCTGGATCCCTTTGCGGCAGGCCGCCGCTACGCGATCCGGCCACGGCTCCCCGATACGCGCTGTAAGAAGCCGATGCTCCCTAACAACCGCAGAAGCGGCGTGCAGTTCGGCAATCAGGCGAGCCAGATCAGCGCGTGCGGTAAATGACCATTTGGTTCCGACACAGGCTGGAAGGACGGCTGCAAGTTCCGCAAGGGCGGCACGCTCGGGGGCAGTTAATTCAGCCTTTAAAGGTGCACCCAAGAATTCCGCCAGTCGCTGGTAGCATTCGGCGACCTTCTCCGCCGCATCCTGCACTCTCTTCACCGCCCGAAGGAACTCGCTTTGCCACAGCGGAGTCCACTCCTTCTGCCCCACCGGCAGCAGCGGCGTTCGGGTCAGTTCCTCGGCGCCAAACGCCTCGGCGTGCGTCTCCAGCTTTGCGATTGTGCGGCGAAATCCTTCCACAGCGGCAACATCGTGCCCAGAGGGGTCCGGCCACGGGAAATCGACAACCGGCACATCGTGCCCGGAGATCGCGTGCGCCAGGGCGCGGTGGACTGTCAACCCGTTCTGCCGCGGCTCGTGCAGCCGCTCAACGTAGCGGTTCAGTTCATCGCGAAGCGCCTTCAGGCGCAGTGCCTCCCGTTCCCAGGTCTCCGGGTCTGCAGGGCCGCGCGCTCGCCAGGCGTCGCCCAGC
>Ga0065720_1000481_pt1 | contig 14262 bp, 14 predicted proteins | sample Thericmetagenome_FD_59107 | JGI IMG/M metagenome (GOLD analysis project Ga0065720, IMG submission 59107) | Thermophilic microbial communities from the Joint Bioenergy Institute, California, USA of rice/straw/compost enrichment - eDNA_2 v2... | ecosystem: Engineered > Solid waste > Grass >... | reverse complement strand
CGCAATTGCATGGCTTTTTTGCCATCGAAATCATATTTAGCTGCAAAGCGAGTGCGCATTTGAGATAGTTGCGGTGCATCATCTCCTCCGAAAAAAGCAATCTCATCCCCGTCTTCTATCCATATTACCCGATGAAACTTAGAATGCGCTCCTGTTATTTCATAACGAATGCCTTCCCCTAATGTGCCTTGCTCTGCTTCAGACAGGACCACATTATCGGCAGACTTTAATAGCTCCAGCATTTCGGTATGATACGAGACTGAACCACCCTGCAGCGCATATTCTAATTCCTGCTTCTGGATATAATGCGTAGCGTTTTCAAAAGACAACTGCCCCGTATAAGGATTGATCAGCCCGCTTGCATGGTCCTTATGCAGATGACTCATGATAACTTTGGTAATATCATCTGCATTTAACCCATGTTCACTCAAGTTTTTAAATAATTGAAACTGCCCCTGCTCATTTTTTTGCCCCAGGCCGGTATCCAGTAGTATAATGTCATTGTCCGTAATGACCACGAAAGGTTGTATCTCCACCAACAAACTTCCGCGAGAACGGTCAGTCATCGCATCCTGTCCTACATGAAATGGCACAAATTTTTTTGTAGCGTCTACCGTAAAAGCACCTTCAGAAAGTGGAATAATTTTCATAAGCCCAAAAATAGCTGTTATTATTGAGCCTGGATTTATTAACAATGAAAAGATGCTGGGATGTCCCATCAAGTCTAGATGTTCTGTACTACATATTTCTTCTGTACTGCCCCCCCACTTCATATAGAGCGCGTGTAATTTGTCCGAGCGAGCAGTATTTCACACATTCCATCAACTCGGCAAAAACATTTCCATTATTTAAAGCAACTTTTTTTAGCCTCTGTAAAGCCGATGTGCTCCGCTCATGGTGTCGTTGCTGAAAAGCCCGCAAGTTTTCCACCTGCTGTTTTTTCTCCTCTTCAGTACTACGGGTAACCTGATGTGGCAATAGGGTTGGACTTCCTTCTTTATTTAAAAAAGTGTTCACACCAATTATCGGAAGTTCACCTGAATTCTTCTGCGTTTCGTAATAGATGCTTTCTTCTTGAATTTTATTTCGCTGATACATTCGCTCCATGGCTCCAATAACGCCTCCTCGTTCGGTAATGCGATCAAACTCTTTCAATACAGCATCTTCTACCAAATTCGTCAATTCTTCCACAGCAAAGCTGCCTTGTAAAAAATTTTCCGATTTCACACTGCCCAACTCTTTATTGATAATCAGCTGAATGGCCATGGCACGACGTACGCTTTCTTCGGTAGGCGTGGTAATTGCCTCATCATACGCATTGGTGTGAAGCGAGTTGCAATTGTCGTAAATGGCATATAATGCTTGCAGCGTCGTTCTGATATCATTGAAATCTATCTCCTGAGCGTGCAAACTCCTGCCTGATGTTTGAATGTGATATTTCAATTTCTGAGAACGCTCATTCGCACCATACTTTTCCTTCATGGCTTTGGCCCATATGCGCCGTGCCACACGGCCGATGACGCTATACTCAGGATCCATTCCATTACTAAAAAAGAAAGACAGATTGGGAGCAAAATCATCAATATGCATGCCGCGGCTCAAATAGTACTCCACATATGTAAAGCCGTTTGCCAGAGTAAACGCCAGCTGTGTTATAGGATTTGCTCCAGCCTCCGCGATATGATAACCGCTGATGCTCACACTGTAAAAATTGCGTACCTTATTGGCGATAAAATATTCCTGTACATCGCCCATCAATTTCAGGGAAAATTCGGTAGAGAAAATGCAGGTATTCTGAGCTTGGTCCTCCTTTAAAATATCAGCCTGAACCGTTCCTCTTACTTTTAACAAGGTATCCGCTTTAATTTTCTCATACACTTCAGGGGGCAATAATGTATCTCCACTAAGCCCCAGCAGCTTTAAACCTAACCCATTGTGACCTTCTGGCAGCGTACCTCTGTATATGGGAACATTATTTTCGGTATTACCATCGATATTCCATTTGTGGCCATTATTAGTAAGCCATTTTTCACATTGCTGATCAATCGCCGTGTTAAGAAAAAATGCCAGTATGATAGGCGCTGGGCCATTAATTGTCATCGAAACTGAAGTGACTGGATCACATAAATCAAAACCGCTGTAAAGCTTTTTCGCATCGTCAATGGTAGCCACACTCACCCCGCTATTACCAATTTTTCCATAGATATCAGCTCTGTAATCCGGATCTTCTCCGTATAGGGTTACACTGTCAAATGCCGTGCTCAATCGCTTGGCCGGTTGTTGCAAGCTCAAATAATGAAATCGCTTATTAGTTCGCTCTGGAGTTCCTTCTCCCGCAAACATACGCGTAGGCTCCTCTTCGTTCCTTTTCAGCTCAAATACGCCGGCGGTAAAAGGAAATTTTCCCGGCAAGTTTTCTTGCAATCGCCATTTTAGAATATCTCCCCAATCCTTATATGTAGGAAGCGATACTTTTTTTATGGTAAGCCCACTTAGCGAAGTGGAGATCAGAGACTGATGCACAATTTTATCTCTGACTTTATATTCTAGATAATTTTTCGCATAAACTTCTTTCACCTTCGGCCACTCTTCTATCAACTCTTTACATTGCGGATGCAACTCATGCTGTAGTTCCCGAATTTTTTCATCGATTAGTGAATCGTTTTTTATCAGTTCTTTCGCTCCATATAACTGGTACAATGCAGAGGCAATGCCGCATTGCTTCTCCACCCAGCTATCGTAATTGTGAATACACTCTACAATCTCTGATAAATAACGACTCCGCTGGGGAGGAATAATCTGCGATCTATTAAAAGTTTCTCCTTGCTGCTGCTGTGTTGCTGAGGAATAAAACGTCACCCCCGTTTTTTTAGCAATAACATCCATCAACTTTTCAAAAAGTTTGTTAACACCTGCGTCATTAAACTGTGCTGCGATGGTACCTATCACAGGCAATGTCTCATCTGGAGCATCCCACAACTGATGATTTCGCTTGTACTGCTTGCGTATATCATGAAGTGCATCCATTGCTCCCAACTTATCAAACTTGTTTATGCAAACTAAATCTGCATAATCGAGCATATTGATTTTTTCCAGCTGGGTAGCTGCGCCGTATTCGGGAGTCATAACATACATACTCACATCGCAATAGTCAACTATAGAGGTATCGCTTTGCCCTACACCGGCACTTTCCAAAATAATCATATCAAAGCCCACTTCCTTGCATATCGCAATAGCATCCCGAGCCGTAGCACTTAATGCCATATGCTCGTTGCGGGTGGCGATAGAACGCATATAGGCTCGGGGATGAGAGATGCTGTTCATTCTGATACGATCGCCCAGCAATGCCCCACCAGTCTTTTTCCGAGAAGGATCGATCGAAATGACCGCAATGGTTTTATCCGTATAATTCAAAAACCTTCTTACGATTTCATCGGTAACGGAAGATTTTCCAGCTCCTCCCGTACCGGTAATCCCTAATACTACACCCTGCTGCTTTGCCCCATCATTCACAAGCTGATGCATCAAAGCCGTATAATCCNCCCCACTCTCTGCAAGGGTGATAGCTCGAGCTATGCGCCGTACGTCTTTTACTTTTTCTAGCGGCGCGACATTATGCCAGTTTTCTGCAGCATTGATATAGGGAGCATTATCCAGTGCACACTTTGCCAGTACATCCTCGATCATACCCTCCAGTCCCATTTGCCGACCATCATCGGGAGAATAAATTCTGGAAATTCCATAGTTATGCAATGCATCTATTTCTTCGGGCAGAATGGTACCCCCACCTCCGCCGAAAACTTTTATATGCCCACACCCAGCATCCTCCAGCATATCTCTTATGTATTTAAAAAATTCCAAGTGTCCCCCCTGATAACTGGTAATGGCAATTGCATGAGCATCCTCCTCAATAGCACATTCCACAATTTCATAAGCACTGCGGTTATGTCCCAAATGAATTACCTCGGCGCCCTTAGCTTGCAGAATGCGACGCATGATGTTAATAGCAGCATCATGACCGTCAAATAATGAAGCAGCAGTAACAATACGAATGATGGTATGCGGATTGTTTTTCATATGGTCAAACAGATATAAACAAACTTACATGAATTTTTTCATCTATTTCCGGATACTCAAATTATGTATTATGCATCTTACTTCTCTCTAAACCGCTATCCTTTTCTTACTTTTGACCCGCTATGAATCAACGAGAACTTTTTCTAAGACATGTAGCACAAACTTCTACTGCGCCACTTGCATTGGAGATAGTGAGAGCCGAAGGCTGCTTATTGTTTGATACTACAGGAAAAACATATATCGATTTGATAGGCGGCATTAGTGTAGCGAATACCGGGCACAGGCATCCGAAGGTGATTAAAGCCATTCAGAAACAACTGGATGCCTACATGCACATTATGGTATACGGCGAATTTGTAGAAACCCCTCAGGTACAGTACGCCACACAGCTAGTACAACACCTCCCCTCCACTTTAAAATTCGGTATACTTTACTAACTCCGGAGCGGAGGCTGTGGAAGGAGCTATGAAATTAGCCAAACGCGCCACTAACCGAACCAAAATTATCGCCTGCAAAAATGCTTATCATGGGTCTACACAAGGCGCACTGAGTATCATAGGCAGCGAATATTGGCGAAATGCTTTCAGGCCGCTGCTGCCTGGCGTTCTTCATCTTCCTTACAATAGCGAAGCATTGCTAGAAGCAATTGACGAAGATACTGCTTGCGTAATACTGGAAACTGTTCAGGCCGAAGCCGGGGTTATAGCCCCCGAAAAAGGCTGGATACAGGCTGTGAGAGACAAATGCACTACAACAGGCACACTGCTAATTCTCGATGAGATACAAACAGGTTTTGGCAGAACCGGCAAACTGTGGGGCTTTGAAAACTTTGATGTCATACCGGATATACTACTACTAGGCAAAGCTATCGGTGGTGGCATGCCTTTGGGCGCTTTTGTTGCAGACAAAGCCTTGATGATGCAATTAGCTGAAAATCCTGTATTGGGACATATCACCACATTTGGTGGACATCCGGTTTGCTGCGCTGCGGGGCTGGCAAGTTTTGAAATGCTGATTCAAGAGAAATTATATGAAGATGTNGCCCGTAAAGCCGGACTTTTTTTATCGGCATTACAACACGCAAAAATANAAGCGGTAAGAAATGTAGGACTGTTAATGGCTGTGGAATTTGAAAACTTTGAGACAAACAAAAAAATCATTGACGCCATTATTGCAAGGGGAGCTTTGACAGACTGGTTCTTATTTGCATCATCCTGCTTACGCATTTGTCCCCCCCTGACAATAACTGATGAAGAAATAGAAAGAGCATGCCATATCATACTAGAGGTCTTAAATGACGAAATCTGACACGAATAAGCACTAACGACGAACTATAAAGAAAGAATATGAACCCCAACAACGAAAAACAAAGAGCGGCATTAGAAGCCGTAAAAGAAATTCAAAATGGTATGATTGTAGGACTGGGAACGGGTTCCACTGCCTACTATGCGATACAAGCCACTGGCGAGCTGGTAAAACAAGGCCTACAGATACAAGCTGTACCTACATCAGAGCACACACGCGAGATGGCCGCTTCACTGCAAATCCCTTTAGTAGATATCAATACCATTGATCACATTGATCTCACTATAGACGGAGCCGATGAGTTCACGCCCAAGCTAGAACTTATAAAAGGGGGCGGAGGAGCATTGCTACGAGAAAAAATCGTAGCCTCTATGACCAGAAGATTCATTGTCATCACCGACAGTTCCAAAAAAGTAGACAAACTGGGGAAATTCAAAGTTCCTATAGAAGTGATTCCTTTTTCGTACAATTATGTTCTCCGCGAGTTACAAAAATTAGGAGGCCAAGGAATTGTACGCAAAAAAGAAGATCAACCATATCAAACAGATCAAGGCAATTACATTATTGATGCGGATTTCGGGCTTATTGAAGATCCTACTACATTAGAAAAACAAATCAATAATATCGTAGGAGTAGTTGAACATGGCTTATTCCTTAACCTCGCATCCAGGGTAATCATGGCGCAGGGAGATGATATAGTAGTATTTGAAAAGTAATTATAATTGAGTTTGCAAATAAAAGCACGAAGCAAAATGCCTCGTGCTTTTATTAATAATCTTTATTATTCTAACAGGATGTTCACCTTTGGCTTGCAATAAGCAAGTTCAAGTCTGTGTACTTAAGATCAAAACGTTGGCTAAGATAGAAATTGGTCAGGTATCCTTTAAATAGATAAATACCATGACGTAAATGTACTTTATGCCAAGCCAATTCTTCGACACCTCCAGCCTCACCGGCCTCAATCAGTAGAGGCATTAATACATTACTAATAGCCTGAGATGCTGTGCGTGAAAAGCCCGAAGGGATATTGGGTACACAATAATGAATCACACCGTATTTTATAAAAATAGGTGCCTCATGTGAAGTCACTTCTGATGTCTCAAAACATCCGCCACGATCAATGCTTGCATCAATGATTACCGAGCCGGGACGCATACCGCTGACCATTTCTTCTGTAACAACCATAGGCGTACGGCCGTTCTGATTGGCCAGAGCACCTACAGCCACTTCGCAAGTGCGTAANTGCTTAGCCAGCAGTTTAGGTTCAATAACCGAGGTCCACAGACGTTGTCCAATAGTATTCTGCAAGCGTTTTAATCGACTAACATTATTATCAAATACTTTTACCGAGGCACCGAGTGCCAGTGCGGCTCGGGCTGCATACTCTCCTACAATTCCTGCCCCAATAATAATCACCTTGGTAGGTGCAATTCCGGAAATTCCTCCGAGCAATACCCCTTTTCCATGATTGGCAGAGCTTAAATACTGTGCTGCAATCAACATCACCGCACTACCGGCAATCTCACTCATACTACGCACTATGGGATAGGAGTCAGAATCATCTTTAAGATTTTCGAAGGAGATAGCCGTTATTTTCTTCTGCATCATCGTACACAATACCTCCTGCCTGAGCACGGATAAATGCAAAGGAGATATAATGCATTGATTCATCTGCAGCAATGGCAAATCCTCCTCCACAACCGGCGCACTCTTTACCAATATAGGGGCTTTAAAAACTTCTTCGCGGCTATAAACAATCTTAGCACCTGCATCGCTATATTCTTGGTCTCTGAAATGGGAAGCGTCTCCCGCATTATGTTCCAGAACCACGGTGTGTCCATTATTCACTAATACACTTACTGCATCCGGTGTCAACGCCACTCTGTTTTCTTGAAATGCAATTTCCTTAGGTATGCCAATCGTCATTCCTGAACCTTTCACTTTTATATCCAGTGTTTCCTCTAGTGTTTCATAGCTAAATGACGGGCTAACGATAGGCTTCTTTTTACTCATATGTACAATGGTGTGCTATAAAATTCGGGTTTATAATGGATGCCATTTTGAAAGGTTACCTTCTTCAAACTTACTGAATCTTTTCGGTTCTTATTGCGTAATTTCAATAGTACGGGTATTACATTCATCCTGATGTAGATATACATGTATCGCATCCGGAGGTAATAAGTCTGGTATACGCTCCGGCCATTCCACAAAGCAATAATTNCCACTATATAGGCAGTCTTCCACTCCAGCCTGAATGGCTTCTTCCTCGTCTTTTAATCTATATAAATCAATATGAAATATTACATCTTGCGCTTCATTATGCGAATACATATACTCATTAATAATAGAGAAAGTAGGGCTACTTACTGCATCCTGAACACCCAGCAACTTGCATACCGCACTCACCAGTGTTGTTTTGCCTGCACCCATATTACCGTGCAGTGCAATTACTTTATGATCTTTCACCTGGTNCCAAAACCACTTTGCCACACTATCTATATCCTGTATGCTATACTCTTTCGTAATAAACGACATAGTGTAATTAAAAACGCAAATATCCGTCTTTAAGAAATATAATAATTCAATTAATCGTCTTCATTCCCTATGAAAGCAAAGCTCGATAACCAAAGGGAGTTATTTTCAAAACCCTATTCCACCACTCTAAGTTTTGCATAGTTAAGTAAGATCTTTTTCTCGCCATTATGCTCAAATCTGATCAACGCCATAGGATTATGGCTGGCCCCCTCCATTTTAATCACCTCCCCAAAACCAAATTTCTGATGCTCTACCCGTTTGCCCACCTGTATTTCCGAAACATCACTTGCAACAAAACCCGGTGTAGGGGTATGTTCTTTTACCTTAGGCTCCGGTTTGGGAGAGAGATAAGATGGTGTGGTCTTTTTAGAGGGGGGTGGTCCGTATTTTCTTTCTGCATCCAGTACGGTATCCTGCCCCCAACCTCCATTCAAGCGGTCAAAAGCGCTGCCTCCTGGAGAGAAGGATGATGACAAGCGTGTTCCTCCGCCGGCATAAGTTCTGTCCAAAAACTCTTCCGGCAGCTCTTCGATAAAGCGGCTAGGTTCGTTTTGCACCAAAGAGCCGAATTTATATCGGGTATGTGCATAAGTTATCCAGAGTTTTTTCTTAGCCCGGGTAATGACTACATAAAATAAACGACGTTCTTCTTCGAGTTCTTCTCTTGTATTAATACTCATAGCATTGGGGAACAACATTTCCTCCAATCCGGCCGCAAATACACATTCGAACTCCAATCCTTTCGCCGCGTGAATGGTCATTAGTTTTACCGTATCAGCATCAGGATCTTTTTCGTCCGCATCGGTAAGCAGGGTAATCTGTTGCAGATAGGCACCCAAGGTTTTATCTACAACTTCACCTTCCTCGTTATCCGGGCTTTCGACCCATTCTTTGATGGAGTTCAGCAATTCCTGAATGTTTTCATACTTCTGAAGTCCTTCGGTACTCTTATCATTGAATAGCTCTTTTACCAGGTTCGTTTGTTTACCAACGTGGAAAGCCACTTCATAGGCATTATGCTTACCCAGCATGCTAATGAAGCTCTTAATCATGGTCACAAACTCATTGATGGCTTCCAGTGTTCCTGACCTGAACCCAAACTGAGGTGCATTTTCTAGCACCTCCCACATGGTAATATTATGCGTATTAGCTAANAGAATAATCTTATCTACCGTAGTCTTACCAATGCCGCGGGTAGGATAATTGATAATGCGTTTTAGCGCTTCCTCATCCTTAGTATTGATGATTAATCGCAGATAGGCTAACAGGTCTTTTATTTCCTTTCGCTGATAGAAGCTAATCCCTCCATAAATAGTATAAGGAATGTTCAAACGCCTCAATGCCTCCTCAAAAGCACGGCTTTGGGCATTGGTACGATACAGAATAGCAAAATCTTTGTTGGCAAAATGATTCCGCAATTTCTGCTCCTGAATAGTGTCAGCTATAAACTTTCCCTCATCATTGTCAGACATCGTCTTGACAACTTTGATTTTTTCTCCACTAGCATTCTCGGTAAATAATACCTTGGGAATTTGCCCCTTATTTTTGCTGATGACGGAGTTGGCTGCATTGATNATGTTCTGAGTACTACGATAATTTTGTTCCAGCTTTACCACCTTCACATCATCATAATCTTTCTGAAACTGTAATATATTTTGAATAGTAGCCCCACGGAAGCTGTAAATACTCTGCGCATCATCCCCTACTACACATACATTCTCATGCATGGCTCCCAGCATTTTAATAATTGCATACTGAGCCGGGTTAGTATCCTGATACTCATCAATTAAAATAAATTTAAACTTATGCTGGTACTTACTCAGCAAGTCCGGAAAGGTTTTTAACAACTCATAAAACTTCAGCAAAAGGTCATCAAAATCCATCGCGCCGTTCTTAAAGCACCGCTTGCAATAAGCATCATAAATTTTTGCAAGCGCCGGTCGATTGGCGCGCATATCTTCTTGTTGTATGTAATAGTCGTTGGCGTAATCTAGAGGGGTAATCAATGCATTCTTGGCAGCCGAAATGCGGTTGTAAACCGTAGCCGGCTTATACAGTTTGTCATCAAGATGCATTTCATTGATTACGGTTTTCACCACGCTTTTGGCATCATCGGTGTCATAAATAGTAAAATTGTTAGGATAGCCCAGCCGGTGAGCATCGGCTCTTAAAATCCGCGCAAATACACTGTGAAAAGTACCTATATATAAATTGCGAGCTTCATTATTACCTAAGATATGTTCCACCCGCTCCTTCATTTCCTTAGCGGCCTTATTAGTGAAAGTCAATGCCAGAATATTGAAAGCATCCACCCCACTAGCCATTAAGTGTGCGATTCGCGTGGTAAGCACTTTGGTTTTTCCGCTTCCCGCTCCTGCAATAATCATGATCGGGCCATGTATATGCAATACCGCCTCCCGCTGTCTTTCATTCAATCCTTGTAAGTAATCCTGCATGGGCGCAAGTTACGAATAGGTACCTAAAGCTTTCACATAAAATTATCATTTGGGAGAATTTAGCCTATTAAACCATGCTCATTACGAAAAGTCACATTTAAGGTTTCTATAAATCTTAACAATATGATGTAAAACCTTTCAGGTACAACCTTCATCTTACTTAAAAATAGAGTACATATGGAGACATTACATTTATTAAAATCTGGTCTTTTAGCTATAGTATTGGGAAGTGCTACTTTCATTAATGCTCAGGAGGTTTCTTCTGTAAAAGAACGTCCTCGCACCTATCGCCATATCAAAAAAGACCATTTTTCGAAAGAGCTGAATCTGTCTGAGCAACAGCAAAAAGAGCTACAAACGCTCAACACAAATATGAGAGACAAGTTAAAGGCTATTGCAAAAGACAGCAGTCTTTCCAAAGAGGAAAAAAGAAAACAACTGGCCGCAGTAAGGGCTGAATTTAGTGATAAGAGAAAAAATGTACTGACGCCCCAGCAAAAAGAGCTAATGGACAAAAAACTACAGTCCTACAAAGAGTATCGTAAAAAAAGAGGATTTGCGAAATGGGCTCACCGAGGAGCTCACGGCTGGTCAAAGGATGGCTACGCCAAGAGCAGGAAGTTTTCAAAAAAAGCATCTAATGCCTATGCGGACTCCTTACGATTGACTGACAGTCAGAAACAAAAATTAAAAGCCATTATGCTGGATACTAAAAAGAAAGCATTAGATATCAGGCATAATACCGCTCTTAACGCAGATGAAAGACGTCATCAGTTTGAAGCATTGAGGAAACAGCATAGTGCTGAAGTNGATAAAATATTAACAGAGGAACAAAAAGCGATTTGGCAGCAATATAGAAAACATCGCCGCCCACANAAGCCTAGCAATGCATAACTATAAAATTGCTTTATAAAAGTTTTTAACAATACATTTTAAAAAACAGAAATATGAAAAAAACAATTCTCCTAGTAGCAATCATAGGCGCTTTTAGCCTTACATCTACCTATGCACAAAATGCTCCAGCAAAAGAAGATAAAAAAGAAGCCCGTGGGGAACGTCGGGGCCCTGGAGGCGGGAATATGATGGCCATTTATAAGGACCTGAACCTGACCCAGGAACAAGAAGGTAAAATTAAAGCCATCAATGATGAGCAAAGAGAAAAAATGATGGCATTGAGAAACGATAACTCACTGACCGATGATGCCAGAAGAGAAAAAATGAGAGCATTAATGCAAGAAAGACAAGAAAAAATCAATGCCGTATTAACAAAAGAACAGCAGGAAAAACTGGCAGCAAAAATGAAAGAAAGAGGAGACTGGAACGGCCCTCAAAGAAATAAGAAGAAAGAAAATTAATCTCATTTTCATCTAATCATTACAGCCACCTCTAAAAGGTGGCTTTTTTACGCCCAATAGAAGTATCTTTGCAGCCATTCATCTACTGTTGAAAAACAGCAAAAAAATTTATAATGGCAAAAATTGACCCCCGCTTTGCAAAATTCGTTCTCAAAAAAAGCAACGCTGCAATAAAAGAAGCTATCAAGCAAGAAAAAAAGAAAACAAAAACAGGAGCGCGCTGCTTTCTTTGAACAAAAGAAAAAAGAAGCGGCCCAACAAAAGGCCAAAGCTGCAGTAATAGAACGGCCCGCGATTAAGGAAAAAATGCCGCTCAATAAGTATATCGCCCATGGCGGTATCTGTAGTAGAAGAGACGCGGCCCAGCTGATAAAAGACGGATTAGTTAAAGTAAACGGGAAAGTTATCACCGAGCCGGGATACAAAGTACAGGATGGCGATGTGGTCATCGCTAACGGGAAAAAGGTGGTACCCAGCAAAACGCTAGTATATATTCTGCTTAACAAACCCAAAGATTATATTACCACTACTGAGGACCCCAAAAAACGCAAAACTGTTCTAGACCTCATAAAAGGAGTAACTACCGAAAGAGTTTACCCGGTTGGTCGCTTGGATAGAAATACTTCGGGGGTTTTGCTGATTACAAACGATGGGGAGCTGGCCCAACAACTTACACATCCCAGCAGTGAAGTGAAAAAAGTGTATGCTGTAACGCTGGACAAACCGTTGGCAAAAGCCGACTTTGATAAAATACTCAAAGGCGTGATATTGGAAGACGGACCGGCTTATGTGGATGTGTTGGCATATAGTGACCTGAAGGACAAAACACAGATAGGTATAGAAATTCATAGTGGCCGTAACCGCATTGTACGCCGCATTTTTTGAAAGCTTGGGCTATAAGGTAAAAAACCTAGATAGAGTAATGTTTGCCGGGCTTACCAAGAAAAATGTTCCCCGCGGCAAGTTCCGCTTCTTAACAGAAAGAGAAGTAAGAAATCTGAAATACCTAGGTAAAAAGAATAAAAACAAACCTGCAACCGATAAATAAAAATCGGAAAGTAATAACTTTATTACCCTTTAATTGGCTTACCCTAAAACATTTGATATGTCATTAGAACAAACCATTAATGCCGATATTAAGGCCGCCATGCTGGCCAAGGATGCTGATGCTTTAAACGGATTAAGAGCTATTAAAGCAGCCATTTTACTGGCCAAAACTGCAGAAGGAGCCTCCGGAGAATTAAGTGAGGATGACGAAATTAAACTCTTACAAAGACTAGTAAAACAAAGAAAAGACTCGCTGGAGATTTATGAAAAGCAAAACCGGCCAGATCTGGCAGCGAAAGAAAAAGCTGAAATAGCTATTATCGAAAAATACCTGCCGGCACAACTTTCGCCCGAGGAACTGCGCATCGAATTACAGAAAATCATTGCCGAAGTAGGTGCTAACTCTCCTGCTGATATGGGGAAAGTAATGGGTGTTGCTACTAAGGCTTTGGCTGGAAAAGCTGATGGCAAGACTATCTCCGGCATTGTAAAAGAATTGTTGGCGTCTTAAACCAAGGTTATAGTAATCACTTAAAAGCTTTTCACTTGGTTATCGACATTATAGTCATCATCATTGGAGTTCTTGCTGCCATCAGGGGATTACGTCAGGGATTGATTGTGGGCGTCTGCTCTTTTCTGGCGATCATCGTAGGCCTGGCGGCAGCAATGAAACTGTCTTCCGTTTTTGCGGAAAAAATTGGCTCAGCGGCTAACCTTACTGGTCGCTGGGTTCCGTTTGTTGCCTTCCTACTCGTATTTGCAGTAGTAGCACTACTGGTACGCTCATTATCGTCCATTGTGCATAATGTATCTGAAAAATTATTTTTGGGCATTTTTAACCGACTTGGCGGCATGGTGTTTTTTGTACTCATCTACCTTACTCCTGTCGCCATTCTATTATTTTACATTACACAACTCAAGTTGCTTTCTGCAAGTTATATAGAAGCGTCTTTTACCTATCCCTTTCTAAAATCTTTGGGATCCTTTACTATCGAAAGTTTGGGCAGCATTATACCGGCTTTTAAAAACATGTTTAGTGCATTAGAACAGTTTTTTGAATCAGCCGCCCATCGCATTCAGGAACACTGAGGCATAAATTATTTTTCAGCGAAGTAAGATGATGGGATGGGAGTTACTGCAATTATTATAAGCGTATTAAGGATATCTTTCATTATTACTGGTTCAGGTATTGCTTCTTTATCAATAAATAGTATGCGTCAAACTGATGATGCACAAAATAATCCTTAAACTCAGAGCCCTTTTCTTTAAAAATCTGGTGGTACTCCTCATCGGGCATTAGTACAATAGGAGTGCCTGCTCGCATATAGTTTACCGATGCCACGTACTCCGGTTCCTTAAAGTCCTTTAATTCCTTATTGATAGACTTTTTATACAAAACCTTACCTAAATAGTGGGTATACACTTCCTGCGCCTTGCGCGGCTTTCGATACAATTTGTTATACAAAGCACCTCCTACAATTCTTACC
>Ga0065720_1004668_pt1 | contig 14274 bp, 13 predicted proteins | sample Thericmetagenome_FD_59107 | JGI IMG/M metagenome (GOLD analysis project Ga0065720, IMG submission 59107) | Thermophilic microbial communities from the Joint Bioenergy Institute, California, USA of rice/straw/compost enrichment - eDNA_2 v2... | ecosystem: Engineered > Solid waste > Grass >... | reverse complement strand
AGGAACAGGAGCAGGCGGCGATTCTGACGTTTGGCAAATATACGGCGACGCAGGAGGAGCCGGGGCTGCATTTCAAACTGCCGTATCCGATCCAGCAGGTGGAGAAAGTGCCGGCGAACCTGACGCAAAAGCTGCAGATCGGCTACCGCGAAGAAGGCGGGCAGATCCGCGTGGTCGAGGAAGAGGCGCTCATGATCACGGGCGACGAGAACATCGTGCATGCGGACGCCGTCGTGGAATGGAAAATTTCGGACGTGCGCGCTTATCTGTACAACATTGACGAGCCGGAGCGGTTCCTGCGCAACGCGGCCAGCAGCGCGATCCGCTCGGTCATCGGAGCGACGAAGCTCGATTACGCGATCACGGACGGCAAGACGGTCATCCAGTCGGAAGTGAAGCTGAAGCTCGAAGAGCTGATGCGCGAATACAACACGGGCATCCAGATCAGCGACGTGAAGTTCCAGGACATCGAGCCGCCGGAGGGCGAAGTCCAGCAGGCGTTCAAGGAAGTGACGAACGCCCGCGAGGAGAAGAACACGAAGATCAACCAGGCGCAGCGCTACGTCAACGACCGGCTGCCGAAGGCGCGGGGCGAAGCGCAGGCGCTCATCGAGGCGGCGGAGGCGGAGAAGCGCTCCCGCATCCTGAACGCGGAGGGCGACGTCGCGAAGTTCAACGCGATCTACGCGGAGTATGCGAAGAATCCGGCGGTGACGAGGGAGCGGCTCGTGCTCGAGACGCTCGAGCGGATTCTGCCGAACGCGAAGATCATCATCACGGACGGCGGCGGCAACACGGTGCAGTATCTGCCGCTTGACCAGCTGCTGAACCGCTCCGGTTCCGCAAGGTCCGGCGGTTCGTCCGGCGGCGCGTCCGGCTCGACTGGGGGTGCGCAGCAATGAAGAAAAGCGGAATGGTTCTGATCGGGCTCGGCCTGCTGGCCGTGATCATCATCCTGACCGGATCGATGTTCATCGTGAAGGAAGGCGAGTACAAGGTCGTCCTCCGCTTCGGCGAAGCAACGCGTATCCATGCGGAACCCGGCATCAAGTTCAAGGTGCCGTTCATCGAGTCCGTCCGGACGCTGCCGAAGCGCCATCGGGTCTATGACAGCGAGCCGACGACGATTCTGACGAACGACAAGAAACCGATCATCGTCGACAACTACACGGTATGGCGGATCAGCGACCCGCAGAAGTTCCTGCGTTCGCTCAATACGGTCTCGAACGCGGAAAGCCGGATTTCCGACGCCGTGTACAACGCGGTGCGGCGGAAGCTGTCGGAGACCGAGTACGGCAACATCATCAGCGAAGAAACGGCGCGCGGCGACCTGAACGCCGAGATCACGAAGATCGTCGCCGATGTCGCCGTGAATCAGGGCTACGGCATCGAAGTGATCGACGTCCGCATCAAGCGGACCGACCTGCCGCCGGAGAACAAGGAGTCGGTCTACAACCGGATGATCTCGGACCGGCAGTCGATCGCCGCGGGTTATCTGTCCGAGGGCGACGAGGAGTCGCGCAAGATCACGTCGAACGCCGACCGCCAGGCGACGGAGCTGCTCGCCGAGGCCGAGGCGCGGGCGAAGAAGATCATCGCCGAAGGCGAGCAGGAAGCGGCCCGCATCTACAACGAGGCGTACGGGAAAGACCCGGAATTCTACGAGCTGTACCGCACGCTGGAAAGCTACGTGAAGACGTTCGAAGGCGAACCGGTCATCATGATGCCGATCGATTCGCCGTACGCCCGCCTGCTGCTGGGCGAATGATGCGAGGCACGGCCGATCGGGAGGTCCGCTCCCGGTCGGTCGGTTTTTTTTGCTGTCCGTCCGGACACGGCTCTCCGGCGGCTTCAACCGGCCGATTGCGAGCCGTCGCGAGTCCGGGCGCCGAAACCTTCGAATTGTCGATTCCCGTCTGTTTATTTTGCGACGCGTGTAGTAGAATGGTGGGGATGAATCACCGCTTCGGAGAAAGGCAGACGGATCAGGCATGAGGAGACTGCGCGGCGCGCTGCAGCACATCAAACTGGAACTNGGCCCGGATGCGTGGCACAACTTCCGGATTGACACTTCGGCGTCGCTGCTTTTTGCTTTTTTCAATGTCGTCTTNAATCAGTTCTACATNGCGATGGCGCTGCGCGCGGGCGCGACCGACTTCCAGGCCGGCCTGCTCGCGGCGGCGCCGGCCGTCGGGCTGCTGCTGTCGCCGCTCTGGGCCTCGTTCATCGAGCGGTCGCAGCAGCCGCGCCCGTACATGATCTGGCCGAACCTGATCGGCCGCGCGCTGATCGTGCTGCCGGCGTTCTTCGGTGTGCCGGTCGTCTACGTCGCGGTTGCGCTCGTCTTCCAGCTGCTGATGGGCGTGCAGGCGCCCGCGTACGCCGCGCTCATCCCGCGCATGTATCCGCCGCGCCACCGCGGGCGGCTCATGGGCAACGTCCGCGTGGCGATGGTCGTGCTCATGATCCCGATGGCCTACGCGGTCGGCTGGTGGACGGATGAGGCGGGCCCGGGCGGGCCGCTGGCAACCGCGGCCGTGCTCGGCGTTCTGTCGATTCTGCTGTTCACGCGGATCCGGGAATCGAAGCCGGGCGGAAGCGGCGCCGCGAAGCTGCCGCTGCGCTCGGGACTCCGGGGCCAATGGCGGCTTGTGAGCGAGAGCCGGGAGCTGGGCCTGTTCCTGGCCGCGACGACGTTCACCGGTTTCTGCAACATCGCGGCCGGGCCGCTGTACCAGATCATCCAGGTGGACCGGCTGGCGCTCTCGAACGTGGAGATCGGCTGGGCGCGGATCATCTATTACGTTTTTCTCCTTGCGTCTTATCTCGTGGTCGGCTGGGTGATCGACCGGTATTCGGCGCGGCACACGGTCGTCTGGGGGCTCGTCGCGTTCTCGTTCGCGCCGACGCTGTACGCGCTGTCCGTGAGCTACCCGGCCGTCCTCGCGGGCAGCGCCGTGCTGGCGATCGGCGACGCGATCTGGGACATCGGGTTCATGACGTACGTCTTTCGCCTGGCGCCGGGACGGGAAGCCGCCGCGTTCGGCCTGCACATGATGCTGTTCGGCATCCGCGGCACGGTCGGCCCGCTCCTGTCGACGGCGCTGTCGGGCATCGGGGTGCCGATGCCGCTGCTCCTCGCCGCCGCCGCGCTGTTCGGCTGGATCGGCGTGGCGCTCTTCCTGCTTCTCGGCAGGCGGATGCAGCACGCAACAAGCGCATGAAAAAAGCCGCCGGCATTCGGGCCGGCGGCTTTCGGTTTGCTACACGGCGGGCAGTTCGCGTCGGTGGAAGAACGATTTGAGCGCGGCGTAGACTTCATTTTTTTCCCGGATGACGTAATAGAGGAACCGCGGGAAGGTGATATGTTTGTAGGCCGACATCAGCGTGCTGGATCGGTTGTACTGGTTCACTTCGCCGTAGCCGAACAGGTTCGCCCGCTTGAGCAGCTCCCCGATCAGCTTCACGCAGCGCTCGTTGTCGCTCGTCAGGTTGTCGCCGTCGGAAAAATGGAACGGATAGATGTTGTACGACGACGGCGGATACCGGGTGTCGATGATCTCGAGCGCCTTCATGTAGGCGGAGGAGCAGATGGTGCCGCCGCTTTCGCCGCGGTTGAAAAATTCGTCCTCCGTCACTTCCTTCGCTTCGGTATGGTGCGCGATGAACACGATCTCGACGTTCTCGTAGCGGTGCCTCAGGAAGCGGGTCATCCAGAAGAAAAAGGTGCGCGCGACGTATTTCTCGAAACTGCCCATCGATCCCGAGGTGTCCATCATCGCGAGCACGACGGCGTTCGAGGTCGGCTGCACGATCTCTTCCCATGTCTTGTAGCGGAGGTCGTCGGGCGAAATGCCGTGGATGCCCGGCTTGCCGCTGAGCGCGTTGCGGCGGAGGTTCTCGAGAATCGTCCGCTTCTTGTCGATGTTGGATGAGAGGCCTTTCTTGCGGATGTCGTTGAACCTGATGTCCTTCGTCTCCAGACGGCTCTTGTCTTTCGGACTGAGGAAGGGCAGTTCCAGTTCGGCGAACAGCATCGTCTCGATCTCCTCGAGCGTCACTTCCGCCTCGATCACGTCTTCTCCGGGCTGATCGCCCGCTCCTTCGCCAGCGCCGCCGCTTCCGTTCGGGTCGACGCCGATGACGTCGCCGACCGAGCTGCTGCCGTCTCCCTGGCCGACATGCCTGCTCTTGTTGTAGTTATAGATGAACCGGTATTCGTCCAGACTGCGGATCGGCACTTTGATGATCTGTTTGCCGTCGGACAGAATGATATTCTCCTCGGATACCAGGTCCGGCAAGTTTTGTCGGACGGCTTCCCGCACTTTCTGCTGGTGCCTTGCCTGATCCTGGTAGCCTTTGCGATGCAGCGACCAATCTTCCCGGGACACGATGTAGGACGGCTGGCCGGCTTCCATCATGGACTTGCACCTCCCGTTGGCGACNACTTGCCGTTTAATATTCAATATATTCACGGCGCGGGAGGTTATGTGATGGCGGGCTTGCCCAATCCGGCGGCGGCCGGGACGGGGCAGGGGGCGGCGGATTTGCCTGCGGCGCTCAAGGCGCGGTATAGTGGGGACAGCGGGAAAAAAACGGCAGGCGGACCGGGTTTCCGGCCGCCCGCATGGTCAGGACAATTGCCCCAAGGCGAGGCTGATCACGAACAGAGCGATCGTGCCGACGATCAGCAGAGCGTTGAAGACGAGTCCGAGCACGGCGAACACGCGCCGCCGGTTCCGGATGACGCAGCCGACGATGCCCAGCACGGCGCCGACGACGGCCAGCAGCAAGCTGAAGAAGAACAGCAGCGTGCCGCCCACGAGCGACATGTTTCCGGCGAGTTCCTCCGGTCCCGGCATGGCAAGCACGCCCTCGTCCGCGTATTCGGCCAATCCGACGAAGATGACGGCGTATGCGACGACCGCCAGCAGGATGCTGAGGAGGCCGATGACGAAGGACGCGATGCCGGGGCCGGAATGCTTCAGCGGCGCGGAATCCGTCTCCGGCGGTACGGAAGTGAACGGCGTTTGCTCCTGGGACCCTTCCACTTGGCCATTTCCTCCCAATCTGTCGTAATGTGTCCATTATAACCTGACGGAATGGATGTGAAAACCTTGCATTGGAAAAAACATGCTGCCATCGGCGCCCTCTATGCGGGACTTGCGGTCGCGTTCGGCGCGTTCGGCGCGCACGTGCTGGAGGAGCGGCTGACGGCGGACGCGCTGTCGACTTACGAAACGGCCGCCCGCTACCACATGTACCATGCGCTCGGGATCTTGCTCGCGGCGATGCTCGCCGGGCGCGCGGAGCCGGGGCCGTCCGCGCGGCTGCTGGCCTGGTCGCTGCGGCTGCTGCACGCCGGGATCTGGCTGTTCTCGGGCAGCCTCTATGTGCTGACGCTCTCCGGCTTGAGCTGGCTCGGCGCGATCACGCCGCTCGGCGGGGCGGCCTGGGTTGCCGGCTGGGCGCTCGCGGCCGCCGCGTTGCTTCGTACCGGACGCTGAGGCGCTTCTTTGGATATTGTGACAAAGATTACAAAAAAGATGCCGAAACCGCAAAGTTCCGCTATAATGAAAACAAGGATTTTGTCATTTCCAAAGGCAAAGCGGGCGGCGCAAGCCGATCCATCATCCGATTCATCAACCGATTAATAATTCCGGCGGTATTCGCACTTATAGGGATGATCAAAGTCGTGTCGGGAAGGATGGTTCGCGCAAATGGCATTCCAAGATCCGGTTGACGAAGGCAAGCTGCGACGGGATCCTTCCGCTTCGACCGCCGCCGCGGTAATCTGGATCAACGGAGCCGTTGCCGCGTGGGCCATCGCGGCTCCCCTGTGGATGCCGTGGCCGGCGGCCGGTTGGACGACTGCCGTGGCGGCAGCGACCGGGTTTGCCGCAGCAACGGTTCTCGCCTTCAGACGCCCCAAACGGGAAAGCGCGGCAGCCGCGCCGGCCCGGGATTCGGGCGAGACGATTTTCCGACACGCTCCGTTCCCGCTCGTCATCGCGGATGCGGCGGGACAAGTCCGGGACATGAACGAAGAAGCGCTGCATTTATACGGGTATGAACGTGTCGAACTGAGCCGGTTGTCGCTCCCGGAACTGGCCGCTCCCGGGGCGCGCGGCGCGCTCGCCGAACGGCTGCGGGCGGCGGCTGCCGGGGAGAAGCAGCAGGCCGATCTCGCCATGCTGCACAAGAGCGGCTATGAGCTGGATATCCGGCTGACGCTTTCCCCCTGTCCGCTGGAGGGCGGCGAGCCCGGCGTTGTCGTGCTGAGCCAGGACCTGGGGGAGCAGAAGCGCAGCTCGGAACGGATTCGCTATCTCGCGTATTATGACGACATGACCGGGCTGCCGAACCGGCGATTGTTCATGGCTACGCTGGCGGAAGCGCTTTCCCGTCCGCGTCCGTCCGGCCGGAAAGCGGCGGTGCTTTACCTTGACCTCGACCGTTTCAAACTGGTGAACGACTCGTTCGGGCGGGATTTCGGCGACATGCTGCTGCTGCAGGTGGCGGAGCGGCTGTCGCGCAACCTGGGGGAGAGCGATCTGGCGGCGCGGATGGAGGGCGACGAGTTCGCCGTCCTGTACGACGACGTCGCTTCGGAATCGGAGGCGCTGGAACGGGCGCAGCTGCTGCTCCGGCTGTTGGAAGAGCCGTTCGAGCTGCAGGGCCATCCGTTCCATCTCAGCGCCAGCATCGGCATTGCCCTCGCCTGCGCGGACAGCGATCCGGTGGCCGTGATCAAGCAAGCCGACATTGCGCTCGGCATCGTGAAGGACAACGGCCGCAACGGCTGCATGCTCTATACCGGCGAGACGGACAATTCCTCGCTCGAGCGGCTGACGATGCAGCACGAGATGAAGCTGGCGCTCGCGCGCGGCGATTTCCGGCTGTACTATCAGCCGCAATACGCGATCGAGTCGGGACGCCTGATCGGGATGGAAGCGCTGATCCGCTGGCAGCACCCCGAACGGGGCATGATTCCGCCGGGGGAGTTCATCCCGATCGCGGAGGAGAGCGGCCTGATCGTCCAGCTCGGCGACTGGGTGCTGGCCGAGGCGTGCAGGCAGAACAAAGCCTGGCAATCGCGCGGGCTGCCCGCCGTGCCGGTGTCCGTCAATCTGTCGATGCGGCAGTTTCTGCAGCGCAACCTGAAGGAACGGGTGGAGCGCATTCTGGCCGAGACGGAGCTGGAGCCGCAGTACCTGGAACTGGAAATTACCGAGTCCATGACGATGGACGTGAAATACGCGACGGCCTGTCTGCTCGAGCTGGCGGAGCTCGGCGTGCGCATCAGCATCGACGACTTCGGGACCGGGTACAGCTCGTTTCATCATCTGAAAAATTTCCCGATCCACCGCCTGAAGATCGACCGCTCGTTCGTCCGCGACATCCGGCAGGATCCGAACGACGCGGCGATCGTCGCGGCGATCATCGCGATGGCGCACAACCTCAATCTGCCGGTCATTGCGGAAGGCGTGGAATCCGAGGACCAGCTTCACTTCCTGAAGACGCACCGCTGCGACGGTTTTCAGGGATATTACCGCAGTCCGCCCGTGCCGGTGGAGGAAGCGGAAGCGCTGCTGCGCGAAGCCGGCGGGCGGACGGCATGAAGCGGGCTGCGCGGCTCAAGTCTCGATGAAATCGTCGATCTCGTACAGCCCGAAGGTGTACACTTTCTTCTCGTCGACATGGTAAACCGTGACGGCGGCCATCGTTTCATCCAGATTGATGATGCGGCAAGGCACGCTCAGCTTGACGCCGCGTCCGCGGTTGACGGTCAGCCGGACAAGCCGGTTGCCCGCGATGTAGCCGTGGATTCGCTCCATCGCATTGTCGATGCTGCCCGGGGAGTCGCCGTCTTTGGCGGCTCCTTTCGCGTCGGCGGCCGTTCCGTTGGATTTCCCGGAGGACGGGCCGGATGATTTGCCCGATCCGGAAGAGCGGGAGGCGGAATCCGGCGCGGCCGCCCGGCTATGCGCGAGTTCCGGAGGAATCGGCAGCGGGTTCAGCTGGTGCGGCCCGTGAAGGACTTGCTGGATGAGCCGTCCGGTCTCGATGCCCGATATGATCCGGTAGTCCGCGAAACCGCCCCGGTTCAGCGCCTGCACGAGCTGCTCCAGCGCCAATGCGTTCGTATCCCCTTCAATCATCAGATCCACGTTGAAAATGTACAGGTTTCTCTCCGATGGTTGTTCATTTCTATTTTTCATCTCTGACGCTCCTTACTATTCCTGATCATATTGTATCATGATTGGGACCAGGGGCATAGTTTTCCGCCCAAAAAAAGCGGCGAAAGGAAGGACAGGACGCCTGCCCTTACGGGAAGGAAGCCTTGGGAATAGGTTGGAATAGAGTTGCAGAAATTCCTGACAGAGGGTGATGGAATGATCCGGCTGGTTCCCATGCCGTTCGAAGGCGGTGTTGCCCTGGGCGTGGAAGTCCTTCTGCCGAAAACGACGCTCCTGGCCATCACGACCGATATCGGATATATCATGTGCGGCGCGCTGGACGTGGCGCTGCTGAACGAGCGGCTGCGGGACCGCGGCATCGTGGCGGGCAGAGCCGTCGGCGTGCGCACGCTCGAGCAATTGATGGAAGCGCCGCTCGAGTCGGTCACGGCCGCCGCCGAAGCGCGGGGCATCCGGCCGGGCATGCGCGGGGCCGACGCGCTGAAGATGATGGTCTGACCCGTTCGACAGAACAGCGGTAAGGAAATGAATAGCCCCCCTCAAGGCTGCGGTGAGGGGGGCTTGTTCTATGGAGAAGAGGCTCGAGGCCGGATTCAGACTCTGGTTCAGGAGGCGCCGGCCAGCCTGAAACGACCGTGATCCGCTTCAACGGGTCTCGAACAGTTTGCGCAGGTTGACGTCGTAAGGCGGGCGCACGATGCCGCGTTCGGTGATGATCGCGTCGACGTACTCGGCGGGCGTTACGTCGAAGGCCGGATTGTAGACGCGGACGCCCTGCGGCGCCGTCCGGCGGCCGAATCCTTCGGTGATCTCCTCCGCCGGCCGCTCCTCGATCGGAATTTCCGCGCCGGTCGGCGTGGAGAGGTCAATCGTCGACAGCGGGCAGGCGACGTAGAACGGAATGCCGTGCGCCTTCGCGAGCACCGCGACGCCGTAGGTGCCGATCTTGTTCGCGACGTCGCCGTTCGCCGCCACCCGGTCGGTGCCGACGATGACGGCCTGCACCCAGCCGGCGCGCATGACCGCGGCGGCCATGTTGTCGCAGATGAGCGTCACGTCGATGCCGGCCTGATGCAGCTCGAATGCCGTCAGGCGCGCGCCCTGCAGCACGGGGCGCGTCTCGTCCGCGAATACGCGCAGCTTGATGCCCCGCTCGGCGGCGAGATAGAGCGGCGCCAGCGCCGTGCCGTATTTCGCCGTCGCCAGGCCGCCGGCGTTGCAGTGGGTGAGCACGCCCATGCCGTCCGCAAGCAGCGTGAGCGCATGCTCGCCGATCAGCCGGTTCGTCTCGATGTCTTCGGCGTGGATCACCTCCGCTTCGTGGACAAGCGCCGCTTGGCATTCCGCGGCCGTGGCGCCGCTTGCCGCGAGCTGTTCGGCGCGCGCCGTCATCCGGTCGAGCGCCCAGAACAGATTGACGGCGGTCGGCCGCGANGTCGCNAGATANTCGGCGCGGCGCTTGACGGCGTCCAGCCATGCTTCCGTTCCGGCGTGGACCGCCTTCGCGGCGCCGAGCGCGACGCCGTAAGCGGCGGCGATGCCGATCGCGGGCGCGCCGCGCACGGCGAGGCTGCGAATCGCCTCCCAGACTTCTTCCGGTGTCGTAAGATGCAGATACTCGATGCGTTCGGGAAGCTGCCGCTGATCGAGCAGCTCAAGATGCGTGCCTTTCCAGTTCAGCGGCGAGAGCGGTTGATGGGTTGTCGTCATGATGAATTATCCTTTCAGCGCGGCTGCCGCTTCGCGGGCCGCGTCGATCACGAAGTCGATGGATTCGGCGCTCCGGTTGCCCTTGATCAGCGCCTTGCCGATGCGGAGCGCGACGCGCTGGGCCTTCTCCCGGACGGCGGCGTCGGGGATGCGGTCGATGTCGGCGACATGCGCCAGACCGACGATGCGGCGGACCATTTTGCACCCGGCGTAACCGATTGAATCCTGCAGCAGGCGGCGCATGTAGTCATCCTGGTAGCCGGCCGTCGCGCGGGCGAGCCGGTCGACGTTCTTCTCGTTCCAGTGCGCGCGGAACTTCCGGTCGAACTGCGTCCAGATGCTCTTCACCGTCTCCAGCAAATATTCGCGGTACGATGTACGGGACGCTTCGTCAGCGCTCCAGTGGAGCTGGCCGGCATAGTTCAGCAGCAGGTTGCCGATGACGGCGCCGATGTCGAAGCCCATCGGACCGTAGTATGCGAATTCGGGATCGATCACTTTCGTCGAGTCTTCGCGGACGAAGATGCTGCCCGTGTGCAGGTCGCCGTGCAGCAGCGCCTGGCCCTGCGTCAGGAACTTCTCGCGCAGCAGCGCGACTTCAAGGTGCAGCTTCCCGTCGGTCCGCAGCGCTTCGGCTTCGTCTTCGATTGCCGCTTCGTAGTTGTTGTTCGGCGAGACGGTGTACGGATCGTCGAAAATGAGGTCCTCGGTGATCTTGCACAGCTCCGGATTGATGAACCGGCCCGCCTGCACCTTCTTCTCCTGCTGGTTCATGCCGAGATCGGACGTGAAGAACAGCGTGTTCGCGAGGAACGTCGAGATATGGTCGGCGAACAGCGGATAGCGGCGGCACTGCATCAGCCCGCTGCGCATGATAATGTGATCGCTCAGATCCTCCATGACGGTGAGCGCCAGATCCGTGTCGTACTTGTACACTTTCGGCACAAGGCCCGGCGCGAGGCGGCCTTCTTCGATCAGCGCCTCGCTCTCGATGCGCGAGCGGTCGAGCGTGAGCGGCCAGGATTCCCCGACGACCTTGGCGTAGGGGAGCGCCTGTTTCAGAATGAGGCTGCGGCCCGAGCGCTCGTCGCGGACGTGGAAGACCAGGTTCAGGTTGCCGTCCCCGATCTCGCGGCACGCCAGCTCGGCGTCCGGCGGGAAGACCCCCTCAATCCGGCGGGCGATCTCGATCGCCTCCGGTTCGGTAAGCGGATGATATTCAGCCAATTGCGGCACCTCCGTGTCGTTGCCATCAGGATGGACATCATGCCTATTAGTATAAAGAAGTTTATTTCTGATTGGAATACCCTCTATTGCCTTCTTCCGCGCCGTCACGCGTTCCCCATCAGTCCGGCCGCCCGAAGGGGGCCCTGCACCGTAAGCCATGACAACACCCTGGCCATTTCCTCCGGGGATTCCTTGCAGCCGTTATTCAGCCAATATTGGATCACGCTCAAATGGGCGCCGGAAATGTATGTGGCCACATACTCGGGCGAGATTGGCGCCCGCTTCGGGCGGGACCGTGCCGCTGCCGTTCTTTCATATAATTGCTCCCACATCGCCTGCTTCAGTCTCGATTGAAAAGCGGGGTCGCCCTTGGGACTGAGAAGCGCTTTCAGGAAGTCCCGATGCTTGTGGAAGTATTGAAAAATGTCGATCGCGATCGGGAGTGAATCGTCGTCGGTTCCGCGGATGGATGCATGCCTTTTCGCAATGTCCAGGATCCCTTTCATAAATTCGTTTTCGTGGCTGGACAGGCAATGGTATTTGTCTTGGTAATGCGCGTAGAAGGTGCTGCGGTTGATGCGCGCCTTCTCCGTAATGTCCTTGATCGTGACGGCTTCGAAACCCTTCTCTTCCATCAGCTGAATGAGCGCGTTTCGGATCGCCTCCAGCGTCTTGATCACGCGCAGATCCTGCTTTTTTTCCATACCCCGACTCCTTTTGGCCGACAATCTTGCATCGTTTGTCGGTTATCCGCCAAACCGCGCGGCATTGCCTGTTGTTGCGGTCACGTCCCCGATTATATACTAAACACGCTGACAAATAAACAACACAGTGTTGGAAAGGATGAGGTGTTGAAAATGGAAGTCGCGCGCAGCGACAGGCATACGGCGGGAGGGTGTGAAGGCTTTGGGTATTATTGACAAGCTGGCGAAAAGCTTGGCGACACGCGCCATGGTGATCAGCAAAACCAAAGCGGCGGCGCATACGTATCGGCTTACGATCCAGCCGCTAGGCCACCAGCCGTTTTCTTATCGCCCTCAGGATTTCTTGCGCATTCTGGTCGATGATGACCCGCATGCACCGTTGAGAGACCGCGTCCGGTCCTATTCCATCTGGAACTTCGATGCCCGAACGCAATGCCTCGATCTGGCCGTGTGCACGTTCTCCGACGGTCCCGGAGCCCGTTGGATCGAGAGCGCACGGGCCGGCGACGACGTATATTTCATGAAACATGCCAGCAACCTGGCCATCCAACATGATGACGCGGACGCCGTGATGATCGGCGATATTTCCGCGCTGGGCCATCTGTACGGCCTGCGCCGGTTTTTCCGCTATCGGGATCGCGTGACCGGCCTCATTTTCGGCCATGATCAAGCCGACTTCTTTCCCGATGTCGACGGTGAAACTCCTTTCCGGTTTATGGCGGGAGGGCCGCATTCCCGTCAAGCGGTCCTGTCCGCGGCGGAAGCCGCGCTGCCCCGCCACGCGGGCAAAACGGCCGTCTATGTCGCGGGCGGCGGGGAAATGTGCCAATTGCTCTACAAGCATTTGAAAAATTCGGGGTGGAGCGGCAAGCAGCTGAAAGTGAAGCCGTTCTGGATCAAGGGGAAAAGGGGACTCGAGTAAACGTTCGTTCAGCCTCGGCCGTATTTGCGGGCGCCGTGCAAATATGGCCGGGGCTTTTCCGGCAAGGAAGGGANATGGCGCGGAGAACGCAAGGATGTTCGCATTCGGGATCTGCTTTCTGGTATAATGAAGACTCAGCATGGTGCGGAGGGATGCCGGACGATGAACGGACAGGTGACGCAGCTTGCCGGGGTGGAGGAAGGCATAGCGCTGAAAGAATGGGCGGCGGCGGTCGAGGCGCTTGCCGGCGGGCGCCAGCTGCTTCTCATGCGAAAGGGCGGAATCGCCGAGGAGACGCGGGATTTTCAGCTCGCCGCGCCGCGCTTCTGGCTGCTGCCGACGTATGAGCATCAGCGGGAACATCTGCTCAAGGAGGCGTTCCGGCCGCTGATCGGCCGCACGCTGGCCGAGCGCGAGGCGTCGGGCGGCGGACTGCTGCTGAAGGCTTGGGCGGAAGCGGTGCGCGACATCGAGGTGACGGATGCGGAGACGCTGGCGAAGCTGGACCGTTTTCACATCTGGACCGGGGCGTTCGCGGACGAGCGGCTGAAATGGAAGCGGACGAAGCCGCTGCATGTGCTCGTTCTGCGCGTCCACAAGCTGGAGGAACCCGCCGTCATCCCGCACCGCGAATCCTATGCCGGNTGCAAATCCTGGGTGAAGCTCGAGGACGGCGCGGCGGACGCCCGCTCCCATCCCGTGCTGCCGGATGANGAATTCCGGCGGCGGGAGGCGGAAATTCTGAACGCGCTGGGATTGGCGGCGGCGGATTGACGGCTGCCCGGCGCGCGCGGTTTGGCACAAATGTTGACAGAACCCGGGCCGGCGTTTGTTGCGTTGCGCTGGGAAATATATTAGAATAATTTTAAATTACATGGCGATTATCATTGATAATCACTGTGATCATTNCCTTTCACCATACAGTTCAATGCGGAAGGAGACACCATACATGGCGACTCGATTTACGGTAAAAGGTCTGCGGGCGTCGATCGAAGGCAAGGAGATTCTGAAGGGGATCGACCTCGACATCCGCGGCGGCGAAATTCATGCCATCATGGGACCGAACGGCACGGGCAAGAGCACGCTCGCGTCGGCGCTCATGGGGCATCCGAAATACGAGGTGACGGAAGGCGAGGCGCTGCTCGACGGCGAGAATGTGCTGGAGATGGAAGTCGACGAGCGGGCGCGCGCGGGACTGTTCCTCGCGATGCAATACCCGAGCGAAATCACCGGCGTCACGAACGCGGATTTCCTGCGCAGCGCGATCAACGCGCGCCGCGGCGAAGGCAACGAGATTTCGCTCATCAAGTTCATCCGCCAGCTCGAAGGCAAGATGAAGGAGCTGGAGATGAATCCGGAGTTCGCTCACCGCTATTTGAATGAAGGATTCTCGGGCGGCGAGAAGAAGCGGAACGAAATTCTGCAGATGATGATGCTCGAGCCGAAGATCGTCATCCTCGACGAAGTCGACTCGGGTCTCGACATCGACGCGCTGAAGATCGTCGCAAGC
>Ga0065720_1000449_pt1 | contig 14276 bp, 15 predicted proteins | sample Thericmetagenome_FD_59107 | JGI IMG/M metagenome (GOLD analysis project Ga0065720, IMG submission 59107) | Thermophilic microbial communities from the Joint Bioenergy Institute, California, USA of rice/straw/compost enrichment - eDNA_2 v2... | ecosystem: Engineered > Solid waste > Grass >... | reverse complement strand
GGCGGCCTGGAGGTTGCCAGCCGAGGTCTTTGCCGGTGCGCGGTCCGTCTCGAGCTCGTAGGAGATCTTCTGGCCTTCATTCAGACCGCGCAGGCCGGCGCGCTCCACGGCGCTGATGTGGACGAAAACGTCCTTGCCGCCGTCATCCGGCTGAATGAAACCATAACCCTTCTGCTCGTTGAACCACTTCACGGTGCCGGTGCTCATTTTGTCATATCCTTCGTCTTCAGGTTGCACGCGGGCGCGCGCCGCCAAGCGGGCGAGCGCCATTGTCGTCGCAGATTTTGGGGAAGAAGTAGGTAGGTGCGCCTGACTGCGAGGCGTGACAGACCAATATTCCGGCCAAATCCCGATAGATTTACGATAGGGCCCAATTGTGGTGGATGCAAGGCGGTCTGCCCCGGCGCTGCAGGAAGTTGTGCGAAGGGCGTCAAGACGGCCCATTGCCGGCTGCGGACGCCGCCGCTAAAACGGCGCTCGTTCGGGCGTAGCGGGCGAGCGCGGAGCATTTGGCGCCGGNTCACGGCGCCGGACGGGATTTCCGGAACAGGCGAGAGCATGGCCTTGATCGGTGAAAGCACGGCGCCGGCCGGTGCGCAGAAGGAGGGCGTCGTGTCGGGGAGCGACTGGGCCCGGCGGCTCCTGGCGACGCTGAGCGCAAGCCACCTGCGCGCGCTCGTCGTGCTCNTCCTCCTGTCGTGTGCTGCCTTCGCCCCNGGCTTTGNCTCCCTCCAGCCGATGGACCGCGACGAGCCGCGCTTCGCNCAGGCGAGCAAGCAGATGCTCGAGAGCGGCGATTTCGTCGACATCCGCTTCCAGGACGAGGCCCGCCACAAGAAGCCCGTCGGCATCTACTGGCTGCAGAGTGCGGTNGTTGCNGGGGCCGAGGCGCTGGGCGTCGAGAACGCGCGCACGACCATTGCCTTTTACCGCATTCCCTCCTTCCTGGGAGCGGTGGCGACGGTGCTGCTGACCTACTGGGCTGCGCTCGCCTTCGTCTCGCCGGGCGGTGCGCTGCTTGCCGGTGCCTTCATGGCCGCCTCCATCCTCCTCGGTGTCGAGGCGCGGCTCGCCAAGACCGACGCGGTGCTGACGGCCACCACCGTCGTGATGTTCGGCGCCCTCGCGCGGCTCTATCTCTGGCGCGACAGGATCATCTCGACCAGNACCATCGCCGCCTTCTGGGCAGCCTTCGCCCTCTCCATCCTCGTCAAGGGCCCCATCGGGCCGATGGTGGTCGGTCTCGCCGGCGCGGGTCTGTCGGTCCGCGACCGCTCGGCCGGCTGGCTCAAGGGGCTCAGGCCGGGCTGGGGGCTGCTCCTGACGGCGCTCATCGTCGCACCCTGGTTCATCGCCATAGCGTTGAAGACGGGTGGCGCCTTCTTCGATGAATCGGTCGGCAAGGACATGCTGGCCAAGGTGGGGTCGGGCCAGGAAAAGCATTGGGGGCCGCCGGGGTTCTATCTGCTTGCCTTCTTCGGCACCTTCTGGCCGGCGGCGGTGCTGACGGCCATCGCCCTGCCGCTTGCCTGGCGCTGGCGGGCAGAGCCCTGGGTCGCCGTGTGCCTCGCCTGGGTGCTGCCGTCCTGGCTTGTCTTCGAGGCCGTGCCGACCAAGCTGCCGCATTACGTCCTGCCGCTCTACCCGGCTCTTGCCATCTTCACCGTCAAGGTCATGGAGCTCGGCGAAGTCGGGCCGCATCGCCCGGCGGCGGTGCCGGCTGCCCTGCTCATTCCCTTCATCCCCTTCGGCCTCGCCGTTGGCCTTGGCATCGCCGGCTACCAGCTCGACGGCGTGCCCCCGTATGCGGGGCTGCCGGGAATGCTTGTCGCCGCGCTTGTCGCCTTCTGGGCGTGGCTCGCCTTCCGGCGCGGGGCGGTCGTCAGGACGGCGGTGCTCGCCGTCATCGCCTCGCTTGTGCTGTCCATCTCGGTCTGGGGGCTCACGCAGCCCCTGCTGCGCGCCCTCAAGCTCTCCCCCCGGCTTGCCGTGGCGGTGGAGGCGGTNGGCTGCCCGTCGCCGCGCGTTGTGACGGCGGGCTATCGCGAACCGAGCCTCGTCTTTCTCGTCGGCACGGATCTGGCGATGGCGGACGGGAAGGGCGCGGCAGCCTTCCTCTCCCGCGAGGGGTGCCGCGTCGCGCTCGTGGAGGCGCGGGAGGAGCAGGAATTCCTTGCGTCGCTCGGCGAGATGGGAAAAACACCACGTCTCGTCACACGGGTGCCGGGATTCAATATCAACGGAGGGCGCAAGCTCGACGTCGGCGTCTATGTCACGGGCGATTGAGCGAGCTTTCCTGAGCTTCGCCGGTCGTCCTGTCGCCTGCAAGGTTTGAGATGAACGATCAGTTCGAGATCGATGCCTCGGCACCGCGCGTGAGCATCGTCGTGCCGGTCAAGAACGAGGCTGGCAACATCGCCCCGCTGGTGGCGGAGATCGAGCACGCATGCGCCAGCCTCGCGCCGTTCGAGGTCATCTACGTGGATGACGGCTCGAGTGACGGCACCGGAGCTGAGCTGGCGCGGCTTGCTGCCGAGCGGCCATGGTTGAGGCGGCTGAGGCGCGAGCGTTCCGCCGGACAGAGTGCCGCCGTGCGGGCCGGGGTGCGGGCCGCGCGGGCGCCGATCATCGTGACGATTGACGGGGATGGCCAGAANGATCCGGCCTTCATCCCGCAGCTCGTCGCGGCGCTCGAAAAGGGCGGGCCCCGCGTCGGCCTTGCGGCGGGCCAGCGCCTCGGGCGCAAGGACACGGGTTTCAAGCGCCTGCAGTCGCGCATCGCCAACAAGGTGCGCAGCGCCGTGCTGGGCGACGGCACGCGGGACACCGGCTGCGGGTTGAAGGCGGTACGGCGCGACGTCTTCCTGAGTCTGCCCTATTTCGATGCCATCCATCGCTTCATGCCCGCACTCGTCAAGCGCGAGGGCTACGAGGTGGTGCTCGTCGACGTGGTGGACCGGCCGCGCCTGACGGGACAGTCCAACTACGGGCTGTTCGACCGCCTGTGGGTCGGCATTCTCGACCTCTTCGGCGTGTGGTGGCTCATCCGCCGCTGCCGGCGGGCGATGCCTGCCGAGGAGTTGAAGTGATGCTCGTCATCTCGTTGTCGCGCGAAATCGGCGGCTACCTCTACGAGGTCTTCATCGCCAACTTCGACTTCTGGCTGGCACTCGGCCTCGTCGGCCAGCTGCTTTTCGCCATGCGCTTCGTTGTGCAGTGGCTGGCGAGCGAGCGCGAGCAGCGCAGCGTCATCCCCGTCGCCTTCTGGTTCTTCTCCATCGGCGGCGGGCTCATCACGCTCATCTACGGCCTGTACAAGCGCGAGCCGGTGATCATTCTCGGCCAGGCCTTCAGCATCTTCATCTACCTGCGCAACCTCGTCTTCATCGCTCGTGAGCGTCGCGCCGCGCGCTCGGCGGCCGAGGGCTGAGCGCGAAGCCGGAAAGCTCTGCTCCTGAGCTGGAAACGCCAGCCGGAAGAACGGGTTGGCNGGTGTCTCTGCGAAAGTGAATCCGCTCAGTCNGCCGCCTTCAGCCGTGCGAATCCCTCGGCGAGATCGGCCTTCAGGTCNTCGAGATCCTCNAGCCCGACCTGCAGGCGCAGGCAGGGGCCGCCGGGGTTCCACTCGCTCGCGGTNCGATAGCNGCGGCAGTCGAAGGGGATGATGAGGCTCTCGAAACCGCCCCAGGAATAGCCCATGCCGAACAGCTCGAGGCCGTCGAGCATCGCCGCGACGGCCTTCTGCGAGGCCGGTTGCAGGACGATGGAGAACACGCCAGAGGAGCCGAGGAAGTCGCGCTTCCAGATCTCGTGGCCGGGGCAGGAGGGCAGCGCCGGGTGCAGCACCCNCTTTACCTCCGGGCGTGTCTGGAGCCANGCCGCCAGGTCGAGCGCCTGCCGTTCGGCCTCCTTGAGGCGCAGCTGCATGGTGCGCAGGCCGCGCAGGGCGAGGAACGTGTCTTCCGGGCCGGCGCAGGCGCCGAAGGCATCGGAAGGTGGCGCGCAGGGCGGGCCACCAGCGTTCGTTGGCCGAAACGAGGCCGATGAGAAGGTCGGAATGGCCACCGAGATACTTGGTGCCCGCCTCGATGGCGATGTCGGCCCCACGTGCGTGCGGCGGATAGAAGAGGGGTGTGGCCCAGGTGTTGTCGAGCAGCACGACCGCGCCGCGGCTGTGCGCCACCTCGGCAATGGCCGGCACGTCCTGAACCTCGAAGGTCTGCGAGCCGGGCGTCTCCGTGAAGACGACAGTCGTATTGTCCCTCATGAGCGTGGCGATGCCGGCGCCGATGAGCGGATCGAAATAGTCGACCTCAACGCCCATGCGCTTCAGCATCGTGTCGCAGAAGTGGCGCGTCGGCTGGTACACGCTATCTGTCACGAGCACATGGTCGCCCGCCTTGACTGTGGCCATCAGCGCGATTGTGACCGCGGCGAGGCCGGAGGGAACGATGATCGTGCCGGCGGCGCCGGTCAGGTCGGTCCAGGCGCTCTCGAGCGAGGCGATCGTCGGCGTGCCCTTGGTGCCATAGGTATAGCGCGCCTTGCGATGGACCAGCGCGTCCATCGTCGGATAGAGCACCGTCGAGCCGCGATAGACCGGCGTGTTGATGAAGCCGAATTGCTCATCCGGGTTGCGCCCGGCGGTGACGAGACGGGTGCGGATGCCGCGCGGTCGGTCGGTGCTGGAAGACATGCCTGTGGAAAACCTGGAGGGTGAGCAAGAAGTGTCTGGATGTTTGGACCGGGCTCCGCGCTGCCGTCAAGCGGGGGCAAGGTGGACNGCACCACAGGATCTGCNGGCGGCGCGGCATGTGTCCGCCGTTCTGCCCACTTTGCGCCATGAGTTTGTCACGGTTGTGCTTGACCGGCTCAACAAAGTCGAATGTGATGCATAACAGTCCGTGATGCATGGAGCTTGCGCCGGTGGTGCCGTTTCCCGCTGGGCCGGGTATGGTGCACGGTCGCGACGGGTCAACCCGGAGAGACGGAAGTCAGCTACCCAGGTCTTCCCCGGCTCCGACGGACCTTCAGAGTGGGAGACACAATCAATGAAACGTATGATCGCTTCGGTCGTAGTCGGACTCGCGGCCGGCCTCGCCGCCACGGCGGCTTCGGCTGCGACGCTCGACCAGATCAAGCAGAGGGGCTTCATCCAGTGCGGCGCCAACACTGGTCTTGCCGGCTTCGGCGTGCCGGATGACAAGGGCAACTGGACCGGCCTCGACGTCGACCTGTGCCGCGCGCTGGCGGCGGCCGTCTTCGACGATCCGACGAAGGTCAAGTTCATTCCTCTGTCGGCGAAGGACCGCTTCACGGCCCTCCAGTCGGGCGAGGCGGACGTCCTCATCCGCAACACGACCTGGACGATGTCGCGCGATACGTCGCTCGGCCTCAACTTCACGGGCGTGAACTACTACGACGGCCAGGGCTTCATGGTCCGCAAGAGCCTCGGCATCTCCTCGGCTCTCGAGCTGGACGGTGCCTCGGTCTGCACGCAGCAGGGCACGACCACCGAGCTCAACCTTGCGGACTATTTCCGCGCCAACAACATGAAATACGAGGTGGTGGCCTTCGCGACGTCGGACGAGACGGTGAAGGCCTATGACTCGGGGCGCTGCGACGCCTTCACCACGGACGCCTCGGGCCTCTATGCCGAGCGCCTGAAGCTGACGAACCCGGATGACCACATCGTCCTGCCCGAGATCATCTCCAAGGAGCCGCTGGGTCCGTCCGTGCGCCACGGTGATGACCAGTGGTTCGACGTTGTGAAGTGGGTGCACTTCGCCATGCTCAACGCCGAGGAACTTGGCGTCACCCAGGCCAATGTCGACGAGATGCTGAAGTCGGAGAATCCTGAGATCAAGCGCCTGCTCGGCACCGAGGGCAAGTTTAGGCGAGGCGATCGGCCTCACCAACGACTGGGCCTACCGTGTCATCAAGCACGTCGGCAACTACGGCGAGGTCTTCGAGAGGAACGTGGGCGAGGGCTCGCCGCTGAAGATCAAGCGCGGCCTCAACGCGCTGTGGACCAAGGGCGGCCTGCAGTACGCGCCGCCGATCCGCTGAGGTGAACGGAGCCCCGGGCTGGGGGAGGACAGCCCGGGGCGTGCCACGACGTTCACAAGCAGATAACCGCCTGTAAACGGATGAAGAAATCGGACAGGCGGTTGCTATAATAACAATATGCCCAAGGCGGCCATCAGATGCCTGCCGTGAGAAGGGGAACGAAAATGCCAAAAGAAGCGAAGAAAACGGGAGAGGGGTGCTCCGGCTGTTAGCCTGACCGACGAGCGAACGCCGGCCGACGACTTGGGAGTCGGCCGCAGTCAATTTGCCATGGCGGGAGCGTGCGTGCGTTCCCGTGTCGGGAGGCTTGTCAGTGACTGACATTACCCAGAGCACAAGCCCGCGCACGAGCCTGATCAACGATCCGAAGGTGCGCGGCATCGCCTACCAAGTGATCCTCGTCGTCGTGCTGGCCCTGCTCGTCTACGAGGCCACGACGAATGCCATCGAGAACCTGCGCCGGGCGCGTATCGCCTCGGGTTTCGATTTCCTGTCGACGACCGCGGGTTTCGACGTCAACCAGACGCTCATTCCTTTCAGCAGCTCCGGCGGCTCGACCTATGGCGAGGCCTTCATCGTCGGCCTGCTCAATACGCTGCTGGTGGCCGCCATCGGCATTGTGCTGGCCACGATCCTCGGCTTCATCGTCGGCGTGGCGCGCCTGTCGTCCAACTGGATGGTGGCGAAGCTCGCCAAGGTCTATGTCGAGGCGATCCGCAACATCCCGCTCCTGCTGCAACTCTTCATCTGGTACAACGCGGTTCTCAAGGCGCTGCCCAATCCGCGCCAGTCATACGAGATTGCGGGCGGCTTCTTTCTCAACAACCGAGGGCTCTTCGCGCCCGAGCCGGTGCTGGCGCCGGGGGCGGGTATCGTCATCGGCGCGACCGTTCTGGGCATCGTCGGCGCCTTCGCCTTCCGCTTCTGGGCGCGGCGGCGGCAGGAAAGGACGGGCCAGCAGGCTCCCGTCGGCGCCGTGGCGCTGGCTCTCATCGTCGGCCTGCCGCTTCTGGCGTTCCTGATCACTGGCCGCCCCATTTCTCTCGAGTATCCAGAGCTGCGCGGCTTCAACTTCACCGGCGGGGTGCAGGTCATCCCCGAATTCGTGGCGCTGCTCATCGGCCTGACGACCTACACGGCCGCGTTCATCGCGGAGATCGTGCGGGCCGGCATTCTCGCGGTGTCGCGCGGGCAGACCGAGGCGGCGCACGCGCTTGGCCTGCGTGAGGGGCAGACGCTGAAGCTCGTGATCATTCCGCAGGCGATGCGTGTCATCGTGCCGCCGCTGACGAGCCAGTATCTCAATCTCACCAAGAACTCCTCGCTGGCGGTGGCCATCGGCTATCCCGACCTTGCGCAGGTCTTCATGGGCACCGTGCTCAACCAGACCGGCCAGGCGGTCGAGGTGATCGCGATCACCATGGCGGTCTATCTCGCCATCAGCCTGTTCACGTCTTTGGTGATGAACATCTACAACCGCCGTGCGGCGATCGTCGAGCGATGAGGAGGTGACGATGGCCATCACGACCGAACCCGTCGCCTACGTCCGCACGGCTCCCATCGCCGAGCAGCCGCCGCCGATGATGGCGCGCGGCTGGCTGGCCTGGATGCGAGAGAACCTGTTCTCGTCCGTCGGCAACACCATCCTGACGCTCATCGCGCTCTACATCATCTATCTCGTGGTCCCGCCGGCGATCCGCTTCTTCTTTATCGATGCGGTGTGGACGGGCAGCAACCGCGAGGCGTGCCTCGCCGCCAATGTCGGGCGCGAGGTGGGGGCGTGCTGGGCCTATGTGAACGCCAAGCTGAGCTATTTCGTCTACGGTTCCTATCCGTGGGACGATCGCTGGCGCGTGGATATCGTCTTCGCGCTCGGCGCCTTCGGCATCGCGTGGCTGCTGTGGCTCGACGCGCCGAAGCGCGGTCTCGGGGCGCTCTATTTCTTCGTCATCTTCCCCATCGCGGCCTTCATCCTGCTGCGGGGCTGGCCAGCCATCGGCCTGCAGCGGGTGGACACCTCGCTGTGGGGCGGCATCCTGGTGACGCTCATCGTCTCCATCGTCGGCATCGTCGTGTCGCTGCCGCTCGGTGTGCTGCTGGCCCTCGGGCGACGCTCGCGCCTGCCGCTCATCAGGCTCGCCTGCATCATCTTCATCGAGGTGGTGCGCGGCGTGCCGCTGATCACCGTGCTGTTCATGGCAAACACGATGCTGCCGCTGTTCCTGCCGGGCAACATGTCGCCAGACAGGCTGCTGCGGCCGCTGGTGGGCGTGGCGCTCTTCGCCTCCGCCTACATGGCCGAGGTGGTACGCGGCGGTCTGCAGGCGATCCCCAAGGGCCAGTACGAGGGCGCGATGTCGCTCGGCCTCGGCTACTGGCGNATGATGCGCCTCATCATCCTGCCGCAGGCGCTGCGCATCGTCATTCCCGGCATCGTCAACACATTCATCGGCCTGTTCAAGGACACCACGCTGGTCTCGATCGTCGGCATCTTCGACCTCATCAAGACCGTCGAGGTGACGCTCGTCGATCCGACCTGGGCGACGCCGGTGACGCGCCTGACAGGCTATGCCTTCGCCGGGGTCTTCTATTTCATCTGCTGCTACGGCATGTCGCGCTACTCACTGGCGGTCGAACGCCGGCTCGCGGCTGGACAAAAGAGGTGAGCAACGATGGCAATGGCAACCGCAACGGAGCGTCCGGCCCATCTCAAGCCCGTTTCGCTGAAGACCGACACCGCGGTCGAGATGATCGGCGTGCACAAGTGGTACGGCGAGTTCCACGTGTTGCGCGACATCAACCTCAAGGTGACGCGCGGCGAGCGCATCGTCGTCTGTGGCCCGTCAGGATCGGGCAAGTCGACCATGATCCGCTGCATAAACCGCCTGGAGGAGCATCAGCAGGGCAAGATCATCGTCGATGGTGTGGAGCTGACCAACGACCTGAAGCGCATCGACGAGATCCGACGCGACGTCGGCATGGTCTTCCAGCACTTCAACCTGTTCCCGCATCTGACGATCCTCGAGAACTGCACCCTGGCGCCGATCTGGGTGCGCAAGATGCCGAAGAAGGATGCGGAAGAGATCGCGATGCACTATCTCACCCGCGTCAAGATTCCCGAGCAGGCTCACAAGTACCCCGGCCAGCTCTCGGGCGGGCAGCAGCAGCGTGTCGCCATCGCGCGTTCGCTGTGCATGAGCCCCAAGATCATGCTCTTCGACGAGCCGACGTCGGCGCTCGACCCGGAGATGGTCAAGGAGGTGCTCGACACCATGGTCTCGCTGGCGGAGGAGGGTATGACCATGATCGTCGTCACCCATGAGATGGGCTTTGCCCGCCAGGTGGCGAATCGCGTCATCTTCATGGACGCAGGCCAGATCGTGGAAATGAACACCCCGGACGAGTTCTTCAAGAACCCGCAGCACGAGCGCACGAAGCTCTTCCTCAGCCAGATCCTGCACTGAGGACGGGGCGCCGGCGGCCGCGCCGCGTCGTCGTTGACAGGTCGGCAGCGTATGCAAACCATCGGGCGGGCCGGGCGGTCCGCCCGACGCGCTATTGAGGGAAGAGCATGTTGCGCCTCGTGCTGCTGATCGCGGCCGCGCTCGCGGTTGCCTTCGCCATCTCCTTCGTTCTCGGCCGGCGGGGCGTTTTCGTCGCTGCTGCGGCTTTCGTGGTCGGCGCGGGGAGCGGCATCCTCTCCACCGTCGTCACGGCCTGCAACCAGTGCTGGACGGAGGCGCTGAGCGTCGGCGCCTTCGTGTCCATGCCCTTCTTTGTCGTTGGATGGTTCGCGCTGGCCCAGGCGGAGGTCGAGCGCCGGCACAGGCGGCTTCTCCTCGGCCTTGGCGCGCTGATGCTCCTGCAGGTCGTCTGGGCGGCGCGCATGACGGTGCTTGCCACCTTCCAGGGTGTCTGCCCCTGCGGTGCGCAGCTCTGGTGGCTGCGCACCAGCGAGATCGCCTCGGTCGGCTTCGACCGGCTGGCGGGNCCCTGGTTCATGCTCGAGGCCGTGCTCACGCTCGCCGTGCTGTTCAGCGCCGGCCGCCGGCTCGTCGAGGACGTGCCGGCGCGTTGAGACGGTCTCCAGTCATGTGCGCTGCTTCTCTGCCGGCTGCCGATCGAGGATCTCGACGGACTGGCCGTTGAGTTCGACATCGAGCACCCGGCGGGAGAACTTCCAGAGAATGGCGAGCCCGCCCGCAGCGAGCAGGGCTGTCAGGATCAGGGTGATGACCGCGCCAAGCTCCATGAGGCCACCGATGGCCCAGCCCGTGGCGGCCGCGACGCCGAGGATCTCGGTGCCGACGAGGATGATCGCGCTCACGGCGGTTATGCGCGCGGTGCTCTTCCTGGCAAAGCGGATGGACATGGCTCATCCCCGCTCAGTCTTGAAAGGGGACAAGGGGCTCACGCGCGCGGTTGCGCACATGCGGCCGGCGGCGGCCGCTGGAACGATCGAAGGATGCATGGGTATGATCTCGTCAGCCGCCCGGAGAGCGGCGAGCTGGATTCCGCCGGCGAGGCCGGCCGCGTGATGGCGGCGCGGGAGAACGCGCCGCGCGCTTCAGGCGGCGGGAGGGCCAGTCTGGGGGCGGGCGCAGGGGGCGTGTGATCGCCCCGGCCACGCGGCAGGCAGCAGCTGGCGGTCATGCGCGATGGCCAGCGGCGAGGCCGCTGCTGTGCGGAGCGTCGGCAGCACCGGCGGGCCGGACGGGCCGGCGAGGCGGCGACTGTCCATCGCNNGTGGCGCGAAGGCGCCGTGAAGAGGCATTCCGGNGAAGGTGGCACCGTCGGCCACGGCTTCCGCCGAGACCGTGACGTCGGGCGAGGTCNGGGTGAGCGGCCGCCCGCCCTGCAGGCCGAAGAAGAGAATGCCTGCAAGGAGCGCCAGCAATGTCAGCGGGGCGTGGAAGCGTTCGCTCACCGTCCCTCGGCCTCTCCGGTCTCGTTCGCCTCCGCTATAGCGCGCGGAGCGAGGGGTGCAAAGTGGCCGCGGATGCTGCGTCCCGACGGCTAAATCGATATAAAGGGCAGAAGGTGCGACGGTGCGCCGTGTCCGGGAACGAGAGGCAGCGATGGAGCAGACTTGGCGGTGGTTCGGCCCGCAGGATCCGGTGACGCTCGCTGACGTGCGCCAGACCGGCGCCACGGGCATCGTCAGCGCATTGCACCAGATCACCAGTGGCGAGGCGTGGACGGTAGAGGCGGTGGCCGAGCGGCGCGCCATGATCGAGAAGGCGGGGCTCACCTGGTCCGTCGTCGAGAGCATTCCCGTCCACGACGACATCAAGACGCGGTCCGGCAACTACCGGCGCTACATTGACAACTGGATCGCCTCCCTGCGCGCCTGTGCCGCCGGCGGCGTCACAACCATCTGCTACAACTTCATGCCGGTGGTCGACTGGACGCGCACCAACCTCATGTGGCAGGTCGCCGACGGCAGCTATGCGCTGCGCTTCGACATGGTGGACTTCGCCGCCTACGACGTCTTCATCCTGGAGCGCAAGGGTGCCGAGGCGAGCTACCCGGACGCCGTGCTCGCCGCCGCCCGCGCGCGCTACGCTGTCATGAGCGAGGGCGAGAAGGATGCCCTCGAGCGCAACATCATCGCCGGCCTGCCGGGCTCGGGACTTCACCCACGACCGCNCCGGGCATGCNCAGGCTGCTCGCGGCTTACGAAGGCATCGGCCCGGCCGANCTGCGCGCCAGTCTCGTCGCCTTCCTGAAGGAGGTGGCGCCGGTCGCAGAGGAGGTGGGAGCGCGTCTGTGCATCCACCCGGACGATCCGCCGTTCTCGCTCTTCGGCCTGCCGCGTGTCGTCTCCACGGCCGAGGATGCCCGTGCCGTGCTGGCCGCGGTGGACACGCCGGCCAACGGTCTCACCTTCTGCGTCGGCTCCTACGGTGCGCGGGCGGACAACGATCTCGTNGCCATGGTGCGCGAGTTCGGCCCGCGCATCCACTTCGCCCACCTGCGCAACGTGAAGCGGGAGGAGGACGGCTCCTTCTACGAGGACGACCATCTCGCCGGCTCCTCCGACATGATTGCCATCGTCGCGGCGCTACTCGACGAGGAGAGGCGCAGGCGCGCCGAGGGGCGGGCGGACGCCGTCATCCCCATGCGGCCCGACCACGGACACCTCATGCTCGACGACGTCGGCAAGAAGACCAACCCTGGCTATTCCTGCATCGGCCGCCTGCGCGGCCTCGCCGAGCTGCGCGGCGTGATGATGGCGCTGGAGCGGATGCAGGGCTTGGCTTGAGGGCTGGGCCGCACGCGCACGCAGACAAGGGCCACTCTCCCGGNGAGAGGGCGTCGGTACCGCCGACCGCTACCGCGCCATCCAGCCGCCGTCGACCGGCAGCACCGTGCCGGTGACATAGCCGCTCGCCGGGGCGGCGAAGAAGAGGACGGCGGTGGCGAGATCCTGTGGAGCGCCCCATCGGCCGGCCGGGATGCGCTCCATGAGCTGGCGCGTGCGCTCCGGGTCCGCCCGCAGTGCCGCCGTGTTGTCCGTCTCCATGTAACCCGGCGCGATGGCGTTGACGGTGATGCCCCTGGGCGCGAGCTCGTTCGCCATGAGCTTGGTCAGGCCGGCGACGCCATGCTTCGCTGCCGTGTAGGCCGGCACGCGGATGCCGCCCTGGAATGAGAGGAGGGAGGCAATGTTGATGATGCGGCCCTGCCTGCCGGTCGCAACCATATGCCGCGCGACCGCCTGCGAGAGCAGGAAGAGGCTCTTGAGGTTCACGGTCATCACCGCATCCCAGTCCTCTTCCGTATAGTCGAGCATATCCTGCCGCCGGATGATGCCGGCGTTGTTGACGAGGATGTCGATGCCGTGCGCCTGCGCGACGATATCCGCGNCGAGGGCGGNGAAGTCGTGCGGTTTCTCGAGATCGCAGACGATCTCGCGGAACCTGCGNCCCAGAGCGGTGACGGCGCCCGCCGTTTCNGGCATCGGCCGTGAGCCGAGGCCGACAATGTCGGCGCCGGCGCTGGCGAGTGCCTCGGCCAGCGCCTTGCCGAGGCCGGTGCGGGCGCCGGTGACGAGGGCGACCTTTCCGGACAGGTCGAAGAGCCTGGTGAAGGCCGGCTCGGTCCTGGTCGTCATGGTGGGCTCCTCAGCGAAGGTCCTGCATGGCGATCATGTCCATGTCGGTGAAGGCCTGGTTGTCGCCGGCCATGCTCCAGATGAAGGCATAGCTTGTCGTGCCGGCGCCGCAGTGGATGGACCAGGGCGGCGAGACCACGGCCTGCTCGTTGCGGACGATGAGATGGCGCGTCGCCTCGGGGCGCCCCATGAGATGCACCGTGAAGGCGTCCTGCGGCAGCTCGAAGTAGAGGTAGGCCTCCATCCGGCGGTCGTGGGTGTGGGCCGGCATCGTGTTCCACACGCTGCCGCTGTCGAGACGGGTCAGGCCCATGACGAGCTGGCAGGTGGGCAGCACGTCGGGGTGCAGGTACTGATAGATGGTGCGTTTGTTGGCCGATTCCTGGCTGCCGAGCGGGATGGCCTTCGCCGCCGCCTTCGTGATGAGCCGGGCGGGATGGCGCGCATGGGCCGGCGCCGTGTTGATGTAGAACTTCGCCGGATTGTCGGGATCGACGCTGGCGAAAGTGACGCCGGTCGCGCCTGCGCCGAGATAGAGCGCGTCCTGGAAGCCGAGGTCGAACGTTGCCGCGTCGGCAGTGACGCGACCGGGCCCGCCGATATTGATGAGACCAAGCTCGCGGCGGGCGAGATGGTGCTCGCTGCCGACCAGCCTGGCGTGGGCATCGGTGAAGGCGAGCGGGGTGGCGAGCGGCACGGCGCCGGCCAGCATCAGCCGGTCGTAGTGGGTGTAGGTGGCGTTGAGCGCGCCGGGCGTGAGCAGATCCTGCACGAGGAAATGCGCGCGCAGCGCCTCGGTGTCGAAGGTCTCGGCCTCGCGCCAGTGGACGGCGTGGCGGGTCTCGACGGACGCGGTGGTTCCTTGGGCGGGCATGGNTTGGCCTCGTGGTTGCTGCGGCGGCTGNTCACTCAAAGAGNTGAGGGTGGGCGGCCTCCACGCGCGGCAGCGCGCGCAGGATCTCATTGAGGTGGTGGCGCATGGCCTTCTCGGCGGCGTCGGCATCCCGCGCGTCGATGGCGGCCATGATGTCGCGATGCTGGGCGACGAGCGGGCGCATGGCCTCCGTGCCAGGCAGGGTCAGGTAGCAGA
>Ga0065720_1020477_pt1 | contig 14285 bp, 14 predicted proteins | sample Thericmetagenome_FD_59107 | JGI IMG/M metagenome (GOLD analysis project Ga0065720, IMG submission 59107) | Thermophilic microbial communities from the Joint Bioenergy Institute, California, USA of rice/straw/compost enrichment - eDNA_2 v2... | ecosystem: Engineered > Solid waste > Grass >... | reverse complement strand
CCCCTTTTTAAAAAAAATAGAGCCTCCGCGAAATGCGCCATGCCGTCTGAGTCCGCTGATGAACGTTCTGAAGAGAATATGCCGTTTGCATTGCATTTTTAAGAACGCGATCGTTTACGCTGATAGGCCTCTTAACCACCCTGCATCCATGGCCTTAAAGAGGATGGAAGGCTCTTATACCTACACTCGAAAACCAGGCGACTTCCCGCAGCGCCTTATGTGGCTAATCAATGGGAACACTGATGTCGGATCTGATACAGACGACAGGGTTCGTATTTGTACGGATCTCTTTCGGATTGACCGCTGCTTTGTTGAGCCGGTCAGCGGCCCGATCTCAACGTCGAAGTTACGCTAAGACTAAGCTCCTCTGTACGTGGCGCCCTCAAAAGGTGGGGTCTGGATCCGAATCCTCACACTTGCATGGATCGCGGTAGATCTGCGGAGCTTGATCCGCTTGACCTGGCGCTAACCTCCCAGCCAGACTCACGCTAATAATGTCGTTTCCCCCGGCATTTGAACTGGCTGCGTGCCTAATAAACTTTGGCAGCTCGCGCAACATGAGGGTGTATCCCCGCGCAGGGTTGAATCCGGAGATAAGCCTGCGAGGAGGGATGCGTGGCCACGGTCAACACGAGCGACAAATCAGGACGCAGCGGAGCTGCCGGATAGCAGAAGAACAAAGTTTGTCGAGGTTCCTCGCGGCCATCGAAGGGGATGAGCGGGCGGTAGACTTTGTCCGGTGGGCTTTTCGAAGGCCTGCGGCTGGTCCATTTCGGCCGACGCAGTGGGGTCAGACCCCGCTCAGCCGTTCGAACCCCCAAAACTTGCAGTTCGTCCCGTGCGTTGACAGCCTTTGATTCCTCCAAGGTTGATGGGCGTCGGATCTTGTCAATGAACTCGATTGGCCAGCGGCGAAGGAAGCTTAAGTCTGTGGTTGCAAGTATCCAAGTCGACGACCATGGTGCCGGGGCGGTCGCTAGCGCGGAAGAAAGGTAGGCTGGGCCGCTGGCAGGGGCCCCGGCATGGATTCGCTGAGCCTTGCCTTTCACTCAGCGACTTGGTGACTTGCCCGCTTGGGGCTCACTTCCGGGCTCGTGGTCCTTGGCCCTGTCACTGACACCCGATGAACTGCAAACTCGCAACACACTACTTACTCGCGCATCGCACGCACACATCTCGACGACGCAGGTGACAACAGCCTGGTGCCGAAGGCGCAAAATGACCACGGTCATAAAGAACAGGCAAAAGTCAAGAACCGGCTGCCGGAAGTGCAAGGAAAGGAGGGTATGTACGCATTTGTCACCCGTTCGAAACTCCACGGCTGTGTTGAGTTGTGGTCTCAACCAAGCCGTATTATCGCTAAACGTATCGCGCCCACGCTGACTGGGATACGTTGGCTCCCTAGCTGAGGTGCGACGAGACAAAACCCAGCTGCCGAAACTGTCTCCAGAAGGGCTTTGTGTGTCCTGGTTATCAGCAACGTCTGCAGTGGTCGACCAAACACGAGGTGTCGACCACCATCAAGGCTAGCGGTCCAGCGAACTTTACTCAGCTGGTTGATGCCGCCTCCAAGTCCATCATCTCGCGATCGGCAAAGCCTGATGCTCCTAGTCACAATGCAGCACACGCGAAGGCATCGCCAGCCCCCAGCCAACAGCTTCGTCCCCCTTCCGTCGCATCCCCCATGACAACCGCAGAATCACCTTCATCATCTTCATCAACCTTATCGCCACCTCCTCAGCCCGAAGACCAAGCAGATTCTGTTGACAACAGTGACGCTCTTGTCCCCATCGTGCACACGCCAGAAGAACAGTACCTCGAAGTTAATGTAGCCGCGGAGCCGCCCCTAGTAGATATTCCATCTTTTCTCATAAATCATTGGTTCAACGCCGTCTGTTCATCATGGTCTGCCCTGGACTCGCAAAACAACCCTTATCGCGTCTTGACGAATCAGCTTTGGAGGCACTCCAGTGCTGTTTACTTCGCCCTCCAGTCCATTTCGGCGGCTTCTCTGGTCGAACGTCTCCCTGCCGTCATGAAAGAGACGGCTCAGTGGGCACCGCGCCGTGCCCATGAAGTCATTCAAAACGAACTTGTCGCCTATTCCTCCGGGCTGCGGTCGGAGTTCCCTAGCGACTTGTTCCTGGCATTGTTTTGTATGAGTTCTTCCATGTGCTGGATGGAGGCCCGTCAACTCGGCCAAGGGTATGTCAGGGAAGCTCGCAGATTGCTCAGGTTGGTGAATCCTGAGCGACTCTCGCAGGCGGACCTAGCATTGTATAACTTCTTTAGTGGATGTCTGATTTATGAGGAGATGCTTCGCAGTGTCGTCAGCGAGGATGAAACAGACATTGAGCACATGCTTAGCTGGCCTGAGCCTGCTTTGCCGTCAGGTCCTCGCCTTCCAAGCGCCTCCCATTATTGGACTGGTGTTCCTATCGATGTGCTCAGGCTGTTTGGGAAAGCCATGGCCCTTGTCCGGAGGTCTCGCAATCGATGGCGAATGAATGATGGCACGAGCTACCAGGTCCTCCAAGGTGCGATGAAGGATATCGAAGAAGCTGGCAAAGTTGAAGCTTCTTTAATGGCCCTCATCATTCCACAACTCCTCGTGTCCAGCAATGATCCACAAGCGACTGCACAAGCACAGAACTTGCACTATACTACCGAAGCATATCGATTGAGCTCCCTTTTGCAGCTCTATATAACTTTCCCCGATCTGCGCGATTGCAGGCTGTCGACGACGTGTAAAGAGTCAAGCAGACCGACAGGTCCCGAGTTTCTAACGTCTTTAGCATTGAGTATTACCGATGTGCTCAAGAAGGTGCCTGCTCGCAGTCTGGGCTGTATCCAGCCCCTGGTTTGTTTGTGCGCGGGCAGCGGGCTTCGATATGACAGGAAAGCCCCATTAAGACAGGATTCCCGTAGCTATCTGCTAGCAACGGATCTTTCAAGCACCGAAAGCCTGGTTATAGACCAAGTATCAATGTCTACGCTTACCAGAATTTCCGCTGCCCGACAATTCGTCATGGATCGATTAGAAGAACTCGAGGAATATCTGCCACCAAAACCAATAGGTGTGGCAAAACAGCTTATCCAGGAAGTCTGGAAGGCTTACGATGAAGAAATCGAACTACCCCGTCGGACGCATTGGCTTGATGTGATGGATCGGACAGGACTTCACAGCCTTTTCGGATGACAACCTCCTGGAGTAACGGAAGACAAGCTTCAACGAAGCACAGTGCTTCAAGGATAGAATCAATGTAGTGTCCAAGACACTGCACCACTGTCATCGCACGTCAGCTTTGTGCGGTAACACAGCAGCATCCTTGGTCTCAAAAGAACCATCGACCGGAGGTCCATGATCCCCGGCAATCTCTGGTTTGCTTGGAACATCGACTTCATGTTCCTTGGCCAGTACTAGAGATCTCCACTGAGAGCACAGAATCGGGTCTGTCCCACACACTGGGTCTTCGATGCCCTGGACGCACGCATTGGGAAGATTTTGGGTCTGCCACTGGCTCTGCCTAGGTTTCGATCTGCTTCTTCATCCGCCAGGGAACAACTCTTCCCTTATCTCACGCCCGTACTATGCGCCCCCCCCCCCTGCTGGACACAACGAAGGTACAGCCGGAACACGCTCCTGCCCCTCAACCCATCAATAAACTGCTTCAGGGTATATACGTAGCTCCTTTCGGAGCATCCTGTACAAGCTCATTCGTCATACGATACAAGAACGTTTGGAGAACCCTGTTCTTCGTCTCCTTCCAGCTGTTTAGCTGTGTGGCGGAATTGTTTAGCACTCCAGCCATGTCAACACAGGAGGTCTAAAGATAAGCACACCATCGGCGAGCAGAAGTGTTTTACGTTGAGATGAAAAATTCCATCGCTATTTTTACGATACAAATGGAAAGGTTCTATCACTGTTTCCACCACCTATATGTCTTGGATACCCTTAATGATCGATGAATGGGTTGTTTGGATCATTCAACCAAGTTAGCCCCTTTTCTTCAATTACATCCCTCCGTTATATCGCCTTATTCTTCGTCGGAACACCGGCAAGGGAGTAAAAGCTTGGATGGGGGGCACTTGTGAAAGGTGTGACTGATGCCTGATCAGGCAGGTATATGTTGCATCTTACCATTTCCTATAATTATGGAAGTTGCTCAGATAGAAATTTGAATTGATTATCTGGACGACTTCTATCGTCTTATTTCCATTAGTGCTGTGCCAATCTTCTCAGGCAATCCTCTTTCGAGCACACTACCCTTGATGCGTTTTGTGCGATTTCTGGCAAATTATCCGTTCTACATTTCGTTCTAAACTTCCACTAAGTCCCATTATAATCACGCTGCTGGCTCCAAGAGTCAAAATCATGCTGGAGAACCAGCTCCCTGCCCAGGCACCTAGTACCGTGACCGACACCAAGCCAGGAGGAGCTGACCCACCCCCTGAAAGAGATGTGATCCATGAACTCGGTTACCAGCCCGAGTTGAAGCGCATTCGATCAATGTACACAGTGCTCTTTCAGTCACTTGCTATCGCCGCCGTCAGTTATCAACCCATTGGCCGTTGCTGATAGGGGCAGGCTTGTTAATCCAGCAGTGCTAACTGGAAGTAGATCCCATATAGCTTTGGTGCTCCTTTACTTAGTGCTGTATATGGCGGAGGTAAGTTTTCGAAGCCTTTTTTTCCCTATTACCTAGTAGTACTAACTCACAATTACAAGGACAACTCCCCATGCTTTTCGGGTGGATCTTTGTTGTTCTCGCTGACGAGTGCGTTGCCCTCTCTCTCGCCGAGCTCGCTTCGAGGTACCCAACTTCTGCTGGACCATATTACTGGTCTTTCCAACTAGCCCCTTCTCGATACCGCGTCGGATTTTCTTTTCTAAGCGGCTGGATTTGGCTCTTTGGGGCCTGGATAGGAACATTATCCGCCAACTTTGGGTTTGCTTCACTGATAGCGGCTTGTGTGACACTGTTCCATAAGGAGATTACTCTTCAACCATGGCAGCTACTGCTTCTGTTCTATGTCATATGTGGCACCACATTCCTCATATGCGCATACGGAAACCACTTGCTGCCTAGGATCGATACTGTTGGTGCAGCTTTCACAGTAGTCACAGTTCTAATCACCTTGATCTGTTTGTCAGTCCAGGCAAAAGCTGGAAGGAGATCAGTTGGAGAGACTCTCGTCGGCTACGATCCAGGTTTATCAGGCTGGAAAGGCTTCTCGTATTTCATCGGGATACTGCCTGCTTCATACACATTTTGTGGGCTGGGCATGGTTTCTGCAATGGCGGAGGAGGTTTCTCGCCCGGAAACACAATTACCAAGAGCAATGGCTTGGTCTATCCCAATGGGTGGATTGGTTGGCCTATTCTTTGTAAGTAAACAGAAGCCATTCGCAAATGCGAACCTGTTTTTTGCATCCGCGCACTTCGTCCTTCGCTTTGATGAGGATGGCTAATTATACTATACCTTAGGTCATTCCCCTATGTGCAACAATGCCAGACCCGGAATATCTCATTGAAGCTCCAGTTGGTCAAGTTCTTCCCTACCTTTACGCTGCAGTAACTGGATCAGCAATGGGTGGGCTTGCCCTCACGATCTTAGTCCTCGTCGTAACATTCTTCTGTTCCGTCTCAGTTACCGTTGCCACCTCCCGCTGCACATGGGCTTTTGCAAGAGACAAGGCGCTCCCACTGCACCAGATATGGAGCAAAGTCGACAAACGCCTAGGAACCACACTTTGGGCACTTGTACTCACAACAGTGGTACAGATGTTGGTTAGCTTGATCAATATAGGTTCATCGTCGGCCTTTCTTGCCTTCGTATCAGTTGGGGTTATTTCGCTGGCTATTGCAAACGCTATTCCGATCGCCATAAGCGTCTGTAATGGACGGAATGAAGTCAACTCGGCTCCGTGGACAATGGGCGCAGCAGTTGGATGGCCTGTCAACATGGTTGCGTTGCTGTGGACTGCTTTTGAGGTGGTACTCTTTTCTATGCCACAGACTTTGCCCGTAACAGGAGCAAGTATGAATTATGGCAGCACTGTGTTTGTGGGTTTATTGATCTTTGGTGGTATATATTACGCAACATACGGACACAGAGGTGAGAAACCTGAACCTCATCAACAGAGCAGACGTGGAATGCTAATGTCAAGCCGGTTGTAGTTTATCAAGGCCCTCCTCCATCAAAGGGCTTTCTTGGTTCTGCAAGTGAATAAGGGTACTTCAGCCTTGGCTTGTCAGCGATAATGATGATGATAACATCTTGGAAAATTTGAGCTTCAAGTTTCTTTGCCAAGCAAAGCTCACTGAGTGCAGGCATTTTCCCCTGAATCGCTCTTTCTAAAAAGTTATTGTACGTCTTAAACGGGAGTCGCAAAATCTTACAGTACCTTTGCATACGGATACCGGAGAAGGAAAGAACAAAGGACAAAATTTCAAAATGTGCCCAAGCAGGGATCAGGTCAATGTCGACACCGAAATTGACCTGAAAAACAACTTAGCATGTCTAGTTTCGTGACCTAGGTGAACAGCTTGGAAGACTATATGCATGTCATCAAGGTTTTTCAATTGGAAAATGGACTTTAACTCAGGGGAAGATCTTCTTTCCTTGAAGGAGTCACTCCATTGCGAAGATTCGGTATGCAGTCCTAGCATCTCTTCAGTATCTTTTGTGGAGGCAGATGAGTATGCACGACTCCATGGGTTAACAGTCGACAGCTTGTTCTTCGACTGGACAGAACTGATAGACAATGACCCAATCATCGCCCCGTCAGTCATTGAGCTTGGACCAGGAGAACTTATTGAAGGGCCAGAGCTCGAGGAATGCGAATTTCGCCCCATCATACCAGAGCCTGAGCAGTGGAACATATCAATTGGCTCACTGAAACTCCTTCAGCAGACGTGTAGGGAGTGCGAAGAACGGCAAATCAAAGAAATTTTCTTGGCTGAATGCCTTTCCACTACTCTTGAACTAGCAAGCTTGAAACTAGAACCTCCACTGCTATACAGCGACCACACCCTCGATTGCCGTAGACTGGCGCGTCAGGTGAGGAACTTCATGAAAGATCCTTTGCCTGATATTAGTTTACCACTTGAGTCTTATGACGTGGAGCAAGGACAAGGCTTGGAGTTCCCAAGGGCTCTGGTTGAGGCAGACAAGGAGCAAACGAAATCAGTGGAGAATGAGAAGCTAAATGTAACCAGAGATATTCTCTGGTATATCTCACAAACTATCAAGTCCGACTGGACTGAAGAAAACCAACAACAGCTTTACGAAAGTGCTGCAGGCTATCCTGGGGTAGGTTTTTCGTCAAGAGACTGATAAGCAAGGCAATGCTAATGGCTGAAATTCCAAGCTCTGGGCGCGCAGACCAATGACTCCTCCGTTGAGTCCAATGTTTGAGCAATTTGAGCAATACTTCGTTCCGGATGACGATACCTGCCAGATCCCAGTGCCTTCGGATTCAAGTTCAAGATTGAGTCAAGAAATCGAGGGTGCTGAAGCCAGAATACTGATTCCCGATGCCGAGTTTTGGGCCCAAGCGCTTGAGAACGACGTGTTCAAAGAATGTGAGGATGACATCGATATCTCGAAGATGATAAAGAATGGGGAGCTCTCTGTTTCGCTCGAAGTTTCTTCCCCGCTGGTAGCTTCGAGAGATATAAAGATTGATGTCCCATTACTGCCTAGCTATGACGACGCCAATGCTTCGACCGCGATTCCGTTACTGGACTCGAGCGAGCTGGCGCCGGCTACAGCGTTGATTACAAGCGGCGATATCACATCTGAATCAGAGGGACCGACTGGCCAACTGGTGAAGCTTTTCCTCGAGAGTGAGGAGAAAATGACGAGGGGGGCAGAACAGGAGAAGCCCCAGCCACTTGACCCTACGGTCAGAGTTACTGTTCCTGTCATGGACTTTTCCATTCCGGCTTCCGAGTGGGAACTGAATCTCTGGAATGCGATAACAGTGTTCCGATGGATTCGCGAGAATACGCCGGTAGACTGGCAAGGAGTAAAGTGGACTTACAGCCGTGCAGCTGAGCAGAGAATGGTTTGGGCACCTATCGCTCATCTGAAGGAGATGAAACCGCTCGAAGAAAAGATTGATGAAGACCCTAGGTTACTCGGGGACTTCTTCTCGCCAATCCCGGATGATGATATTCCTCATAGTGAGGATTATGTCTACAAAACCCCAGGTTTGGCGATCTTCCAGGTCAACGAGTATGATGATGATCAGGATGATTATCTCACTCTGCAAAACTCTCCCAAAAAACCACAATCAACGCTATTTGCACTAGATGATCAACCTCTGAGTCTCTCCTCCCCAGCTAACACATCATATCACTGTGCGTTTAATGACTGGCACAATTCCCCTGATCTCATGGTCCTCATGGATATCAAACAGCGACAAATCAGTGAAAAAATCCAAAAGAAGCAGCCAACCAAGAGACTGAGGGCTGAAGAGGAGAATCAGACTGACACCGACGCCTTCAGCTCAGAGTTGATTCCTTCCACAAACGTCTTGAAGGGAGTCATGGCCGAATATACGGATTTCTCCTCCCTTGTAGATAACTTTCTCGACATGAACTTCCCAAAGAGGCCGAAACTCACTCATAGTTCTTATTTCCAGAAACAAGACACGTTCAAAAAAGCCCAGCCTACCTTTGACTCTAGCCCTCAAACATCAGCCTCTGCTTCAACACCCACTCCAGCACTTGCGCCGACTGTTGTTTTACCAGATACTCCACCACGAGTTGTTGTCTCCTCTACTGTTTCCATGATGGTCCTGAACCACCTAAAACAGTTCGTTCCAAGTATCGAACTTATTACGCGCAGACCACTCGATCTCCATTGTTTAGACTCGGCTCCCAAAGTTCATGAGGCAGACATCGTTGTCTCTCCAGCGACGGGGATATTGCTAACCACGATGATCAACCTCCGACAGAGACCGGTGCCCATCCATCAAGGAGCAAACAGCATGGTAGCAGCAAAATCGACAGACAACTTTCGCCGTGCCACCGCCAACGTTGCCTGTCGTCATTCTCGCTTGATAGTTCTGGTCTCGGAGAACAACAAGCACAGCGAAACGGCCAGCCCAATATCACGAGCAGATGCAAATGCTTTAGCTGAGTTTCAGGGTTTTGCAGCAGCACTGAGAGGTACTGCCGTTGTGCAGGTCATATACGTGGGCGGTGGGTTCGAGACACTGGCTAAATGGATTTCTGCGATTATCTGTCAGTATCATCCTGCTGAAGGACAGCCGTTCCGAAATTATTTGCTCCCAGTAGAGACAATGTGGGAAGTGTTTCTAAGACGGGTGGGAATGAATGCATTTGCTGCGCAGCTTGTGTTGGGGAAGCTCATGGCTCCGGATGGGAAGCCTGCGGTTTGTGGACCGGGAGAAATGTATGGGCTTCCGTTGTTTATGCAAATGTCGAGAGAGAGAAGGATTGAGCTGTTCGCGAAGGACTTGGGGGGTCGGGCGGTACTGGATCGCGTGAGCGAGGTCATAGATGAGCCCTGGATGCAAGGTGCTGTTGTTGATGATCAAGGAAGTGTCAGGAGAGATCAGGAGAGAGCCGAATATCAATGGACATGGGCAGGGCAAATGGATGAGAGGCTGAGATGATGCACAATATCTTGATGTATTAATACTACCTAGAGCGATTTCAATGCTCTTTCGGAAGATGTTGATGAAAACATGATTGCCGATATAGACCTTGGAGTGTACAGAGGACCTGACATCTGGGAATGAAATGTGGCTGGGGAAGACCGATTACGGAAATTCCCAGTACTGTTGGTAATTGGTGAGGTAAGCAGTGCGAGTATGGGCATCAACTGGTTTGTCCCTCGTCTGTCTCCGGCGGTGTGTTCGACCCAATGCTCCAAACTTTGAGGCTTGTTTCAGGAACAACAATCCTAGTACGGGAAGTCAGTACTCTCTTGCCTGAGTTTTGTTCTGCATCTTCAGAATCGCTAGAACTGGAAGAACTGTCTGAGCTGTCTATGCTCTCGCTCTCGCTGCTCTCGTCTTCATCCACAAATTCCCATGAGCCGGAGCATGTCGCAACTACGGAGCCGCTCATATGCAAAGCTGTGCTCCCGACAGCTGCTTGATGAGCTTCCCAATCCCAGCTTGGCTCTATGCTTCCTTCTTGGTTGCCAATGCCCTCCCAGACAACAACCCCACCGTTTTTGGTGCCGGCCCAAACCTCGAACCCCCCGACCTTCCCAGTCCCAGGGAACACGTCGCAGCTCAGCCGTTGGTTTGTCTGGGCATCTCTACCTTTCAAGCAAGCCAATAGCTGATGCGTTCCTCGAATGTCGTACACCAACAACCCTGTTGACCTCCTCTCATTGACAACGAGATACCTCCCGCAGGGTGACCACATAACCTGCACAATGCCATTCCCGCCAATCCCCTGCTCCCCAGACGCAGGCGCCACACTCCACGTAGCCACACACTGCCCCGCCTGAGAGAGATCATATAGGCCCAAGTTCCGCGTCCACGTGCCTGCCGCGATGAAACCCCATCCTTCGCTCACCCCGGGATGGGCGTCTAGCGCTGAGACCGTCCCGCGCATACCGACTCCGCCACCTTTCGTAAGAAATCTGGTTGATGGGATCGTGGGGATTGTGTGAAATGGCTGGGTGCTGAGGGAGATGTCTGGTCGAGAAACGTCGAAGATGTCGATTCGGTTGATGGTGCCAGCGACGAAATGGGTGCCGGGGGCGGGCCAGATGAGGGAGGCGATGGGGAGGTAGGCTTCGGTTTCTTTTTTGATGAGGTGAAAGGAGGCTAGGGGTTTGGGGAAGTCGGATTGGTTGGGAGTGGGGTTGTCATCATTGTCGATGTCCATGCTGTTATTGAATGAGGGTGAAAAGGGGAAGGCATGGTGAAGATGGATTGGATGGTCGGTACTCGCTGTGAGGAAGACTTGGGTTGAGGGGTTTTCGAGAGCAAAGTAAGGGCAAGAGGCAATGGCACTTGTTGGCTCTGGGAGGGTGAGTGTTGAGTATGAGGTGAGTGTTAATGGTGCATCGCGTGGCTCAAGGAGAGTTTCGGGGAGAACAAAGGTGCAAATACGGTTTGAAGAGGATGAAGTGAAAAGAGTTGTGCCATCAGCGGACCTGTGAAGCATTAGTATCATTATGTCTTCATGTAGATAACAATTGAAAAAGCACCATACCATTGTACACTCTTAAAGAATGGAGAGTGTTGATGGGGACCACATCTCTTTGATGGACGAGATCCATCTGGGTTGTTGCATGAGGCAAGGAGATTGACCGATGGTGGATCCATATATGGCTTCACTTATTATTACTTGCTTCTGATAACGCTTGCCTGTTGGATGAATAGAAGTGAAGCAGCTCACACAAGATTGTTGTTTATTTCCAAGAGTTCTATTGTGACTGGATGTTTCGCATGATGCCTTGCGGATGTATCTCAACTGTGAAAATGTATGAAGAAATACCTTGATGTCGCAGATCTTGGCCACTGGAACCAGACCAATCAATGAGCGGAGCAGTCCCACTATTCTGCAGCCCTGTAGACCCACATGAGTGGAGACCTGACGATAGCTCGCCCGCTCATAGCTCTCCAACTGGCAGGCTTGCCAGCTGGCATCCGTCCCGCTTATCGAGCCTCCAACAAGCGCATCCGTCCGATAAAGCTGCGGCCGGCTGTCGCTTTCTCCCATACATCAACGATAGCCATCGCTTTTGCAAGTGCCTTTCCGGTCGCATCTATCGACTGCCGACTTGCTCAAAAGCTCGGATGAAGCATGAATTCTCTTTCGTCCGACAAGATGGATGCTTCGCTCAGCACCAGTCTCTTCTCTGATCGCTGTGAGGAGCTTCGCGACGTCAGCGTCGTGAACCTCCTCATCTCAATGTATGACCGCAACTCAGACCCATACTGTCCACAGTTACCGTCCCCTGTAGCTTCACTCGTAGCTGGCAGCTGACAGGTTTGCAGTTTCATTGTCATCGGCATGCTGGTGAGCTATCTACCCCAGCACATTCGCATCATCCGGCGGCGCTCGTCCGAGGGAATCTCGCCCTACTTCGTCCTCCTGGGCACGACGTCAGCGACGTCGGCCTTCGCCAACATCCTCCTCCTGCCGAAGTCGCGGCAGGACGTCGCCTGTTGCAAGGAGTTGGAGACATTCCACTGCGTCGCCGGCCTGCTGGGCATTGCCCAGCTTGGGGTCCAGTGGGCCTCCTTCACCTTCATGTGAGTACCTTGATGGCCTTGCCCGATATGGGTGATCGCTGTGGATGACCATTGTGGACGCCCACTGCTAACGCCCATTTTTAATGCCCGCTATTGGTGTCTGGTGTTTTACTTTATGCTTGGGGTTGGCTCCTGCTGTTAAAGCCTGCGGCTAATGCCCATTGTTAAACGCCCCTCTGCTAACGCTCGCTACAACAGCTTCATCTTGTTCCTGGTGTTCTTCCCCTATAACAAGGGGGGTATCTGCGACCTCGAAGGAGAGAGGGATGAAGACCAACCCAACTGGCAGACAGCTCTGCTGGTTGCGGCGTTGACCATCCTGCATGGTCTCGCCGTCATTGTCATCTCCTGCGTTCTCTCCACCCTCGAAAGAGACTACCTGGCTGTCTGGGCGGATATGCTGGGCGTAATGGCCGCCATCTTGGCAGCCATCCAGTATGTTCCTCAGATCTGGACAACCTATCACTTGAAGCATGTAGGGAGCCTGAGTATCCCCATGATGTGCATGCAAACTCCTGGTGGCTACCTTTTCGCAACAAGTCTCTTCCTCCGCCTGGGATGGGCTGGCTGGAGCTCGTGGGGCATCTTTGTCCTGACGGCGACGATGCAGGGCATCCTTTTATGCTTGGCCATTTATTATGAGATCCAGGCCGCGAGGCTCGATCGTCCTGGCTCTCCTGAACCACTTCTCAGTCATGACTCTGGGCCGCACTCGAACGGCAACAACTCTGACGATCGCTCCCCTCCCCAGATTTCCTCGGCTTCCGATCCCAATGTCACCTCCCGGCCCAGCGAACCCGCGACCGACACCACTCCTCTTCTCAGGCGGCCGAGGTCTGGCAACTCTCATCAAAACTACAACACCAACCGAGGCTAGGCGACTCGGGCTGGCCGAAACTTCTACTTGGATGATTCTGAGGAAGAAGAGGCCGAAATCAGGGCGATACTGAGACGCCAGCTTGACGCCAACCCTTCTCTTTACAGCGAGAACTGCATCATTAACGAGGAAGAAGCTTGAAAATCTCCACATGAGGGATGAAAAGGATCTGGTAGTTTCAAAAATCTTTTCGCTTTCTCATTGGGGAGTTGGGATGAGGAATTGGGATAGGATCTGGATGGTAAGCATCCCGATCATTTCTCCGATATACGACCAAGCCAATTGGATCGAAGATGATTTTCATTTCTTTCAAATTCTAAGTAACCGATGCCTTCGGCGGGATATGACTGTCGCATCGGCTGCAATGGAAATTGCGAACTTGCCATCATGACGAAACTCCGCTCTCGGCCGTGCTCCAACGCTTACGCCTTGCATACCACCATTCGATAACCGACTGTTTCGATTCAAAATATGATCGCTGCGAATCATAAGCCTCTGTTCGATATCATTCCTCTTTACATCACGATCTGGTCAACCGCATAGGATACTCATATCAATGTCAAATCGCAACCAAGTTCTCTCACCACGGCGAGCTGGTCAATTCGCATCGAACTGCACGTTAGTACTGCAAGAGAAAATGATTAGTTACTGTCAAGTGACAGTTCCTCGGCTTTAGTGTGCATAGTCTCTTCTGGGGAAACCCTGTCTGGGCAGGGGCACCGATCGTGGGGATTGCGCCCCATGCAGATGCCGAGACATTCGTTGTGACATGCGCACGGGCATCGCACAGCGTTTGCTGTCGAAGCCTACACCTTCGCATGTCATCAAGAGCCACTGCGTGCAATCAACTTGGACAGCTATGCTGCAGATGCTGTGAGGCGTTTCGGGTTCCTGGCGCCTGCCCTACTGGTTATCACATGTTCTGGGTATTTTGCCTTTTATCGAATTTGCGACGCATTGCTCGGAAGCCAACGGGATGGTCTCTTTTTGCTGCTCGCGAGATCTTGAGATTCTGGCAGAATGTCGAAATCCAGTTGCCGCTTCATCCCTATTGATAAGGAACAAATATCAGACAGTACTGGGCATCTTCCAGCGGCTGTCAACGGTTGACGCTGCGGACGGACTTTTTCCAGCTTTCGGTTGCGGCTGG
>Ga0065720_1004291_pt1 | contig 14287 bp, 13 predicted proteins | sample Thericmetagenome_FD_59107 | JGI IMG/M metagenome (GOLD analysis project Ga0065720, IMG submission 59107) | Thermophilic microbial communities from the Joint Bioenergy Institute, California, USA of rice/straw/compost enrichment - eDNA_2 v2... | ecosystem: Engineered > Solid waste > Grass >... | reverse complement strand
TTCGCGGTTCAGTCGGCGGCGGCGCCGAGCTCCGCCTCCGCTTCGGCGGGCCGGGGCAGGAGCGAGAGCCGGGCGTGGATCTGTCCGTAGATCGAGGCCTCGAAGAAGTCGCGATCGACCATCCCGCCGCCACCGCCCGCGGCTCGCTCCGGCAGCCGTGCCAGGAAGCGCTCATACACCTCCATGTAACGACGGGCGTGGCGGGCGAAGCGCGGGTCCATCTCGAGCGTCCAACCCTCGCGCGGCGAGGCCGGCAGCATCCGCAGAATGCGCAGCGCCAGTTCCTCCGGGCCGGGCAGCGGCACTTCCTCAAGCGTCGGCTCGTCCGGATCGCCGCCCACCCGGCGCCACCCGAAGGCGAGGCGGAACATGGCGGTGAGCAGCATGGTCAGCTCGCGCACCGTGAGGTCCCACTCGGCGGTCAGGCGCAGGGCGCGCGTCTCCTGCATGTGCTGGCCGATCGCGTCGATCTGGCGGCGGCCGACGCGTATGCCTTCCTGGACGGCCTCGCCCTGGGCGCGCAGCACCTCCGTCTGGGCCCGGTATTCGCGGATGGCGACACCGAGCTGCTGCTGCTGGAGTGTCAGCGCCTCGACGCTTCGGGCCACGGCGTCGCGCAGCAGGCCGAGCTCACGCCGCTGGAGCAGATGGGCGGCGGCGAGGAAGGCGAGCGCCGGCGGGGCGAAGAGGCCGGCGAGCAGCGCTCCGAGTTCCCCTGGCCCGGAGTCGAGCAGCGCCCGCGGATCCGGCAACAGGAACCAGAGCCCCAAACCCGCGAGGGCCGGGAAGACGGTGAAGAGGAGCGTGAGGCCGACGAGGACGGTCCGCGCCATCACCCCTGAAACTCCAGGTGGAGTTGCAGCGAACTATAACACGTATCGCTTGCTCAAGCAGCATGATTCGCAATCAATGAACGCAACGAAAACGGGCCCGGCGCGATCGGATGCCGGCGCGCTCAGAAGCCAGCGCGCATCCGGCCCGGATTGAGCACGCCCTTCGGATCGAGCGCCGCCTTCACCCGCGCGGCGATGGCGGCGAGCGGCGGCGGTTCGGGCGGTAGGACGTCCACGGCCGCGCGCAGGGGCTCGGGGGCGCGGAACAGGGTCCAGGTTCCGCCGCCAGCACGGGCCGCGGCGACGACGGCGGCATGCGCCGCCTCTGTGGCCGGCCCGGCGACCCAGACCAGGCCACCACCCCAGTCGAGCAGCAGCCGCGCCCCGAATTCCTCGCGCAGGGCGGCAGCGACCACGAGGCCCGCGGTCGGGGGGACGGAAATGCGCCAGATTGCCTCGGCGGCCGTGGCGCCAAGCAGGCTTGCCTCGCGCACCATGCGCCACAGGGTGCGGCTGGTCCCGGCGTCGAGCAGGGTCGGCGTGCCCAGCGCCGGCGCGAGGAGATCGCGCAGCCGGCCGAGCCGGTAGGCGACCGACTCGGCGAAGTCCTCGATACGCAGCAGCGCCGTCACGCCTTCGAGGCCAAGCGCCGGGGCGCCCTGCGGCAGCAGCGCCGCGCCGGTCGGGCCGAAGGGGCTGCCGAGGCCAGCCGAGAGCGCGCGGACGCCGGCCGCGAGGTCGGGGACGCGCAGCGCCAGGCTCCCCGTGGACTCCGGCGCGGGCAGCACCTTCAGCGTGATCTCGGTGAGCACACCGAGCGTCCCGTAGCTGCCGGCGAGCAGCTTGCCGAGATCGAGGCCGGTGACGTTCTTCAGCACCCGGCCGCCGGACCGGATCACCTCGCCCGCACCGTTGACGAAGCGCACGCCCAGCACGTGGTCGCGCATCGCCCCCCAGGCGATCCGGCGCGGGCCGGAGAGGTTGGCGGCGACCACGCCGCCGAGGGTCGCTGGCGCATCGGTGTCGAAGAGGGCGCGGGTGTCGGGCGGCTCGGCGATCAGGTGCTGGCCCTTCTCGGCCAGCGCCGCCTCGATCTCCGGCAGCGGCGTGCCGGCGCGGGCGGAGAGGACGAGCTCCTCCGGGCTGTAGAGCGTGATGCCCGTCAGATTGCGGGTCGAGAGGGTGCGCGCCGCCTGGACCGGGCGCAGCAAGGCACGCTTGCTGCCGTTGCCCTCGATCGCGAGGGGCTCGCCAGCGGCGACAGCCGCGGCGACGGCCCGGGCGACCTCTTCCTCCGAGGCCGGCGCGAGCAGCGCCGCGCTCATGCCGCGCGGGCGAGCGGCTGGCCGGGCACGGCGCCTGCGTCGCCCTCCAGCGGGAAGACCTTGGAGGGGTTGAGCAGCCAGTCCGGATCGAAGGCGCTCTTGATCCGCCGCTGCTGGGCGAGTTCGTGTGGCGCGAACTGCACGGGCATGAGGTCGCGCTTCTCGACGCCGACGCCGTGCTCGCCGGTCAGGCAGCCGCCGACCTCGACGCAGAGCTTAAGGATGTCCGCGCCGAAGGCCTCCGCCTTGCGCGTGCTCTCCGGGTCGTTGGCGTCGAACAGGATCAGCGGGTGGAGGTTGCCGTCGCCGGCATGGAACACGTTGGCGACCTGCAGGCCGTATTCGCGGCTCATCTCGCCGATGCGGCCGAGCACGCGCGGCAGCTCGGAGGTCGGGATGGTGCCGTCCATGCAGAGATAGTCGGGGGAGATGCGGCCGACCGCGCCGAAGGCGCCCTTGCGGCCCTTCCAGATCGCCGCACTCTCCTCGGCCGTCTGCGCGACCTTCAGCGAGATCGGGTCGAAGCGGCCGCAGATCTCCTTGATGCGGCCGAGGAGCATGTCCTGCTCGGCCTCGCTGCCCTCGACCTCGATGATCAGCATCGCCTCGGCGTCCAGCGGGTAGCCGGCATGGGCGAATGCCTCGCAGGCATGGATGCAGGGGCGGTCCATGAACTCCAGCGCGACGGGGATGATGCCGCTGCCGATGATGGCGGCAACGGCCGCGCCGGCGACCTCGACGGAGCGGAAGGCGGCGAGCATCGCCCGCGCGCCCTCCGCGCTGCGCAGGATGCGCACCGTCACCTCGGTGACGATGCCGAGCTGGCCCTCGCTGCCGGTGATGAGGCCGAGCCAGTCATAGCCCGCGGCATCGAGGTGGCGACCGCCGATCTCGACCACCTCGCCCTCGGCGGTGACAAACTTCACGCCAAGCAGGTTGTTGGCGGTGACGCCGTATTTCAGGCAGTGCGCGCCGCCCGAGTTCATCATCACGTTGCCGCCGATCATGCAGGCGAGCTGGGAGGACGGATCGGGCGCGTAGAAGAAGCCCTCGGACGCAACGGCGGCGGTGATGCCGAGATTGGTCACGCCCGCCTCCACCACGGCGAGGCGGTTGTCGTAGTCCACCTCGAGGATGCGGTTCATCCTCATCAGGCCGATCACCACGGCGTCGGCCAGCGGCAGCGCGCCGCCGGAGAGCGAAGTGCCGGCGCCGCGCGGAATAACGCGGATGCCGTTCTCATGGCAGTAGCGCATCACGGCGGCGACCTGCTCCGTGCTGGTCGGCAGCACGACGGCGAGCGGGGGCTGCTTGTAGGCCGTCAGACCGTCGGTCTCGTACGGCCTGAGGCGGAGCGGTTCGGCGATGACGCCCTCGCCGGGGACGATGGCGCGCAGCGCGGCGACGATCTCGTCACGGCGGGCGAGGACCTCGGGCTTGGGCGGCGGCAAGGCGATCACGGCTGAAGGACTCCGGCGGGACAGCCCGGAACGAAGAAGATGATGCCCCTGCGGGGCCGCGGCAAGGCGCACCAGCGAGTGCCGACACCTCTTGCGCCGCTCACCGAACGCCGGGCGGCGTTCGGCCTTAGGCGTCCTCGAAGGAGGTGATGAGCGGCGTCACAAGTGGACTGACGGGCTTGAAGCTCACCGTAGTGCTGGACTGCTTGTCCAACCAGCCAATAGTGGTGCTGCTGATGCGCAGCACGGCGCTGATATAGACCTTCCAGCGGCCTCCGCGCCGGACCGTAATCAGGTAGTTTTCGTGCATAGCGTTCTTATATGTGGCACCCCAAAAAGAATATCCCCGCCCACCAGAATCCTCCGCCATCTTCCGCGCCAAATCAAGTGGACCAGCATAGTCCTTATACTCGACACGACAGACCACATCGCCAGGCGTCAGCTTGCCCTGCAAGCTGCGTCCGTTGAGATCGTGATAGAAATAGAAATTATTGGCAGATCGGTTGACTTGCAAGGCGCAGCCATTCATTCCACCGGTGACCACCAGGGTGCCTTCGGGCTGCCCGATCGGCACCACACAGACGCCTACGCCCCCGTCTGTGCCGTTGATGTAAGGGTAGAACCAATCACCATGGCCCTGTTTCGCCGTGAGCCGATAAACATCACCGTTCACTGGCTCGCAGCGGAGCAGGCAGCGGCCACCGATGGTTCCTACGGTGTAGATCTCGGTCGACACGATGAAGCGGTACTTGCTCATCGCGGTGTCGGGATCGGCGCGGAGCAGCGCCTGCGCCGCATGGTTGCAGGACGCCATGATGCCGCCTGTCGAGCCGCTCATTCCGATTCTCCCCTGCATTGGCTCGTTCTCGGTGCCACGGAACGAGTTTCGTTGCAGTCAATATGTCCGGCGGTACCCCTGCGACTCGCATTGTCAGTCTGCTCCGCGGGAAGAACGCTGGCGTCCGGTCCCGCCAAGGGCCAAGTTCTGTAGCGTACGGCTGGCGCGCTCCATCCCCGTCGAGCCGCCGCGGATGGGGAGATGATCCATGGCCCTCATCCTGCGCCGGCCCGCCCACGGCACCGGCGCGTGTACCGCCCACTTCGCGCGGGACGGACTGGGCATGCCGCCAAGCTGCGCAAGGTGGATATCTCGGCCGGCGCGAGGCAACCGCCGGCGCGCCTCATGCGCCAGCCCACAGGCAAGGTATCGGCCTTCGAGCTCGACGCCTTTTCGGCCTATTCGAGCCCTGCGCGATTGCCCGCTACGCGGACGAGGCCTTTCCCGAGCCGAGCGTGCAGCCCAAGGATGCCCGTTGCTGGCACGCGTGCATACGGCAGCTTCCTCCCATGCGGCGATGCCGGCTGACCAGCACCGGGCGCCTGCGATCAACGACCCGGCGATGACGGAACTCGCGGGACCGCGGCTGGCGGCGGGGCGGCGTCAGCCGGCGCCCGAGTGCGGCGAAGGCGCGGCCGAAACTAAGCCATGGAAGGCCTTAGCGCACCAATGGAGTCACGACGAAGGGCGCCACGGCCCTGCGGTCCTGGCGCCCTTCGTCGGAAACCCGATGCCCCTGCCGGCGCGGCCGATCGGCCGGCCGGTGGTCAGCCGAAAGTCAGCCCTGGCGAGCCTTCAGCCGGGGCTTCAGCTTGTTGATGACGTACACGCGCCCCTTGCGGCGCACGAGCTTGCAGTTCTTGTCCCGCGTCTTGGCGGTCTTCAGGCTGTTGCGGATCTTCATTTCAGGCCACCTCGCAAGGCTGCGGCTTCTAGGGGCGACAGGGCGCCGGGTCAAGGTTGCGGCGTCGAAGAGCGCGGCGCGCGCCGCGAGATCGCCGGACGGAGGCATGGGACGCTGGGCGAAATGGCGTGACTCTACGCGGAGGATTTCCTGGCCTGGACGCAGGAGCGGGCGAAGGTGCTGCGCGGCCTGGCGCGCGAGGGATCGAACCAGCCGCTCGGCCTGGAGAATCTTGCCGACCCGATCTCGAACACCGGGGGGGTTGAGCGCGAAGTCCAGGCACGCGCTGGAAGAGGCGCACTACGGCGAGACCGAAATCCTCGGCGAGGACCGGTTCACACTGCCGCCCGCCGCCGCCTGATGCCACCCCTGCCCTACTCCGCCGCCGCCCGCCCGGCTGCGGCCTCCTCCGCCGCGAGCTTCAGCACCCCCTCGCGGGTCTGCGGCAGCTTGCGGCCGAGGATCAGCTCCGCGACCTGGTTGCGCAGCACTTGCGCCGTGCCGCCGGCGATCGCGAACATCCGGGCGTCGCGGACGTAGCGCTCCATCGGGTTGTTGCGCGAGTAGCCTGCCGCGCCCCAGACCTGGAGCGCGGCGTTGGTCACGCGGATCGCCATCTCCGAAGCGAGGACCTTCGCCTGCGCCGCCGCCAGCCGGTCGGGGAAGCCGGCGGGCCCGGCGCTGCGCGCGGCGCGCCAGACCATGGCGCGCGCGGCCTCGATCTCGATCGCCATGTCGGCGAGCATCCAGGAGAGGCCCTGGAACTCCGCAATCGGCCGGCCGAACTGGCGCCGCCGCTTCGCGTAGCCGAGCGCGTGGTCGTAGGCGCCGGCGGCCAGGCCCAGCGCCACCGTCGCCGCGCCGACGCGCTGGCCGTTGTAGGCATCCATCAGCCGGCCGAAGCCGCGTGCCCAGCCGCCCGGCGGACGCAGCACCATGGAATCCGGCACCTCGACGCCGCGGAGCGCGATCTCCGCCTCCGGCATCCCGCGCAGGCCCATCGAGGGGATGCGGCGGACGGTCATGCCGGGCGGGGGGTCGTCGCCCTCGCGCACCACGAGGAAGCCGCCGATGCCACGCTCCTCGCCATCCTCGACGACGCGGGCGAAGACCAGGTGAAGGCGTGAGACGCCGCCGCCGGTGATCCAGGTCTTGTCGCCATCGATGATCCACCGGTCGCCGCGGCGCACCGCGCGCGTGCGCATCTCGGTGGCGGCGGAGCCGGCCTCCGGCTCGGTGATGAGGATCGCCGGCTTGTCGCCGGCGAGGACCAGACCGGCTGCGAGGCGCTTCTGCTCCGGCGTGCCATAGGCCATCACCGCGCCGATCGCGCCCATATTTGCCTCGACGACGATGCGGCCGCAGACCGCGCAGGCCTTGGAGAATTCCTCGATCGCCAGCACCGCGTCGAAGTAGGAGGCGCCCGCCCCGCCCCACTCGTGCGGGATGGTCATGCCGAGGAAGCCCGCCTCGGCCATGCGGCGGACCATCGGCCAGGGATATTGCTCGGTGCGGTCCGTCTCCGCGGCCTGGGCGGCGGCCTCGCGCGCCAGCTCGCGGGCGCGGTCGCGCAGATGCCGTTGCGCCGCGGTCAGGCCATCCGCATCGGTCGTCATCTCGCCAGCAGCCACGTCACGTCTCCTCCGGCGGCCTCGCGCCGTTGCTACTCGGCGGCGATCGCCTCCGCAATGGTGGGGGCGAGGCCACGGAACTCCGCCGCGCGGGGGCTGCGGGCGCGCCAGGCGAGGCCCAGGGTGCGCCCGACCTCGCGGTCGAGAGGGCGAACCGCCACGGGCGCGCCGGCGAGGACGCCGCCGCGGACCGCGAGGCGCGGCACCAGCGTCACGCCGAGGCCGCTCGCGACCATCTGAATGAGTGTGTAGAGCGAGGTTGCGGCGAAGGGCTCGCCCGCTGCCGCGCCCGGCAGGCTGCAGGCGTCAAGCGCGTGCTCGCGCAGGCAGTGCCCGTCCTCGAGCAGCAGCAGGCGCTCCGAACCGAGGACTGCGATGGGCACCCTCTCGCGCGCGGCCAGCCGGTGGTCCTGGGGCAGAGCGGCGAGGAAGGGATCCATGCCGAGCGGCTCCGTCTCCGCCTCGCCGCAGGCGCAGGGGAGCGCCAGCAGCAGCAGGTCCAGGCGGCCGCCCTCCAGCGCCTCCACCAGCCGCTCGGTCAAATCCTCGCGCAGCCAGAGCTTGAGGCGCGGGAAGCGGTCGCGCAGACGGGGCATCAGCCGCGGCAGGAGGAACGGCCCGATGGTCGGGATGATGCCGAGGCGCAGCGGGCCGCTGAGCGGCTCTCGCGCTGCCGCCGCGGTCTCCGCCACCGCCTCCAGCGCGCTGAGCGCGGTGCGGGCACGCGCCACGATCTCCAGGCCGAGGGGAGTGAAAACCGGCCGCTTGGCGCCCGTGCGCTCCAGCAGCGCGGCGTCGAGCTGTTGCTCAAGCGCGATTATTCCGGCCGAGAGCGTGGACTGCGTAACCGCGCAAGCGGAAGCGGCGCGGCCGAAATGCCCGTGTTCGGCGAGCGCGACCAGGTAGCGAAGCTGGCGTGGTGACGGCAGCGTAGTCATCGGATCATCCGATGGAAATTTGCGACTTTATTCATTGGCACGAGTGATCGCCGATAGCCACCCTCACTCGGCAGCGGCCCGGCAGAGGCGGCCGCCCAGCGGACCGCCGGGCTGTCGCGTCGCGGCTCTGCGAGGGAGGCAAGCCATGTTCCTGAGGATCGACCGGCTGCAGGTTGAGATGCCGATGCCGACGCAGCCGGACCCGAGCGCCGCCGCCACGGTGCAGGAACTGATGGGCGGACGCTTCGGCGAGATGACGACGCTCAACACCTACATGTACCAGAGCTTCAACTTCCGCCAGCGCGACAAGCTGCGGCCCTTCTACGCGCTGATCGCCAACATCGCGACCGAGGAGCTCGGCCACATCGAGCTGGTCGGCGCGACGGTGAACGCCCTGCTCCACGGCATCGAGCCGAAGGGCGACACGGGCAAGGGCGACGCGCCCTTCGCCGATCCCTTCCTCCACGCCTCAGGCGCCGGCCCGAACTTCCACATCAACGGCCCGCACGGGATCATGGCGGCGAACGCGCTCGGCCAGCCCTGGCGCGGGGACTACATCTTCAACTCGGGCAACCTGATCCTCGACCTGCTGCACAACTTCTTCCTGGAGAACGGCGCGCGCACGGTGAAGCTCCGGGTCTATCAGCTGACGAACAACCCGGCGGCGCGGCGCATGCTCGGCTACCTGTTCACCCGCGGCGGCGTGCATGCCGAGGCCTATGCACGGGCGCTGGAGAAGCTCACCGGCGTGGACATGAAGAAGATGCTGCCGATTCCGAACATCCGGCCCGAGGAGGTGCCGGAGAGCAGGAAGTTCCTGGAGGAGGGCTCGCACCGCCGCCTCTACCGCTTCAGCACCAGCGACTACGACGAGATCCGCGGAATCTGGCAGGGCCAGGCACTCGACGGCTCCGGCCCGCTGGAGGTGACGGACGGCCCGCCGCAAGGCGGCCCGCAGTATCAACTCGAGGGCGTTGCCCAGGCCTTCATCCCGGACTACCACCCGGAGGAGATCCTGGAGATCGCGCGGAAGCTCTACCAGAAGGCGAGCGGCTGACGGGTGGGCGCAGGTGGCGCCCGGCCCGGCCGGCTGGGCGCCCTTGCCTCCAGGTGGTCCGGCCCGGGCGGGATTGATCGATCCGCCCGATCATCCTGGCCGAAACTATTCATTTGATTTCAATGTCGCAGCGCAGCATATGTGTTCGCAGGGCGCCCCAAGCGGCGCCCNNCGTTCCCACCACAACCAGAGCGAGAGCGAACGAACGCATGCTGACCGTTGGCGACAAGTTCCCCGCCTTCAAGCTGACCGCCGTGAAGGGCGGCCCCGAGGGGCTGGGCGGCCCCGGCAAGTCCTTCACCGAGATCACCAATGAGTCCGATCCGGGCAAGTGGAAGGTCGTCTTCTTCTGGCCGAAGGACTTCACCTTCATCTGCCCCACCGAGATCGCGGCCTTCGGCAAGCTGGCCGGCGAGTTCGCCGACCGCGACGCGGTGGTCTACGGCGTCAGCACGGACAGCGAGTTCGTGCACCTGAACTGGCGCGTGCACAACCAGGACATCCGCGACCTGCCGATCCCGATGCTCGCGGACGTGAAGCGTGAGCTGTCCACCGCGCTCGGCATCCTGGACAAGAACGAGGGCGTGGCGCTGCGCGCGACCTTCATTGTGGACCCGGACGGGACGATCCAGTGGGCCTGCGTGAACGGCCTGAACGTCGGGCGCAACCCGCAGGAGGTGCTGCGCGTGCTCGACGCGCTGCAGACCGACGAGCTCTGCCCGTGCAACTGGGAGAAGGGCAAGGAGACGCTGAACCCGGCGGCGCTGTTCGAGAAGGCGGCCTGAGGGCAGCGGGAACGCACGACCGTCCGTCCGCCGGAGCCTGAGGCTCCCGGCGGGCGGCGGCAGGCGGCGACCGTCCGTCGCCGCCGTTTGCCGCGCGCCGGAACGCGCGCGATGCCCCGAATACCGGATGTCCTGTAAGGAGGCCCCCCATGTCGCTCGAAGCCCTGCGCAACCGGCTGCCCGAATACGCCAAGGACCTGAAGCTCAACCTCGGCAGCCTTGCCGCGGAGACGGTGCTGACGCCCCAGCAGCTTGCCGGAACCTTCGTCGCTTCGGCGCTGGCGGCGCGCAACGCCGAGGTCACGGCGGCGATCGTCGCGGAATTCGCCCCTCGCCTCTCGCCGGAGGCGCTGAACGCGGCCAAGGCCGCGGCGGCGATCATGGGCATGAACAACGTCTACTACCGCTTCACCCACCTCGTCGGCGGCGACTACCCGACCATGCCGGCGAAGCTGCGCATGAATGTCATGGCGCGGCCGGGCGTGGAGAAGGTGGATTTCGAGCTGTGGTCGCTCGCGGTCTCGGCCATCAATGGCTGCGGCATGTGCATGGAGGCGCATGAGAAGGTGGTGCGCCAGGCCGGCCTGTCGAAGGAGCAGGTGCAGGCCGCGGTGCGCATCGCCGCGGTGGTGCATGCCGTGGCCGCGGTGCTGGATGGCGAGGCCGCGCTGGGCAATGTCGCCCCGGCATCGGTGGCGCAGGCGGCCTGACCGGCCGGTGCCGGCCCAGGCGGGGGGCGCAGGGGCCGGCTAGCCCCCGTACCCCGCCTGCCGCGGCAGCCAGAGCGCGATTTCCGGGAAGGCGATGAGCAGCGCCGTCCCCAGCGCCAGCATCAGCATGTAGGGCAGGATGCTGCGGTTCACCTCGCCGAGCGGCGCGCCGGTGATCGCCTTGATGACCACCAGGTTCATCGCCACCGGCGGGCTGATCAGCGCCATCTCCAGGCTGAGCGTCAGCAGCACCCCGTACCACACCTTGTCGATGCCGAGCTGCGCCATCACTGGCAGGATCGCCGGCATGGTGAGCAGGATGATCGAGAAGCTCTCCAGCACCAGCCCAAGCACGAAGAGCAGCACCATCATCGCCACCAGGAACCCGGTGCGCCCGAGGCCGAGATCGGCCACCAGCGCCACCAGCTCCTGCGGTACGCGCAGCTTGGTCAGCATGTAGCCGTAGATCGCAGCACCAGCGATGATCATCAGCAGCATCGCCGAGGTGCGCGTCGCCTCCTGCACCCCGTCGAGCAGGTCGCGCCAGGACAGCGCGCGGTAGATCACCGCCGCGACGACGAGGGCCCAGAGCGTGCCGGTGCCCGCCGCCTCGGTCGCGGTGAAGACGCCGAAATAGATCCCGCCGAGCACGAAGAGCGGCAGCGTCAGGCTCCAGCCGGCGCGGCGCAGGGCCACGGCGGCGCGTGGCGGCGGAGGGTCGCCGGGCGGGGCCTTGGCATGGCCCTCGGTGAGGAAGACCCAGGCCGCGAACATCCCCGCCATCATCAGACCGGGCACCACCCCGGCGAGGAACAGCGCGCCGACCGAGCTTTCCGTTACATAGGCATAGAGCACCATCGGCGCCGAGGGCGGGATCAGGATGCCGAGCGTCCCGCCGCCCGCCACGACGCCGAAGGCGCCGCGGCGCGACATGCCATAGCGCAGCATCTGCGGGATGGCGATCTTGCCGACCGTCAGCGCGGTGGCGACCGAGGAGCCGCTGATCGCGGCGAACACGGTGCAGGCCGCGACCGTGGCGATGCCGACGCCGCCCCGCACGCGCCGCAGCAGCGCGAAGGCCGCGCCGTAGAGGTCGTCCACCACCCGCCCGCGCACCATGATGTGCGCCATCAGCATGAAGAGCGGGATCGCGACGAGTAGATAGCCGTCGAGCTGACCGATCACCAGCTCGCCGAGCGCCGGCACGCCGCCTTCGACCCACAGCAGGACCGCGAGCGGCAGCAGGAACAGCGCCGCGAACATCGGCAGGCCGAGGTAGAGCAGCGCGATCAGCGCCGCGAGTAGCAGCAGGAAGGTCACGCCGGCGCTACTCCCCGCGCGCGAGGGTGTCGCGCGGCAGCTCCTCCTCGCCGCGCGGCAGGTAGGGCGGCTCGCGCCCGGTGAGGAGGGCGAGCGCCTGGACCAGCGCGACCAGCAGCAGCACCGCCGCGCCGATCGGCAGCAGAAGCTGGATCCACCACTGCGGCACGCCCTCGACGTCGGTCATCAGGCCGACGAGGCGGCTGAAGGACACCGCCTCGATGCCGGCATCGAGCAGGATCGCCGCGACCACGGCCACCGACACCACGCCGAGCAGGCGCGAGAGCCAGGCAAGGCGCGGGCCGATCCGGCGGACCGCGATGTCCACGCCGATGTGCTCGAAGCGCCGCTGCGCCTCGGGCGCGCCGAGCAGCACCAGGGCCACGACCAGCCAGCCCGCCGTCTTGTCGATCCAGGGCTGCGGCGTGCCGAACAGGTAGCGCGCCACGACCGACCAGCAGATCAGCACCAGGCAGAGCACCGTCGCGGCCGAGGCGAGCGCACCCGCGATCCCCGAGACCAGCGCGGCGAGGCGTTCGATCGCCCTCACAGCGCCTGCATCAGCTCGAGCACGCGCCGCCCGTTCTCGGGCGCGAGGCGCAGGAAGGCCTCGATCACCGGCGGCTGCATGCGGGCCTTCCAGGTCTCGGCCTCCTCCGGTGTCTGCTCGTGGATGGTCATGCCCTTGGCGCGCAGCTCGCCGACCGCGGCAGCGGCGGTCTCCTCGGTGACGACGATCTGGTCCTGCTCGGCCTTGCGCGCCGCGGCCTCGATCGCCTGGCGCTGCTCCGGCCGCAGGCCGTTCCACCAGCGCGGGTTCACATAGACATGGCTGATCACCGCGAAGTAGGGCGCGACGGTGCCGTAGCGCTGGACCTCGTAGAAGCGCCGCGAGACGGCGGCGGAGAGGTCGGTGAGGCCGGCGTCCAGCACGCCCGACTGCAGCGCCGGCGGCACCTCCGGCCCCGGCATGGCCGAGGGCGCGGCACCGACGGCGGTCAGCGCATGGTCCGTCAGCGGGTTGAGGCCGCGGATCTTGAGGCCGCGGAAGTCCTCGACCGAGACGATCGGCTTGCGGTTGGAGGTAAAGATGCTCTGGCGCGTGGTGTAGAGCCACATCAGGTTGCGCACCTGGCGCCGCTCGAGCAGCCCTTCCAGGAACTTCGCCGCCTCGGAGCCGGCGATGAACTTCCGGATGCGCGCGAGGTCCGTGAACAGGTAGGGGATTGTGGGGGCATTCATCTCGGGGATGGTCGTGCCCCATTGGAAGTTCACCGCCGCCGCCGCCTCGAAGGCGCCGCGGGCGACGCCGGGGAAGTTCTCGCCCGCCTTGGCGAGCTGCTCGGCGGGGAAGACCTGCACCTGGACGCTGCCGTTGGAGCGCCGCGCCACGTCCTCCGCAAAGGCGGCCATCACGCGCGCATTGTGGTGCGAGGGCGGGAATTGGTGGGAGAGGCGCATGGTCGCCGGGGCGCCCTGGGCCCGCGCCGCGCGGATGAGCCCAGGCGCGGCGAGAGAGGCGGCGGCGCCCGGCAGGGTGGCGAGGAGGAGGCCGCGGCGGCTCGGCATGGCGTCGTTCTCCCGGATGGGTACTGCCCAGGCGGTGCTGGGACCCTTGTGGTTGAAGGTTTGGGCGAGGCCGTGCCCCGGGTCAACGGCGGCGGAAGGGCGGAGCCGCTCGCCCCCGCCGGCATCCTGTAGGCAGTCACCCCACGTCGTTTGCACTGCGCCGCCCGCATACTAGGTTAGGAGTCCGTGTCGTCACGGCGCGCAAAGAGGGACGATCAGGAGGAACGACCATGTGCGGCAGCGCCGCCGGAGCGCCCGCGTGAGCGATCACGCCGCCACGACCGCGCCATCATCTTCCGGGGGCGGGCGGAGGCACCGGTCCCCGCGGCCCAGCCCGCGTGGACGCGTGGCGACGCCGGAGGCGCGCGCGGCGGTGGCGGGCATGCTCGGCGACATGCCCCTCCGCCCGGACCTGCTGATCGAGCACCTGCACACGATCCAGGATCGCGAGGGCTGCCTGCGCGCGGGCCGCCTCGTCGCGCTCGCCGAATTGCTGCGCCTCGCCCCGGTCGAAGTGTTCGAGGTGGCGAGCTTCTACGCGCATTTCGACATCGTCGAGGACGACGCGCCGCCACCGCCGCCGGTGACCATCCGGGTCTGCGACGGGCTGCCCTGCGCGATGGCGGGAGCGGAGGCGCTGCTCCACGCGCTGCAGGCCGCGCCGCCGCCGCACGCGCGCGTGGTCGCAGCGCCTTGCATGGGCGCCTGCCACCGCGCCCCGGTCGTCGCCGCCGAGCACGGCCCGCTGCACGGCACCATCGAGCGCGCCACGCCGGAATCGGTCGCGCAGGCCCTCGCCCATGGCGTGCCGATGCCGCCTCCGGCGCCGCCACGTCCCCTCCCCGCCGGCCCCGACTCCTTCGCGGCGCTGCGTGCGGCGCAGGAGGGGCGGCTGACGCGCGAGGCGATGCTGGCGG
>Ga0065720_1020473_pt1 | contig 14307 bp, 12 predicted proteins | sample Thericmetagenome_FD_59107 | JGI IMG/M metagenome (GOLD analysis project Ga0065720, IMG submission 59107) | Thermophilic microbial communities from the Joint Bioenergy Institute, California, USA of rice/straw/compost enrichment - eDNA_2 v2... | ecosystem: Engineered > Solid waste > Grass >... | reverse complement strand
AAGAACTTCCTGTCCACGTCCCTAGCATACCCGCCATCAACTCTCGGCCATCTAATCTCTTCCTCCTCTCCAGGAAACCTTGGTGGGCGTGGAGGTTCAGGTTTGGGTGGTGGTTCTGTCCCCTCAAACGGCCCGAAAAACCCTACGTTGATGTTCTGCTCGCCGAACCACTGCCATAGGCGGTATCTCCAGGTGTAGTCTCCTTCTCGACCATGGGAGATGGAGTCACCTATGACCATGATCCTGTTGCGATCATTGTGCCCAGTGATAGGTGTTGGCTGGCTCATTTTCTGCTTCGATGCATGTTAGCATGTTACTGGAAGACGAGGCTAGTTGATGACGACAGCATCCGAGATCAAGAACAACGCGGGGTAAGACCTCCCGAAGGCGATTGCCAGGGTTAGGGTTAACATTTCCAAACTCCTTTATATTTCACAAGTTGACCGATGAGTTTTCAATTGCTGGGGTATAGGGATGGCTTCTTGGACAGACTACTATCTTAGACTTCAGACCGATGAGTGGACAAAAACCGAAATTGTTAGCTCAAGTTCATCACAGGAACCGTTCAACGCCCGAGTGTCTAGAAGTTGAAAATAGCATAATTACTACCCTGACTAGGGCTCATCATAACCGTAGAATCGCAAAAGCAAGCTCAGCCATAACGTCTATCCGGAACCATAACACATCATCGCCTTCTATCATTACATGCAAGCACCGCCGTCAATACCAATCACCTTGCCGTTGATCCACTCGCCGTCTTGAGAAGCCAGGAAGCAGACAACACGGGCCACGTCGATAGGCAGACCGACACGATGAATAGGAGACCAACCAGCCGCATACTATTCGCGTTAGCTGGGATCTTTCGCACAGATAGGTAGTGGTTCTTACCTCATCGACTTCCTCATCGTTGAGCTTGTCACCACCAGGGATGTACTCGCGGCACACGGCATGGTACATGTCCGTCTTGATGCCACCGGGGGCAACGCAATTGACTGTGCACTTCTTGTCGCCAAAATCTACTCCTGTCAGCTCGCGCGTAACAGAAGATAAATGGAACAGAACCTACCGACGGCCAAGCAGCGCACAAATGTTTCAATGGCACCCTTGCTGCCGGAGTAGACAGCGTGACGAGGCACCATCTTCGCCTGACCAGTGATGGAGCCCATCATGATCAGACGGCCGCCGACCTCCAAGTTCTTGTAGGCCTCACGGGCAACAAAAAACTGGCCGCGGGTGTTGATATTGAAGACGCGGTCAAACTCCTCTGGAGTGACATCCTTGACATGGCCGAACGATACAACACCGCTATTGGACACAACAATGTCGATCTTACCAAAGATCTTCTTGGCCTCCTCAAACATGCGCACAATCTGGTCAACGTCCGACACGTTTGCCTTGACGGACGCTGCATCTGACCCGTTTTTCTTGATTTGGTTGACCACCTCCTGCGCTGTCGCTTCACTGTTGGCATAGTTGATAATCACCTTGGCACCGCGGCGGCCCAGCTCGAGGGCAATTTCGCGACCAATGCCACGGCCTGCACTGATCAGCATGCTGCACAGTTACGGTAGCATAGGAGGACCGGCTCGTTGACCATATTTGTGTAACCAGAGCAAGATCATGGGCAATCGGACATTAGTTGGGGTAAAATATTGTCCCGTCCTGCCGCCCACTAATCGATCTTTTTTGCAGGGCCAAAAACAGAACCAAATTGTACGTACCAGCACCAGTCACGAGTGCAACCTTGCCCGCCAGCGAGGCGGCTCCGAGGCCAAGAGGCCCGGGAATCTCGTCGTACTTGCCAGCCGGCTTACCAGCAACGCTCGGCATTTTGGTTATAGTGTTGTTGAGTTGGATGGATGTTCCGTTTGCCGAAGACGATGTAAAAGAAGAAGAAGCTTCTTTGAGAGACTGCTGTGGTTGCTCAGCTGGAAACGTCTCGGAGCTGGTGTCGGAGCTTTTTGAGGAGAAGAAACAGAGGAGACGGCGGAAGAGGTTCACCACTTTCATGTGCTGGATCCGTACTGGGCAGGCTCAACGGGGCGTTAGATGGCTTTGGGAAAGTTTGAGGTTGATGGTGGATCTTTCCCATTTATCTTTGTGATCCCCTGGCGGATATTTCACAGCCTTAGCAAGTTGGAAAGTTCAGTTTCCCATGTCATAGGGATGGACCCCAACGCCCGTCGGACATAGTTGGAGGAATGCCGGTCAACACCCACGGACTCGACTGCGGCGTCCCGAGGCTTGGCATATTAATTCTCGATTTCAGTTAGCGATGCATGACTTGCGGAAACTCCGGTATCTTGGGAAGGAAACATACCATAGATGCCCCTTGCCTATTTGCAGCACGGCATGCATCTGTTTGGAGAGGGGGAGGGGGTGTAACACGATGATGCCCCGCTGCTGCTGATTTTGTTTGCTCGGAGACATGTTGGATGTCCGCTGCCAATGTCCATACCAGTCGATGCTGCCAGCCATCTAGCACAGCTCCGGGTTGTGATTTTTACCGACTCGGACCGGACATGGACGACCCCATAGAGAAGCGACTTCTCGGGTTCTCATGCTGTACCCCCTTTGGTTCACATAATGCCTATGGGACAAACTCTCTTCCTTCTCCCTGGTACCAGAAGGAAGGATAAGCTGCTATGATGAAAGAACTCGCGAGCGGAACAAGTGGTAGAGTCAGCAACGTGCTCATCACGAGGATAAAGCGTAGGCCAGGTTACACCGAGTAAGATCTCTCTTGCACGCGGCCTCGCCTTTTGGGCCGTTTTCATCGTCTGGGTTCGAGTTTGCCGGCCCTCTGCGTCATGTCTGAATGGTCATCGGCATGCTGCAGCAACATTATTGTCATTTTCAATTCCGGTTATGTTTAGCACGCCACGTTTTATGTTGACTATGTTTCTCCGGGCTTGATCCGAGATGTGTTCACTTGTTTTCCGCTCATAGGACCCAATATCTAATTTTCTCCCCATAAGTAGACCATTGCAGCCCTTCATCTGCGACATAGATGACGGCTGGCAACATTTATTGCGACACTGCCTCGTTACTCCATCTCTTTGGATGGTATAACCCATTTCACCTTTAACATTACTGTTACTGTTAGCATTGGGGAATAGTTATGTCACGAGGTCACAAGTGCTCCAGCTGTCTACTCACCTTTGTCCTCTCATGGCGCTTATTGGAAGATCTTCGCAAAAAACGTTGCTTTCCTTGATCGTGAACCAACGTTGACCCTGGCTGGACTTCAGGCTGATCGCAATATCGAACAGCGTGGCTTGAGACGTCCACGTTGCATTATCTAAAGAATCTGGGGTCCCAAGTTTTAATTAGGAAACATGACTAGAAGTTGGGCTGTCAGTCACAGCATTCTCCGGCCGCCATTCTTGCTTCCTGTTCTGATCAGCCCTCCAGACAGAAACCAGTCTAACATCTATATTCCTATCGGAGTTCAGTATCCTTGTCTGCTGCCCATCGATTATGAACACCACTAGCGGTAAATCCATGGCCCGGGTTGGTTCGAATCTTAGTCCACGCGGCGTTCTTGCGGCCGTTTTCGTGATCACTTTTAAAGTTTCGGCTCTTCAATTTTCCCGGTTAAACTTCACACCTAAGTGCTGCCATTATTGACCGGCATGCATCCTTCCCAGCCGTTAGACGCGGTGACCTGCATCATGGCCAAAGTGCACAAGATCATTCGAGATCTAGGACCATCCGATCATGTAAGCGCCCGCAATACTTAGATCACGATCTCTGTGCATGGGCGTGCCCAATCCAAACATGACTGGCTAGACATGCATAGCACCATCTCTTCGTGTTTACGTGGGAAGCAAGACATATGATCCGTCACAGTCAAAAAGCACCCCAGGGAAAATCTCACACAACACCTCTGGTTATCCGAAAGCAGGCAGGTAAGCGAGGACAAGGGTCTGTGCCAATGCTACCCTGTCACAAGCTGGCTTCATCATACATAGCTTCTTGCAGGTTTACTCAACATCCTCTGTACTCTGACCTGTTCCAAGTTTGTGACATATAGTTAGCGGACACTGGTGATGCTGAATCGGCGGGCTAAGAGACGGGGAAAAGCGGAAGAGCCGCTACCCCCAACCCGGAAAGCTGGTCGTCCAACGTCACGGAACCGGAAGCCATTCCGAGAACCGGCAGCAAGGGACAGGGCTCAACGGAAAGCTTGGTTTTTGCGGCTGCACGCTAACAACGTCCGCCGGGCAAGGGTCGGGTTGAGAAAAAATAGCGACGGAAAAAATGTGTAAAAATGTGTTGAGAAGGTTGACTCTCAGTCCGAAGACCGGGACTGTGAAGAGGACAGCTCGACTGCACCAGCGCAGCTTCCTATCATTTCAGCAACCTTAAGACGGCGTGGACTGCCCACTTGACCCCCGAGGCTTTGTATTGCATCCTTCGTTTCGAGCGTTGCAACATTATCAGCGAATCGCGCAAACCAAACTATAGGTAAACCTATCAAGCATCATTATCACCAATATGGGCAGTACAGTGGTCTTCCCAAACGTAATAACCCCGCATGCCAATGCCACCTATGCCGAATGGACGCGGCTCCAGGACCGCCTGCGCTCCGGTTCCCCGGTGGTCGTCAATGGCCATGACCTGACCATCGCCGACGTGGTGGCCGTCTCTATGTGGGTGACAAAACCCTAACCACTCGCCCAGTAGAGCACTCAAACTGACCCTCACAGGCGCGGCGTTCCAGCCCAGTTGACGTCCGACCCGATCAGACAGCAAGAGATCCTGAAAAGCGTTAACTTCCTGCAGCATGAGCTCGAGCTGGGCCAAGTCGTCTATGGCGTTAACACCGGGTTTGGCGGCAGCGCCGACACGCGCACGCAAAACTTTGAGCGCTTGCAGGATGCAGCCATCCAGCATCTCAATGTCGGCATCTTGCTGAAAGCCGACAAGAGAGACCCTGAAGATGAAGGGGACGGCAAGGATAACCAGCTGCTGCGCAGCCACGCGTTGCCTGTTCCTGTCGTTAGGGCGTCGATGCTTATCAGGTGCAATTCCCTGATGAGAGGTCATTCCGCGGTTCGTGTCAGCGTCATCGAATCTGTCATGAAGTTGTTGGCGCTGGATATGACGCCAGTGGTGCCCCTGCGCGGAAGCATCTCCTCATCGGGCGACCTCTCAACGCTTTCATACATCGCCGGCGCTATTGAGGGCAACCCGGATATCTACGTCCGGATCGGCGGCAAGGGGCCTAACGGCCGGCCCAAGGTCATCCCTGCCAGCGAGACCCTCAAGATAGCCGGTATCAGGCCAGTTCGCCTTCAGGCCAAGGAAGGCCTGGGTATCACCAACGGCACGGCGCCCAGTTGCGCAGTTGCCTGTCTCGCGATACACGAGGCCAACCAGTTGGCGCTCCTCGTGCAGGTGCTGACCGCGATGGGCACTGAAGCTCTTGACGGCACTATCAACAGCTACGACCCCTTTATTTCTCAGGTCCGGCCACACTCTGGCCAGACAGAGGTCGCACATAACATCTACAACTTTTTGCGAGACTCAAAACTCTGTCCCTCCGACGAGGCGTCCTCCAAGCATCGCGTTGGCTTAGCCCAGGACCGGTACCCCTTACGAACCGCACCCCAATGGATCGGTCCCCAGCTCGAGGACTTGCGGCTGGCCACACGCCAGGTCGAGATCGAGCTGAACTCCACCACTGATAACCCTCTCATCGATGCTCATGGCTTGCGCGTCCATCATGGAGGGAACTTCCAGGCCATGGCTATCACCTCGGCGATGGAGAAGACCATGACTGCGCTGCAGAACCTCGGCAGACTCCTCTTCACCCAGTGCACGGAACTGATCAACAACGCGACCAATAAGGGCCTGCCGCCGAACTTGTCTGCTGACGACCCCTCGGCATCGTTCACAGCCAAGGGATTCGACGTCAACATGGCTGCATACGCCGCCGAGTTGGCCTACCTTGCTCGTCCGGTCTCGTCGCACGTTCAGATTGCTGAAATGGCCAACCAGAGTGTCAACTCCATGGCACTCGTCGCAGGGCGCTATGCCCTTGAGGCAGTTGAACTTGTCTCGTTGATGGCAGCCACATATCTCTATGTGCTGTGTCAGGCATTAGATCTGCGGTGTTTGGGCCGGGAATTTGCTCTGCTGGTACCGGCAGCGCTGAAGTCTGCTTTGCAGAAGCTTGTAGACGGCATCGAGGTCAAGGATGAGCTCCTCAATAAGGTCAGCCACGCCATCATGCAAAAGTGGGATCGTCTGGCGCATAAGGACTTGCCGGACCGGAGTCGCTTGGCTGTGGGCGAGGCCATCGCCGAATTGCTCGAAATACTCAACGGTTACGAGTTGACGACGTCCGCAATCCGTGAGTTCCGCTCTGAGGCTGCCTCGGCGCTGCAGCAGTGCTATCGCGCTGTGAGATCATCCTTCTTCACGCACCCTACAACCACGCGCTGGGTCAGCCCCTTGACGGCGGCCGTGTGGAAGTGGGTGCGTGAAGAACTGAAGGTGCCGATGAATCGGGGTGTCGAGGACCATCCGCCTTTATTGGTCAGAAGGTGGAAATCCGGGGAGGATATTGGGCTGAAGAATGAAGAGGAGGTGAAGGTCAGGAGCAGGATCCTGGGGAGCTTAGCGGGGGAGATCTACGAGGGTTTAAGGCGGGGAGAGCTGATGGAGAAAGTTATGAAATGGGGGGAGAAAGTGGAGTTGTGGGTGTAGGAATGAGTGGGGGTACGTCCGGGGTAAAGTGGGGCGTGTGTTGTGGGGGAGAAAAGAGTTAAGGTGGGGGGAGGGAAGGACTATTCAGCACAAGACAAAGCATGTCTCTGTGCTCGGTACTGTTTCGAAGAGCATCTCGATTTTTTCTGTATTACTAGCAGTATGTCACAAGCACTCCATTCAGCGGAACTTGGAATAGATGGTTGGTTGGCTTCTCCATTCCCCTTTTACCCCTGAGCAAAAGAAAGGAAATGCCGCCTTGTCAGAACATGAAGTCAGGAAGCACATCTCCTAAACAATCTCCCATGACTAAACTTCTAGCGACATTATAAGGCAGAGAGATACCAAAGGTATGCACAAGTTTATATGAGGCAAAGCGATCATCAGCATGCCCCTGCTAATACGCACCGCGACAATGACTCATCGAACTAAGGGAACATGCTTGGAGATATCCGAATAAGCGATAACTACCGAGTATTGAGCAGTTTAAAAACCACAACCACAAATGCACCGACAAGCCACAAACCTCTAAACGAACTGTTTTGTATAACGGCCAGACAATTCCAAAGCTTATTCGAAGATTCAAGATTGTTAATGTCAATTCAAGCTCTTATGAAACACACTGAAACTCCAACTGTAAAGGCGCAGTAATCACTCTTTCAATTTCGAACCTTCACCCACAATCCCTTACACAACGCCTTCTTAGCTCTTTGTACCAACGGCTCCCAACTCACCACCAACGGGTCAATCCCCTAGTCCAGCTGGAAGCCATCCTGGCAAGCTCTGCCTGACGACAATGCCGTCTGTTGGCTCCTTGCCCGTTCTCTTCCATAACAGGAGCCTCCTCGACGGCAACAATCTCCCAACCCAGCTCTTGAGTCTCTTGTGCGGCCGAGTCAGTCTTTAACTGCTCGGCAGTGGGGTGGGCACATGATTTGGAGAAGTGGTTGGGTACGTAGCGTGCCATGATGTCCTCCTCGCTATCGCTCACTTCAGGGCCGTGTGCCACTGAAGGGGGTGGGCCCGGCAGGATAACAGGGAATTCTGAGGGAAGGGTTGGAATGATGGTGGGGACGATGGGGGTATTGGCGGCGTCTTTCAGGTCCTCAAGGTTCACTGTATGATGTTAGACTTCTACGAAGACATTATAAGAATACAGACTTTCGATGTGGATCATTCACCCTTGTTTGTCGCGCAGTGATCATCAGGTATCTCTCCGTTAGTATTATCCTCTTGGTTTGCCGTGGGCTGGATGTCATCCGTGGTTGCTGGCGATAGGCTGAGGGCAGAAGTATTTTCCTCCACAGCTAAGTCAATTTTCGAAGATAGGAGAGACACTGAGGTCGCCGGGGTGGAGACTGGAGAAGACTGATGACAGGGATTAAACTGGCGTCGTAGAGAGTCCTGTTTGTTAGCCTCGTTGCCGTTTCCCATTGACTCCTCACTATCTGCTCTTGGGCCTGGAGAGGACTCTGTCAGTGTGGGGTTTAATTGGAACTGCTCCTGTTCATTAGTTTTCTGGCTGGTCTGGGTTTGCTCAGTTACGGGGGCCAGGGCGACTTGGATGGCATCTACGCTGGCATTATCTGACTTCAGAGTGCTATAATCAGAAAGCTTCAGGCTGTCACAAGGCCGGGCAAAGTTAGCATCAGAGCTAACATCCTTGTTGCTATCATTCACAGTCAGGTCCTGTGGATTACCCTCGCCAGAATGGTACCGAGCGTAGCCCAAGATCACGCACCTGGTCACCGAATCGACGTCCGAAACATCCGTGGTGCTCCCCTCAGATCTAGCATCGTGCCAGTCAGGCTCCATAGTGAAGCTACCAGTCGAGCTACGTGCAGGGGTTAAGGTCTGCTGCGGCTGCACGACCTGCCGCTGTGTCTGTACACGTTGACCCTGCTGAGACTCAGAAGAATGGTTGGTTATCCCCGTAGTCGAGGAGCGAGAGACCATGGAGCGGTACTCTTCCAGCCTTGGAGAGGCTCGTTGAACAGCCCACTGCAGCCTGGAGAATAAAGGGTTATGGGCCTGGACGCTTGAGGTGGGCCACAGGGTTGTTGGAGCAGCTGGCGAGAGAGCAGGGGAGGGAGCAGGGACAAGTGAATGAGACGGTACTGGTTGATGGGGAGAAGAAGAGCAAGAGTTGGACTGGGAGTCTGATCTGGCCTTGAAATTTGGGACAGAGGGAATTGGCCTGGTGGTCGCTTGCCAGTCGGCAAGACAAAAGGTGACACGGGGAATCAAATCTGGTCCAAAGGTTAGCTGGCACAGTACTGGGAGATATTACTCACGTGTTAGAGTGTGGACTAAGAACATGAAGCTGGTGTATATTCTCCTAATTCTGATTTCTTTTTCTTGTAAAAAGGCCCAAAAACCAGTTCAGGAGAAGCGCATGCTGCCAGAGTCAACCACGTCAAACATTAAAGCATGACTTACCATCAATGACCTTCAACACAGCCTGAAAAAACTGCACACGCAGCTGCGCACTTGGTATGTGGTGTGACCACGGCGTCCATGCAGAACCACGATCAATGGTGTCCCATAGGTACGAGTCCTGCCTGGCATAGTGACGGACCAGGTTTCGCAGGTCTCCTGGCATTCGCACAAATTGCATCGCATCGTCAACAGCCACCCGTGCGGCCCACCTTATATCAAGGGGAGTGGACACCAGCCGTGAGGGACGACCTGGCCCTGCAATGCGGATCTGCCCCTCTATTTGAAAGGAACATACGTTAACTTTGAGCATGGAAATAATATGACTGAAGAGATTCCTGATGCTTCGGAGAGGAAGGTAGCCGGCTGGCTGGCTGTGAGCTCGCAGGCTTACTACTTGCCTTGCAGGGGCCAATCGAAGAGGTCAAGGGGCAAAGGGCTCCGGTGCCAGTGTAGGTTGGATGATTCTATATTTTGTGCTGCTAGGGTTAGATTTGAAAAGGCCCCTGGCATCTGGCTAGGGCACGTACAATATCGCAATGGTGTCCAAGGAAAGGGCATACCAGCTTGGCGAAGTCTGCGAGCAAAGAGACTATGTAACGAACGGGAAATGGACTGTTAACTTTGTACGCTGCTTAGAACTTTCCCCGTAGGAATAGTGTAGGAGTGGATCAGCGATCAAGACTACTTCCAAGGAAGCACCCCGATTCTATATTCTGGATCTAGCATTCATAGTGTCAAAATTTTTGGATACATATAATATCTTGATAACAGGTCACTGTTAACATACACTTGTAAGTTTCCCTCCTTAGTGTAAGAAGTTGCTAGCCTGGCTGTAAAAGAGTTTAAGAATAGGGTCCCTTCAGATTAAGGTAAAATGCCGTCCTGCTCTCTATCAGCTAAGTCGTGTATCATCTTCATAACTGTAAATAAACGAACGTAAGTCATTAAGCAACTATACTAATCACATAATCCTTTATTGAGACAAAGTATAAACTAAGAAAGCACTTCTTAACCCTCTCCTCTTTACTCATGAGTTGGTGGATTATGAACAAGTCTAAATATAAAAGAACTAATCCAAACATAATACAGCCATCCGACTTTTTATGTACAAAAACATTAAGATTGATAAACAAGTGTTTTTCTTAAATGTTGATAAGCACAATAAAGGAGTTTTCACGACAAAAAACAGCACTATCTGGGAAAGTGGCTTCCATGTTACTGACTGATCTGAGTAAAAGGGAGTTGTAACCCATCAAACTCAGATATCCGCCCCCAACAATCGATCATTGGGAAGGTGTTCTACAACACCCAAGGATATTGACCCTCAACAGTATGTGCTGTTGAAGAGGAAGGAGGGGAAGCCACAAGGTTGTATGTGATGTATATATATACCAGGCAGGCCACCTGGCCGAAGAAGATCTCCAGTCAGCAATATTACAAACAACTGCTTACCAACTGGTGACCACAACGGCCACTTTGACTGTGTGAGGACTCTTGTCTCTAGGTCCAGAGACCTGGCATCTCTTGAACCCATCTCAGAAGGACTGTCCGGATCGTCACAGACGTACCAGTTTTTGTATCAACGTTAATTTTACTTAGTAGGGTTAGCAGGGGCCCCAATCTTATACGTAGAAAGAGACACTCAAACTTCTATATATATATACATATATATATACTCTAAATTCGGTTTTTTCTCCACTAACCGGCTTATATGAATATATAGAGCATGGTTGGACTCGGCAGACCCGTCCAGGAACAAGCCTTAGGATGGCTCCCTGTTTCGCTGTTAACTCGGTGCCCGACTCCTTTGTTGCCTGAGGCTAGCTTCACTTTATTTTTAATTCTACAAGATTTGTCCTCCTGAGCATGCATCAACCGTCGTAATGCTGGTGACTCAGTGTGTAGTAATGCTGCCTCTTTGATGATGTGGCCTTTGTGTCTTTGTTAGCCATACTAATCTGTTAAGCTATGATGCTATGCGGATATAACTAAGGAGTATCCGGCATGTCTCCCCATATCTTCAATGATAGGTGCCAATTTTCAAGTGAAAAAGCAGATATGTAACACCAGTCCTCACCACCTGCGTCATCTGTGAGAGAGCAGCAGCAAACACATATCATGAGCCATGTCACAGGACTTTGATGTGGAAGCAGAGATAGAAAATGAATCGCCAAATACTCATCTCATCAATGATCTTAGCATTTAGCGTGTCCGAGAGAGTATCGGAAAACAATGTCAAGATGTCAATTGTTGAATCTTTCTTGTTCCTTTGCCCCTAAGCAAGATTGCTAGGGAATTCTTGCACATTTTGTGATCACCAAGCTCCACTCCGAGGGCAGCATTCGATTGCTTCCAAACATTTACCATAGGCTGTGCACCAACTGCTCCATTGACTTGAGATTGGGCCATGCTACTATTTTCAAAAAGAATTTTCCTCACCCCAACTTTTCAACAGTCATGCACAACAGCATTTTCGAGTCCCTGCTTGCTTAGGGCTTGCACATAGCCTCAAAAAACAGAGCAAAAGGCCCCAACTTTCCCTGCACTAGGTGATTGTACATTCACGTACCAACTCCTTCATCCATTGTTCCCTTAAATATGCCAGAGTTTCAGGTGCTGAGCAGTGCTCATGCTCTCGTGCAGTTATTTGCCTCACAGCCTCACTTGAACACTCAGTTTCCCTCAACAATCGACACAATTACCGTTTATAATCTCCTATTTCGAATCTTGGCCTTTAAGGGGAGGATCAAATAATGGACCCCCTTTCTGCCCCGGGCTTGTCATCAGCGTGGTTTCTTTCGGCTTTCAAATATATGGATGTATGGAAGAGTATCTTGGAGCACCTGACTGCCACAATAAAGATCGTAGATCTGCTGCATGGAAGATCGACTCTCTCAGAACCACATTGCAAAGCACAGAATCCTTGCATCCTCAACTCAGATATGATGACAACTTGTTGGGAGATGCCCTTTTTGACAGACTCGGCAAATGTCAAAAGGAGCTGCACACCTTGGAGAGCTTGGTAGTGGATTTCAAAACACCTATTAAGCTGATGCTAGTCGAAGCAAGGAGCTGTCAGGTCAAGCCAAGAATCTCCTATCCATTCGATCACCAGAAGATCGAGACGGTGGAAGTCAAGATCTAAGAAGCAAACTCAGATCTTCTCTTGGTGTTACAAGCCTGGATTCGTAATCAGCCTGCTTGGCATCTTTCGCTACAAAGGAGCAAACTCCAGACGCTGACTAGACCATAATCTCTAGATCAGCGACCATGCTCAACAACGAAAGGCTTTTACGTAGCGCTATTGCTCTTCAAAACAAACTTGCATTACTCGCTTTTCCTCTGGAAGAAATACAAGCCACTTTAGAGAGGTCGATGAGCGTTTCATGGAACTGGAACGACCACTTCAATATTTACAACTCAAGCAGAACGTACAGAAAGAAGCACCTGGGGATAATTAACGCGGTTGATGTCAAGAAATGTAATTTTGTCCATAGCCCCTTTGTAATCACAGCAAACAGCCTCTATTTCAACGGCCAGCACTTCTTTGAACAAGTGTTTTCATATTCCAAGGGCCAGGCTGCTGTCTGCTTTTGCCCTGCACGAAGGATGGGGGAACAAGTTCAACGCAGTGGAGACAGCAAAATCATGCAATGTATAAACATTAAAATAAGCAAGCAAAAAAGCAGAGAAAAGGCTCTTAAGATAAAACGAAGTTTGTACTATGCTCCTCATTATCAATAGCCACGTGAGTTAACATTGAGATCTTAAAGGACGCCACTTGAAAGTGTTGTATTTTGTCTATGAAGTGACTACAACTCCATACTTCGTCATTTTTCTTTTTCAAACGGACACAGCAGTCCAAGGAAAGGAGTATCCCCGACTGCCAACGCAAGGGACACCTGTAACAGGTGACTTGGTCTATTGCAGACAGCGATCGACAATGGGTCAAATGGGTTAGATGATGGCCACTGACGATGTGGGGTGCAGCGCGAAGTCGATTACTACGTGTAAATAATCTTTCTTGGTCCTCAGTGTCCTTGTGTTGGGGAGAGGAAAGCCCAAGAGAAATCCTTCATCGTGCCCGAGCAGCTCCCCTTATAAAATAAAATCCCTTTGCCTTTGTGAGTACCTCGCAGTCTCCTGCAATCTTCAGGGGTTCTCCTCAGCGTGGCAAGGCTATCTAACTCATTCTTGGCCACCCCCTCATATTTTCCGGGATCTACCAATCAGATATGCCTTCGCTCTCCTCAGCTCTTGTGTCACTGGTGTTCTATATGTCAACTGTCAAGGATATTTCTTCTCCTTAAACTGCCATGTCCATATGACACTGAGGGAATCTGTCAAGCACAATGGGGTGCCGCAGAATAACAACGCTATACCTTCTAAGTCACACACGCATGGGGTGGATGAGCATGGCTATTGTATTACTTATTTATTTATATTTTTCGACCGTTTCACCACTGGGGGTGCTAAGTCGTGCCCACGGCGCCGGCGGGCAAGAGCTATCTGAAGCAAACCAATTACACGTGACGCCGGAGGAAATAATCCGAGTGGGAAAAAAAACCGACGTGAAGTATTGAAGGGCTGTTATGTCACATGGTTGAGGGGAGGGAGAGGAGTTCAGGGGAACTGTGTCTGACCCTCGGGTTCGAAGGGGGGTTTGGGGGAAGAGGATCAATGTGGAGAGAGGGAGAGCCGTCACTGGGCAGGGTTCGCAGGCTGCCTTTAGAGTTCGGCCCGGGAGACTCTTAATTTAAAAAGTTGGAAGGAGGACCAGAAGGCCTTAGGGTCCATCCTTCCCGCGAATGTGTTGTCAAGGGAAACAAGAGGCCCAGTGAGCAAACTCCGCGTAGGCCCTGGGAGGACCGAGCGCAAGGTCAATAACACCACCGCCGCGGTGTGTCGGAGACCCACGCTCTGACCATAACCCCTCTAGGGTTTGACCGAGCCCTGGGGTCCCAGTCGGGGTGGTGAGTGTTGAAGTCCCCTACCACCACAAAAGGGCCCGGGCTGGGCTGAAGGGAGTGGAGGGATCGCCAGGTGTTGGTGGCGTTGTCGAGGTTAAGGTGTAGATATACGTTCCTTCAGCCTTTGCCGTCTGCCTTTTTCTTTTTCTTTTTCTTTTTCTTTTTTTTTTTTTTTTTTTTT
>Ga0065720_1020472_pt1 | contig 14318 bp, 11 predicted proteins | sample Thericmetagenome_FD_59107 | JGI IMG/M metagenome (GOLD analysis project Ga0065720, IMG submission 59107) | Thermophilic microbial communities from the Joint Bioenergy Institute, California, USA of rice/straw/compost enrichment - eDNA_2 v2... | ecosystem: Engineered > Solid waste > Grass >... | reverse complement strand
ACGAAACTGAAGAAGATAAGAAAGAGACTCCTAGAAGAGAAAATGCAAGCAATGCTAGTACTCCTACTAGAGAAGAGTCCAGAAAGCATCAGCAAACCGCTCCTCAAACCAAAGAATTTACCACAACCACAGTCCAAAATCCTCAAGGAAGAATTCATAACTTAGCCCAATCAAAGCCAAGAATAGGTACTTTTCGAATATTTTTGTTGTTAAGAAATTAGGCAAAAATCCTTTTGCAGAACCAGAAGATAACGCTGGAGCTAATGAACATATAGTTCAGAGCGAGCCAAACCTCGATTCACAATTCAGAGCAAGCAATCAAAATAAACAACTCTTTGAAGGGCCTACTTCTCAAATGAAGGTCAAGTTTGAAGCTCCTCAAAGCCAAAAAGAATTAAAATTTGACCAAACTCCTACCTCCAAGAAGACACCATTCGGAGGGCCAGTCACTCTAAGTAACTCTTCAAAATTTAAATTCATAAGTTAGATCAAAATATAATTGCCAGTGAAGCTGAAAGCTTCTTTGATCAATTAGGTGCTACAACTCCAACAATCAAGCAGACTATTCCTAAAAAGACCATTCCTATTGGAGGATCAAGACACTTTGAAGATGATGAGCCTCAAAACAGATCTTTCAATCAAAGAGACTCAACAGCAAGTCTTCAATCTCTTGTTAGCAATAAAGGAGAAGAGAATAGAATTCAGCCTAAGGCAGTTCCTGTAAAGAAGAAGGCTGTAATTCCTGGCAATATGTTTGAGTAATATAGTTCAAATTAACAGCTGGATGTGTTTATTATATATTATATGAATGATTATGCTTTTGTATGTTGATTTCTAAAAAAGAGGTTACAATCTTTATAATATATCTATGGTTACTATACAGAAAATACAAGGACTATATAGACAGTAGCTAAAAGAGGAGATAACAGAAGAGATAGGAATGTTCCTACTTGATGAGAGGCAAATTGTTCTTAGCTGCAAGATCTGTTGAAACACTAAGACCTTTTGCAGAAGATAATCTCTTAGCCTCTTCAAGATGAATATTAGGATATCCAATTTTGCATTGTCCAGGAATCATTCGCCTTTCAAATGAATTTATATCTTCAAATACACTCTAGAAATTAAGAGAACATATGAGAAAACGTACCTCACGCTCAGTTCTGTTTGTAGTGTCGGTGGTTGCGAGAGAACCAACTCGACTTCTAGTGACGATGATGGGTATATGATTATTGGGAGTAGAATTGAAGCTAGCTCTTGTAACTTTAGCAGACTGTTTGGAAAAAGATGTGTGAGGTCTCATTGTTAATGAAGAGGTGTTTCTGCTAGATTTACTTTGTTCCAATATATCATTAAACACTTTGCTGTCATGCTTTAGCTTTTCATAGAAATAATTTCCTTCTTGAAAAACGGTTTTGTCCATATTTCTAATGAGCATTCCATTGAATTCGGAGAGCTGATGATTAAACTCAGGTATTTTTCTCTAGAAAGTAAATTAAAACCGAATCTGTATACCTGTTTTGGGATGGACATTCTATCCAAACTTGCTGCTCTAGTTCTTTTATCCATTTGACTTGATGGTGGTGGCAAATACTTAGTTGAGAATTTTCCACTAGCTTCACTAGGTGGGATGCTATTGAGCGTTCTGGGAGTCTCTGAAGTATTGAACTCAGCTCTATATTCTGAAACATCTTTGACACTGATTATGGGAATATCTTTTTCTCTTTCAACCTTTGTAGGGATTCGGCCTGTGTTTGGCACTAGCCCAAGACTCTTCTCGAACTGGAAATTTTCTTCATGCCTTTTCAGAAAACTTTTTCTAACCTTTTCATGAAATTGATGCTGTTTTTCCTGTTCTTGTAAAATCTTTTCTTTTTCTTTTTCTATCTTCTTAGCTACTGCCACAACGGTTTCTTCTTCCCCTTTCAGACAGATTGGTCTGATTGCACATTCTACAAACTTCTTGTCGGCTTTATGAAGGAAGTTCCAGAGATTATCTCTAGCTCGAGTATGTTTCGAGGCATTCATTTTCTTTGCGACTAATTCTTGGATGTCGCCAGTCTCAGTATTTTGTGAATAAGTAAACAAATTTGAAGAAGTTAGATTCTGGCTACTCCTAGCTTCTAGTAAGGATCTCTCCTTACTTCGCTTTATGAGTCTAGCCCTATCCTCTTGTCTTTTGTAGATGAAATATTGCTTACGATATTCTTCCAATTCTTTTTTCTCTCTTGCCTCTTGTTCTTTCATTTCTTTAATTGCCTCGAGATTATCGTTTTGAGCTTTATGATAATAGTCGTAAAATTTTTCAGAAATATGGGCTGGCCGATTCCATGTAATCTCTTTACCCTTGTAATAGTGATGATCTTTGATTATAGCATGGTCATCTGTGAACCTAGCTGTTTTTGGTTCTTTCAAAGTGAAAATCATTTTCGTTTTATTTATAGAGTTATCTTTAATCCAAGAGATTTAAATAATACCAGAAAATTTTAGACCTCCTTAAACGAACAGAACCCAAATTAAAGAACTGATTCAACGCGCTTTTAGCTTTTTAATTCGTAAACTTGTTCTTCAATGCACAATTCCTAGATTACCTTCTGTTTCCAGTTCATTAATTATTGTACATGATATTGTGAATGTATTATAGAAGTTTATGCTTAGAAGTTCGGGTCTGTGTGCATGTTTACTCCGGATTGTTGCCAGGTTATGTGTCTTTTTAGTGAGCATTGCTTAATCTTTTGAAGCAGAAATTACGAATATATTTCTACAATGATTTTATTTTGATGAAATAAGAGATGGAATCTTCAGGATATATATTTATAGAAAATTGCGGCAATGATTGGGTCAAATATTATGACCCAAGTAATGGCTGTTATTTCTATTGGAATAGCAATACACAAGAGTCCTCATGGGTACCACCTAAAAAGATATTTACTGAAAATGATCAAGTTGTATTGCCAATTGACGAATTTATTCTTGAAAAGAGTAACCAAGAAAGTACCTCAACAACAAAAAGAAAAATGAGTGATGTCTTCATCTTCAGATGTAACAGGTGTCATACAGAAGAGAATGTTCGAGATCATAACTTTTGTGATAATTGCTACAAAGAAATAAATTCATATGAGACACTATTAATTGCTAATTATCAAATAAGATGTAAAGGATGTTGTGGTTGGGGAATCAATCTTGTCCAACCAAATGGATATTGCAACATTTGCATTAATAATTTAAGAGAAAACAAGCCTATAAGACGGCATGAAAGCATCCAATGCACCAAAAATCAAGAGGAAACCCCATTTCCAAGATGCTCAAGATGTGGTGGATGGGGCAAAGATTTATTACAAGAGAATGGCATGTGCAATTATTGCATTATGGTTGAAGAAGAAAAAGCCTTTGAGAGAAAATTGAGAACAAGATGTAATTGCTGTGGAGGGTGGGGTCTTGATTTAGTCAAAGAAGATGGCTTCTGTAATTATTGCAGAAGAAATCTTATACAAAAAAGTACTATAAGTCCTCCAATACCAATTATAAAAGAGGAAAACAACATTTATCGAAGTTATAATGAAGCAAATATTCTAGAGGGAAGCGTTAATAATCATGAAATCCAACATTTAACAAAGCGAAGAATAAATGAACTCTATGGATTTTAGTGAATTTAGAAATTCGAGGACTCTGAAAACTAAGGCTTTGATGTATGAATTCAAGGAATTCAATAGTGTAGACTTGTTTCGAACCTAGGCTAATCCAGTTTCAGATATTTATATATATGACTTGGGATACATGTCTTATAATCGGATTTGTAAGACTTTCCATTTATAGACATATACGGCAAGATCATGCATCTAAAGGTTTACGACGAGCTACTAACATATGGAAGTTTGGATTTGGAAGAAACTTTTTAATGACACTCTGGTCAATAAATTCATAAGTAAATTCTTTGTCAAAGAAACTGAAGAACAGATCCAACTTCTCTTGCATACGGAACTTGTATATCAGGATAATCTTGGTCTTCTCATCAGAATAATATTTGAGCGTCTTCACTAGATCTTCAAAAGTCGATTCCAGATAAATCAGTTCAGCTCCAAAGATATAGTCAAAAGGTCCACTGATAGCTTTCATATGTTCCTCTTCACCCCATTTGAGCTTCTTAACCTCAACATTTTGGCCTTTAGGAATATTTTCATATACGTTTTTCTCCATAAAAGGGATAAGATATTCAAGATCAGTGGTGACGACATTATGCCCAGCATATCCAGCGACAATACTAGGCAAAGAGGTGGCTCCTCCGAGTTCTAGGATTCTTAATGGCTTTTCAGGCTTACAATCCTTAGCAGGAGGCTCAATGGACAGGAAATACTTGCTTAGGAGATAAGAGCCATCCCAAAAGATTCCTCCTTTTTGGAGGGTGAAATTCTGGGCTATTACAATGGGCTTATTGGGAAACTCTTCATATTCGAAGTAAATATTCTTAAAATTTGCGTTTCTATAGTCATCATAGAGATTCTTTTCTTTCATCTCTTCGATGTCATACTTAATGATTTCACTACTTTTGTAAGATTTTCCATTTATTACTACTGTGTCTTGTACCTGCTCCATCCCAATTTATATCTTACAATATGAAAATAAAATTAATTAAAATTTCGCAATGGCCTAAGATGTGAGAGGGAATCTTGGTTTCTTGAATCCTGACTCTCCGAACCAAGCTCCTTGAGTTAATAACTTGAAATAGATATTAGGTTCAACATAAAGCTCCTTATAGTAATCCACTGAACTAGGTTCAAGGAAAGTATCAAGCTGAGTTGGATCAAGTTCAATTCTCAAGATTTTTTGATTTCCAACAAAGAGAGGAACGACAGTATATCCTGAATATTTAGCATATCTTTCAGGTCTCTTATTTCCCTTGCTAAGAGCTTGGATAGTGAGCTCTAGATTTCCTGCTACAGTCACACTTTGCTGGGTAATGGCTTTAGGGGTTGTGATAAAATCTTTAGTTCTGGCACAATGTCCAAGAGCAAAGATATTGTTATATTTATTGTGAGCAAGTGTATTAAGATTGATGTCGAGATAACCGTGACTATCAGCAAGTCCCTTCAAAGCATGTGGCAATTCACTTTCAGGATTGACATATAGTAAGTCGAATTCCTTTATAACCTTTTCGTTAGTTTCTTTATTGAGGAATGTTGCCTTTCTGGCCTTTCCATCAACTTCAATAAGTTCTAGAGAGGTTCCTTCATGATTAATATTCTTGTTTCTTAAAATCTCTTGGATCTTTAGTGAATGTTTGATGTGAGGGAAAATAATAGGCTGATCAGTGATGTAGGAGATGTCAGTCATGTTTCTGAATCCAGTTCCTCTCTTTCTAATTAATTCCTCAAATAAAATGGCAAGATTAAGTCCTGAATAAGGGACTTTTGCTCTTCCGCTATTATAGAATAAGACTTTTCCACTATGGAAGAATTCGAATTCTCTCTTAGCTTTTAAAGCATCTGCAAACTGGACAGTTGTTATGACTGGGCACTCTCTATCATTTAAACTTTCTTCAAGGCCTTTGATTTTTTCAAAATTAGGATTAAGACCAGTGGCCAACACAAGATAATCATAGGTATATTCCTTGTTAATGGTACTGATCTTATTTTGATCTGGCTTTATTGACTCGACGGCTGAAAATTCAATATTGATAGTCTCATTAATGACAGATAAAGTTGGCTTCTCTAGTTCCTCTTGAGTCTTCAAATCGAAGGGTACCACGTCATAGAAGGGAGTATAATGAACAAAGGTACTCTTGTCAAAAGCCTTCATGTGATATTTTCCGATGGTTGTTAATCTTGGAATGTGTGCAGCAGCTTGAAGTCCAGAATAGCCTGCTCCAATTATCACAAGCCTGGTATGATTAGGGTCATTAAAGCCCAAGTTCTTATTTGTGACAAATCTTCTAATTAGAACAGGAGAAAAGAGTGTTTTGGAGGATATCTTATGCATTTATTTAGATTAAGACACAATTAACAATTTAATCAAAAAACATATTATTTCTTCATGGGTTTATATTTAGCAGCAATATCAGAGATTTGAGCCAGAAAGCTTGAGATTTGGAGGAAAGTAGGCAAGCCTTCAAGAACTCTCATCTTAAGAATTGCAATAGCACTAAGCATGTCGTATTGCAGTGGCTTATCAAGGGTTGTATTATTTTGTATTAGCTTGCTCATATTATTGACAATATCATAAGCAGTATATCCTTCTTCAACAAGACTATATGTATTTTTTTGAGCCTATCAGTTAGTATAAATATGTAATATCCTACAGTATTAAAGTCCCCACTGATGCAGTCGTCAATGACTTTTTTCAGTTTATCAATATCAGGGACATCACAAACTTTGAAGACATATTCTCTTTTAATTTCTCCAAAGCCTGTAGCAGTAGCCTGGAGGTTGTTAATGGCCTGTCTCATATCACCCTCAGCAGTAAAAATCAAAGCTTCCAAGCCTTCATCATCTGCTTTTAGCTATTTCTTGAGAATAAAAAATTGGTTATTTTACTTTTTCATTATCTATAATTTCCATCAATCTAGTGAGAACTTGTTTATCAGTAAGTTTGGTAAATCTAAGAATGGCACATCTACTTTGAATAGCATCAATAATTTTGGTTGAGTCATTACAAGATAAGACAAATCTAAAGTCAGAAAATATTAGAATGTTAATACCTTGTAGTATCAGCATAGTCACTGATAATCATTCTTAGTGCTTGTTGAGCGCCTTCTGTCAAACTGTCAGCCTCATCAAGAATAACAATTTTATGAAGACCTGATTTCTTAAGTTTAGAATGGTATATTATTACCTTGTCCCAAATTTATTTTCTTTTGAGCAAATCCCTTAATCTTGTCTCTAACGACATCAATACCTCTATTTATCTTAGAAGAGGCCTCACATATTTTACCTTTCATCAGATGCATTGAGTTCAAGTACGGCATCTTTTACTTTATCCTTATGAAGAGCTCTAGCCAAGCACAGAATACTACTGGTCTTTCCTATACCAGGAGGACCCTTAAGATTATGATGATTATTAGGCGCCAACTTACAACAAGGATCATATTGGGAATATTACCCTCGATAGCAATACATTTAAGTTGATTGATAGTTTCAACGTTTCCTTGAACCTCATCAAGGGTTTTAGGTCTGTATTTTTCAAGCCAAATCTCGTCGCTCATGAATAAATAAATTTAAAATTGCAAAATCACGCGGAAAAAATGAATCATAACTTAGATAGTCATTTTTCATTTAGTCTTAGATTCAAAGGAGGTCAAAAATCTTAATCCGTATTGTCGTAGATTTATATCAAAAAAAAAGATGCAGATGTTCATTTGACAAAATCTTTTGTGCACTCAATTAAACTTTATTTTATAAGTATCAAAAATGGTAAATAAGACTATGCACTGCTTTCTTATTCTGTTTTAGGCCCTTCATTCCAGCTTTAATGATCTGAACATTAAGCCTTGCTGTGGCTTTTCCCAACTCCCATACAGAACCGGACCAAAGAGTTCTGAAGATGAAGAGGATGATATTATTGATGAAGCCATCAGATTCTTTAGAGTGAACATCTTTTTCAAGAATTACGAGATTCAAGGTATAGTTTATCTCTCTTTGAAATAAATATGAGGTCCTGCTGACCGTCTCTTAATTTTCTTGACTGTATATATCACCCATTGTCTCAAGACGATTGAAAAAGAGTATATTGAGCCAAATTAATCTAAGAGTTAAAGGGAAAAGAAAGAATCTGCTTTGAAAAAGCTCAATGAATTGGCACAGCAACCTGTTCAAAAACCATGTAAGACAAAGCAAATTTCAAATAATGAGTATAGCTGAACCCAAGTTCTTCATGAATAGTATTTTTAATGACCCAAAAGATATAAAGGAAGCTGGTAGAAATAGTCTACTTTGGTTTATTGGATAGATGCTTATCAAACCTACCTTAAGGGATTAAAAGAGGAAACTGGAAAAAGATTGATCAATTTGTAAAATCATTTATGTAACAACAATGACTGTGAATAGCTTGTTTGATGATGAGGGCAGAACAATTTTATTCAAATATTGGATGGGAATTTCTAAGAGAAGATTCATGGGTTTCGAGTATGTTGCTCTTAAGTAATACAATCCGAATTGAATATCTCATATAACTTATGAGAACACTTTGAATGCAGAAATTGTCAAAAAGAAAATGAAAATGAATTTTGAAATATGATTCCTTCGATTGTGAAAGAATCTGAGAGTTAGAATTGTTTCTATATAAAGAACTATTAGTTTCTTAATGTGTTAAATTTATCTAAGGCATTCCTTAATGTTAAGAATTATAATCAGTAACCTTTCTATGTTCTTACCTTGAAACAAAATATTGGAAAGCAGCATAAGGTCGAGTAGGGTGTGGAGGTTTAGCAATAAGCAGCAGCAAGCAGGAATAACTTTAATCTAGGAAAAATATTAGAGAATAATTCTTTGACTAAGAGAGCAACTTCTCGGTCTTGGCAAAAATTACAACCTGCAGGCCTAGAAAACTTAATAAATGGTCTCAAAAGGGACTCAGGAAAATAAGCATTATCCTTATTCTCATTTGTTAGAAAACAGACAGAATTTTTATTTATATTGTATTAACGTGCGAAATTTTTATGAAATCAACGTTAATTTAGCGAACAACGAAAATATTCGGGTCAACAAATAATGTGACCATGCAACAGAAAAAATTTTAAGTCATCCCTACTGATTTTCGTAATTTTGTTAAATGCAATTAACTAACCAAGCTACAATATCCCTATTTTTCCTTCCTCCTTTTTATCAGTAAGGAGAATTTTTCTTCAATATAATTGTTGATTTACTTACCTCGAGCTTGATATGACAGGGTAATTAACAAAATTACCCCCTCCGTTGGATACATTTTAGCATAGACAAGTATCTGAGATGAAATTCCTCTTTCTAATTAAACAATGCGGATTGTGAACTTAAGATTCAAAAAACAATCCGTATTGAAAAATATCTCATAAGGAACATCATATCAGAGACTCTGAGTGCTATGCCTTTCTCTTGTATTGTCTGAGAAATTTTAAATACCCAATTTCAATGTGTCTGAGCTCGTTATATTGACAAGGGTTCTATATCTAAAAAACTGAGATGCCGAGACATCTTAAGTTTCAAAAGGGCCATCACTTTGTAATTTCTTGGTCTTCTTCATCTTGAAATAATGAATGAGTTACATCTGAAGCTTGAAACTTGTTGTAAAGAAGCTTGTTTGGCAAACAGCATAGTTCCATGTTGCAATTTATTAAAGAACTGATAATTGAGCTCATTTGTTTAGGAAAGGTTTTCATAAAGAAATAAAACTAAACATAAAGGTATACATTACTAGTTTTAACTATCTAGAAGTAAATGAGAATGCTTGATAACCCTCAACTTAGCTACTACTGAGCTATTATTACTCTGACAGACACTTTCTGTGTTTGACCAAACAATAATATGTGATACTCACTTCATATGCTGAGGAGAAAGAAATTTTAGATTGAAAAAAGAAGAAATCATATCATGATTGATTTCGACAACCAAATGGTGTAATATATTACAATCTCTAATTGGAGGAACCTTATCAATAGACAAGGTTTTTTGTTTGCTTTTATAATAGATAGATAATTTTTATTTCAATATAACGCAGTGATGACTACTTTATCATGTAAGATGCATAGCTTGAAGCCTGTCATTCACTTTTTTCTCAGAAAAGAATGCAATTTGAGTCATTATGCAAATGTTGCTATTAAAACCTGGGAATGGTCTTGTAGAGCAATGGTCCAACAAGAACTTTCCATAGAGAATAGCCTAGAAGAAAAACTAGATTATTTAAGTGACAACATTATAATTAAAATTGCAAAATATTCTTACAAAGATTAAAGTATTGAGATGAATCATTTGTCATATTTACAATGATGTCAATTAGTTCATCACAAGCGAAGTAAGTTATATAATCTTCTTGCTTAATCTTCTAGAGCTTCTCTCTCAAGCCTTTCAATAAGTTGGTGGACATGAAGACTTTCAAGTTCATCATATTCTAACTTTTTAAAAATATGCAAAAATTTAATTACTGTCAACTCTGTTATTAGCTAGAATCTCGGTTCCATTCTTTATAAGCATTTCAACATATCCCATTTCTTTATATTCATCTCTAGACTAAAAAATTAACATTGACAAAATGAAGCATTACTTCAGGAGAATCAATAATTTGTAAGTCATCCATGTTGAACTGATGTAAGTGTTGGTTGCTGATTGGGAGTAAAGAGTCGAGATCATGGCCAAGATCCATTGATTCTTCATCTTCATCCACAATGAGGGTACGTCTATTCTTCTTCTTCTTTTTTTTTCTTCTCTTTTTTCCTTCCACTTCTGATTCATCTTCAAAGTCGTCATCTTCTTCCTCTTCTTTTACGGTGACATGTACAGTGACTCTGGCATTGTCATCATGGTTCTGGAGAAGGTCAGGGATGAAAACTCTTCTTGTGGATCCAGGAATCGCAGAATTAGAAAAGGAAAATAATTCCTTGAACTCTCCAAGCATTGATTGATCATTTCTGAATGATTCTGGAATATATAAGAAGTATTCTTGTTCTAGGGCTTCTAATTCCTTCTGAGCTCTTTCGATTGTTTCAGACAAAGTTTGCTGCTTAGCCTTTTTCTTAAGCTTCTTCTTTTTGCTCTTTGAGAGTTGTATTTCTGGCTTAGAGCTAGATTCAGGAGTTGGTTTGGCTTCCTCATGTACCTCAGTATTGTGACTATTCTCATCTTTCTCATTAACGGTTGTATTTTGCTTCTTCTTTTTCTTCTTCTTTTTCTTTTTCTCTTGTTCGATTAAAGTTTCATTTGTCGAGATGCTCTCTTGAGTGGCCTCTTGTTTGATATCTTTTGCGTCCTTTGGAGCGGTTTTGGAGGTGTCAGTTCCCTCTTTCTTAGGTCCAGCATTAGCTGTAGCTGATTGAGTGGTTTCTTTCTTAACAGCCTTTTCATCTTTTTGAGCTGACTTGTCTTTCTCTGCTTTTGTTGGTTGAGTCTCTTCCTTAGCAGTATCCTTAGTGTCTTTAGAATTTTCTTTTTCTGTAGGCTTTGATGGTAATTCCTCTTGTTTTGTCTCAACAGGTTGAGTCTCGATGCTGGCAGGTGGTTCAACCTTGTTGGACTTCTGTTGTTCAGCTTTTTCAGCCTTCTTTTTATTCTTCTTCTTATTCTTCTTAATGTCTTGAGGGATAAGTGACTCATTCTTTGATTCCACTGGCTTTGGAGTATCTTTTTGCTTTTCTTGCTTGGTTGGTTGGGGAGAGATATCTTTTATTTTGTCAACACTATGAGCGGTTGGATTTATCAGGGGAATATATTGATTTTTAATAAGAGCCTCAGTTTCCTTTTTAACAATATCTGAGATTGGCTTCTTAGTATCTTTTTGATCTTTCTTATCCTTTTTAGCATTCTTCTTTTCTATTACAATTAGTTAAAATTTCAAAAAATTCTTTACTCTTCTTTTCAAGAAAGATGAAATCATTTTCTGCTGATTTCTGAGGTTGCACAGTTTGGACTTCTTTGGGTTCTGAGCTTCCTGTTTCCTCTTCCTTCACTTGTGGGGTAACGACTGGTTTTGAAGCAATATCAGAACTTTTATCTTTCTGGTCAACTACTTTTGGCTTTTCTGGCATGACCACTTTTTCATTCACTTTTTCTTTGGCAGGCTTGGGCTCTTCGACTTCTACTTTCTTTCTCAGGTCTGATTTTGGAGTCTCTGTAGGAGGAGCATCTTTTTTCTTAGTTTTGCTAGTCTTGTCGTAGTCGGTTGAATCTATTTGATGCTGAGGAGTTTTTTCTTTTTTGTCAGAGAGTTTTTCAGTGGCCGTAGCGTAGCTATTACTTTTCTCGAGTTGAATTGTTTGCTTTGGTTCCGCTTTTTCGATTTCAGAGTGGACTCTCTCCTCTTCTGGACGTCTCTTGACTTCATGTCTCTCTTCATAAAAGATCTTTTGCTTGTTATTATACCTGGGTTTGACAGGAGAATTATAAGTATTTCCTCCGTGATAATCTCTTCTATCCTTTCTTACATAGTGAACATCCTGTTTCTTATTAAAATCATTTTTATTTCTTCTTTCTTCTTCAACTTGAACATGTTTTTGTGGTGGTTGATTTTGTGCTTGAAGTTTCTTTTTCTTTTCTTCAAGTAGTTCCTTTTTCGACTTCAGTTTAGCATATGGGTTGTTCTGTATTTCTTCGTTAGCTTTTGATGCTTCTGGTCCTAGACTGGGTTCTGTTGGTTCCGCAGAGAAAATTTTTTGGATTTCTAAGGGTGTTGTTCTTCTTCCAGAGTCACTGATGCTTCTATCACTCAATCCTGGAACAGCAAATACCTGATCTGTTGCGAGAGAAGGATCATTTAAATAACTATTCCAACCACCAAAACCTGTCATTCCTGGTGGAACCTGATAATATTCTTCTTCATCTAAGGAAGCAGGAATCTGATCAGAGTAACTTTTAAAGCTATATAAACCTCCTTCATTTAAATTTGGCGGTCCTTCAGTAAAAAACGGCTGCGTAGTATGAGAAAGCGTTGGATTTTGAGATGCCTCATGACCTGGATTTCTTATGTTATCTTCTTCGAGTCGCTGTGCAATCAGAGTGTTGATTTCAAAGAAGTCCTCATCTAAATTCCTTTCTTTCTCGATTTTCTGGAGAGGCTTATTCTCAAATGACTGGTATTTGTAAGAACCTTCGAATCTACCAACTCTAAACACATCATCGAATTCTTGTTCAAGTCCTGGAAGATTAGTTTTCTTAGGGCGTGAACTTTCCATGTTACAATTCAATTTTAAATGACAAATATTTATAGATAAATATATACCTTAGCCCAAAGATATGGACCCTCTTTGTAAGCCTAAAAATCTATTTGACTGAATACCAAACTTATCTTTAGCCAGTATAAAATAAAGCCCCCTTTAGAGAAAAAGATACTATTTAAACAGTTTCTTTTGAAATAAGACTAACAGCTAAGCAGAATAGTTATAATCTCTTAGGTATTCTCAAATTGAATTCCTCGTTGTGCGCTGACTTTTTTATTAGCTTTGCGACTAATTCTATCTTGTGATCTGGAATTTCAAATTTATTTTTTCACAACTCGATCTTTTCGTTTTTTCAGATTTCGAGATCATGAACAATATGAATCTTCAGTTTATGGGGAGCCAACAACAAGGGCAAACCACTAATGGAAAAAGAGCTAGGATGTTCCCTGATAAGAAAGAAAAAAACTCTATTGATGACAAAGCCAACAAGAAATTGGCTGAAAAACAACAATATCACTTTAATATAGCAGAAAATTCCTCCAATCTGTTTGCAGAGTTGAATAATATGAATACATATTCTAACAATAAAAATGGTGTTTCTGGTCAAAATGGAAATATGAATATCTTTCAACAAGGCAACATATTTAGCAGCAATCCTTGGAATCAACAGAATAATCTATAGAGGCAAGAGTTTAGAGTTCTTTTACACCGATGGTGTTCATTTTAGTTTTATTGTAAGGAACACATTATCTATAATGACTGCTTACTCTTACATGACACAAGAAGATGTATGAGTCAGAGTACTGTATTATCTATAACAAACATTCCAATATACTCAAGCTTCATTTTCAATTCTCTTGACTTATCCAAAAAAATGGACCTATTTTGTCTAAACAATAAAATACAAAAACAGAAGATCAGAAGTCTTCGAGTCATATCAAAGAACCAGACTCAAGCAACTTGAAGAACATCATAGCTAGAAATTTAAGAAAATAAAGCAATCTGTTGAAATAAGGCTTAATGATTATTATCATGAAATGCTCGATATATTGGACCTGTTACAAAATCTGTAATTCTTTTTTGGCAGAATTATGATCTCAGCTTCAGTTTAAATATGGCGATATAGTCAAATATGAATTAGCAAATCTTGAGATAAGAAGAAGTTATATCAGGCTCTTATAGCTTCATTCTTCCATATTTTAAACGCTAATTTCTGATCTGAAAGATCTGTTTTTATTAAACTAAAGGTGATGTTGTTTGGTGGTAAATTCAAAATTGCCCGGGTTTCCAATAGATGATCAGTCAATGAGTATCCATGATCAGAGTAGATGAGAGGAGTCGAGGTTAGGAATCAGTTTTTGTTTAGTTGGGGGAAAAAGTCCAAATATTTCGTTGGAACCCAGCTATTCAAACCTTAACTGCTAATCCTTCATAATAAATTTATACAAAAGGAAATCAAAAAATTCTTCGAATGCTCAAAGCTGTTAGC
>Ga0065720_1020471_pt1 | contig 14319 bp, 13 predicted proteins | sample Thericmetagenome_FD_59107 | JGI IMG/M metagenome (GOLD analysis project Ga0065720, IMG submission 59107) | Thermophilic microbial communities from the Joint Bioenergy Institute, California, USA of rice/straw/compost enrichment - eDNA_2 v2... | ecosystem: Engineered > Solid waste > Grass >... | reverse complement strand
GGGGGGGGGGGGGAGGAAATCGTCCCCCAGTGTGCTCCTGGGCAGGAGTAAGCAATCTTTTTTCAGGATATCCTTCGCCACAGGCCCCGCCGGCTCCGGGCAATCACCATTTGTTGGAATCTTCCCATTCTCTTTGTTTTCTACAGACCATCCATCATTGACAATGAGCAGAAGCCTTCCTTCAAGCAGCGCATCATCCATCGCGTCTTGCAAATACCGCTCTATGAAACACTCTAACAATGTCTAAAAGGATCGATAATATTTTTATCGCGCTGCATCTGTTCTTGTGGACTGGCTGGCGTCTTTGCCCTTTTCTGGTATTGGCCTGGCATGAAGGATCAGGCTGGGAGCGCTGCGGCTGACTTGAGGACAACTCTTGGCTTGCTGCCTAATGGACAGTATCCATCCCGTAACATCAGTAACATCAATGAGGACATAATCTAACATGACTCAGCCGGCGTTCGGCAATTAAGTCCTCACTTCACTTAGGCTATTCAGTTGGCCGCCGCTTCATTATCTCTCGCCTACAAAAAGCATCAAGACTTCCTCGTCCGGTCCCAAAACAGTCATTCTCCTTGTCTCCCCAAACCACTCTCGCTCTTAACATCCTAGCACAAACACCCAGCACCATCAGGCAAGACCAAGCCAACATCTTAGAGTCATAGTAATTTGAACAGAGACCAATATGGAGACGACAACGGCTTACGATCTCCTCATTATCACGGACGCTACGGGGTCGATGACTTCCTTCCTACGTTCGCTGAATGACTCGATACCCGAGATCATTCGCCTGGCTGCCCTGACTGGCTGCTTTGGGCGCATCGGTCTGCTGGCTTATCGCGACTACGAGCAAGTCTTGGTGGACAGACCTGTCATCGTCTGGTCAGGCTGGTACAGCCAGCGAAGCGACCTGTGTGAGATTGATCATGACTCCTTGCTCTCCACAGCCATGTCCCTCCAACCCATTAGTAACAGCCAGTGCGACTTCCCAGAGGCTTCCAAGACGGCCCTGGCAAAAGCATACAGCGTCATGCGACCCGACGCCACAACCGTCATCATTCTGTACGCTGATGCTCCGCCGCACATGAAGAACGGGACGGTGGGATGGCAATACAGTAACTGGTACGAAGCCGAGCAGCAAGAGCTTCAGAGGCCCGATTCACCATATGGCCCCAGCGCTGCGTGCTTCGCCGATTGGATCCACGCCGGGCATATGCTGGCCGACGCCAAAAAGAAGGCCATTGTCTTCAGCATAATCGATGGCCCTGGTGAAGCACTCCCCTACTATGCCTACCTGTCAGCTCGAACCGGCGGCACCTGCTTGAAGCTGCCGCGCAATGATTCCACGTCCATCTCGGCATTATCTGTCGGCTTGATAATGGCATGGATGGGCGCCACCAAGCAATGCGCGACGCTAAGTACTGAGCGGTTGGCGAATCACATCGTCTTCGAAGGTGGCAAGGAAAACTTTGAATTGGGGGAGCTCGGGCCGGAGGATGACCCGCGAGCGCAGAGCATCTTGAAAGACATTCCTCGCTCTGAGATCACCTTTAATCCTCGTGGTCGTGGTTGCGGTCGCGACGGAATGTGTCCCTCATCAACCCGGTCGCGGAGGATGTGGTCTTCTACGGTCGTGACGCTTGAGGCACTGAATGGCATTGTGCCACGCCGCAAACCTCCTATTGTGGACTTTTCCAAGCGCTACCGCGAGGATGAGGAGTACCGCAAACTGGTTGTCGCTGAGTTAAGCGGTATCATCGACTCGAATGTATTGACTATGGCTCTCAACCCGGTGTTTAGCTCTCTCTGGCGCGCCGTATGCAGCGACCGAAAGAACCCCGCGCGTGAGGAGCTTGTCACCCGCTTTAGCCAACAGGTCGACAAGATTTCGAATGCTCAGCAGCAGGCACGAATGAAGAAGTGGCTGGAGGAATCGTACGACTTTGTAGGCGAGATTCTTCACACTATTCTTTCAGTTCCTGAGGACGCTCGCTTCCCCTGTGTCTTTCTTGATCCCACCCTACGTTTCGAACCTAGTTCGTTGTCCGAAGACACCTCCACAACCTTCACTCGCGATGAGCTTCTTGAGATCGGCCGATCCTGTGATGCGCGTATCCTTCGCCGTATGGGTCGTGTCTTGACGCGTCTGACATACGTTGACACGGCGGATGCCCTCCCCACGCATATCCTTGCCGCCCCGGACAAGGACGTTCCCCGCGTCCCAATGGCTTTGGCTTCACCCAAGTACGGCCGCAAATTCTGGCGTATCCTGCTGCACACCATACTCCCTGGAACCATGCTTGGTTCTCGGCCAGCCGCCCTTCTTGCCGCGCTCAGCCTTCGCATGGGTATCAAGCCATTGGAGCAGGCTGCATTGGAGGAGCTCGTGCATTGGCGTGATAAGTGGAATACCCTTGACTTTCCGGAGACGTGGAGCCTTGGGTGTCTGCAGCTACTACTTGAGGCTGACAAGAAGGCTCAGGCGGCTGGCATGCCGGACGGTGTGCTAAAGGATGTCGATCGCCGGATGTTCGAGACTCTGGTCGACTATAAGCTGCTTGAGTTTAACCTCGATACGAAGCTGACGGCTCGTCTTGGCTGGACACCGAACAAGACCAAGTCTGTCCTTGGCCCCATTGTCATGTGCAGGTGGTGCGGCTATTCAAGGTCGGTGACCATCATGGCTGGAGATGGGGTCTGCGGACGCTGCCTAAAGCTGAATAAGCAATTACCCGTCGGTAAGACTGCAGACGAATATCTTGCTATCGGCGTGTCCAAGTCATATGGTCCCGAGACGCAGGCTAGTTGGGTCGAGTGCTCCATGGCAGAGTGCCGTGCGCAGTATGTGGTGTACGACATCGAGGGACTCCGGGCACGGCCCAAATGCCACTACTGCCGCAATAAGGGAATTGTGTCGCAGGATGATCCAGCTTACCCCCGGTTAACCACCGCGCCGTGCGTGACCTGCTCCCGGTGCTTGAACCGCGTCATCTGGCCTAAAGAGTACCGCCCTGCTGATTTTGACGCCGCAGCCTATGTCTGCCCCGCATGCGTTACTGCGCCAGACAAGACCATCATCGACGAGGAGATTACGCCGCGGAAGTTGATGGCCGAAAACGGCTTATCCTTTCTGCTGCGTAACGACGATGCCGTGCCCGGGGATGTCATCTTCAATGGGCGTTCCATCTTCGCTCTCTTGTCCCCCCTCTCGCCTGAACAGCGTGCTGCCCTACCTGAGAAGCTCGTTGTTCTCCCGGCTTTGCAGGCAGAGTCCGATCTGACCCTTACAATCAACGGCAAGCCCCTCCACAACACTCTCCCCCTTCTCCGCGATCTCAACAACTGGATCTCGTCTCGCAGCGTGCAAACCCACACCTGCACCCTGTGCTTCGATTCTTTTGCACCATCTCTGCTCCGTCTGGCTTGTGGCGGTCGCCGCGGCTGCCGACAACCCATCTGCGCAGGTTGTGTGGATGGCTGGTACGGCGTCAATGCACCTGGCCGGGTGATCAACACGTCAGCGCTGTGCTGTCCCTTCTGCCGGAGGATGCCGAGAGGCAATGGTGTGTTACCGGCACGGGTGAGATTTCTTGCCGGGCTGGGCGATGCGGTGCGTGAGAAGGGTGAATGGGTATATGGCTGGTGTCGCGGGTGTGGCACGGCAAAGAGGTTTGCGGAGCGGCGCTGCGCTGCAGGGGTTACGGATGTGCCGGAGGGCTGGTTATGCAAGGAATGTGAGGAGCAGAGGGCTAGTGAGGGGCTTGTTCGGGGCAAAGAGAAGGAATTTGTTGTGAAGATGTGCCCGCGGTGTGGAGTCGCTACGGAGAAGGTGATCGGGTGTGATCATATCACTTGTCCTTGCGGCGCCCATTGGTGCTTCTACTGCGGGCAGGAGAAGAGTGCGGAGGAGATTTATCGGCATATGGCGCAGGAACATGGCGGTTGGTATAACGGGGCTCCGTGGATGGAAGAGGATGTGGAGGAAGAAGAGATATTTGCTGCATGATGGTCGAGTGGGGATGAATTAGGAGTTTGCGGAGTAGTCTTTGGGAAGCCAGGTTAATGTGGCCTGTAGTTTGTGTGCGATTTACCGAGACTGTTCGAAATTGGGCACCTGCACTAAGCACCGACCAATTGACCATCATACTACAGCTATACGCGACATTCATTGTGCTCCTGCAGCGCTTGTACACAACTAAAGCCTACTTTATTGCTAACCAAGCCCTCTACAACCATGCCTGACCTCCCCAAAGATCACAGCCACAAAAACGGAACGCTTAACTCCAGTCCCCATCCCAGTACCGACATGCTTATTGACATCCCTTGTGAATAGTATGCTACTTCACCGCACCGTCCTACTACTGCCACAACACACCAGCAGCCCAGATCTTTCCCTCCCCATCCCCGTCTCCATCAAAAGGCATCTCAATCGCCCTGCCAAGCCATTCCTTAAGCCAGCACTCTGCCCCGTTATCATCCCCCTGTCCGTTCAGTGATTCTGCTTTGACAGCAAATACTGCCCCTACACAACTATCGTACAATGCGCACGCTTCGAGACAAGCCGCCAAACTCTTGGGCTTTGGAATGCCCACCCCGTTCCCATCTTTACTAGTAGCGGAGGTGATGTTTTGTTCAGGGGCAAAAGTGGGCCCACTTCGTTGCCCCGGAAACAAACCCAATGAGCCGTCGCCACCGGGATAGTTTGCGCCACAGTGGATGCGGAAGGTTTTGTATTTTGTGGTTGTGGATGTTTCTGGAATTGGTGAAGCGTTGGAGTCGTGTGAGGGGACCGTAGTGGTGTAGTTTGTGTTGTGGGAGGATGAGCAGGAGGGGATGTCGAGGTCCAAGTTGACATCAGATGTTCGGTGTTCCGGAAAAGAGGGCATGCCGGTTGAGGAGGTCGTAACGGTATCTGAGTCACTGCTGGAAAAGGGTTAGCTTTAAAGAATAATGGTGAAATTGACAGAGAACTTGCCCCTTACGAACGCCCAACCCCCCAGACACGACACCCACCAGAAGCCCAGTTAACAACAGGATTATCCCCACGGCAATAGCCAACGCCCAAAGCATCAAACTCCTCCAGATTTGTCGTTTCCTCCTCCTTTCCTTTCTTCCTATACCGAGCTTCCACTTCCATCTTCCCGGCGACCCCAATTGATCTGGCGTCCCCTTCTCCCCTTTCCCAGGAATTGACTTAGGAGAGGTCTCTGGACTCCCGACTTCACTCCACGCCCTTTGCAAAGACCGAATCCCTTCTGAATCCCGCGACAATACCCTATCACCGCGTGAGTATCCGACCTGGTGATGGCTCAGCACAGGCGGCGGGAAGGGTAGTTCGAATGCTGCTGGTCGCGGCAAAGTTTCCCCAGTCCTATGCCCGTACCCCGTGGCAATAGTCGTTCCCGCTCTGCTAAGCTCCCTACAGTTATTCCCTGTGCTCCTCCATACCCAATTGCCTATTGTTCCTCGTGTTACCGGCGATACAGGAGAGACGACATCTGGACTTTGTACCCCCGTCCCAGGACTTAACAACGTCCCTGTCGGAAAAACGATGTCCACAACCTCAGGGTAACTCTTTTCCTTCTTGAGACCTCTTTCTTCTGGAGGAACCACCTCAGGGTATGGATATGTTTGAGAAGCGGGGAGCGTGGTGACGGGGATGAGACCGTCGAAGCATTCTTGCTGTGGTCGTTGTGGTCGAGATGGGCGCTGGGGGAGGGGGCTGCTTCGGGGAGGGAATTTAGAGGGGGGCATGGTTGGGCTTGAGGTGCAGGACATTCCTAACAGTGTGTCGGTGGGCACTCCAGCGGACAGAAGTCGACTGAGAACGTCGGGGTTTAGAGGGTATCGCCAATTGAGAGAAGGACGTTGTCGGTAGGTTATGAGTCAAGCTTGAGTGATTTCAGACAAACACCGATTTGTCGATGGCTATGTCGTCGCAGATTGACAGAGTAACAGATTAGAACCTCTTGCATCGCAAGACTTGAGTCGGAGGGATTAGAGGAAGTGAGGATATCCGTTGTCTATGGAATAAGCGAATGTTTGAGCAGATCCTCGTCGCCGTCGATAACCCGTTCAGTCTGGACCGGGATGCCCTTTAGGCGAAGCTTGTGTCAGACCAAAGACAGGATGTGGTGTGATCTGATCTCTTATCCTCCCATCATCCAAACCGTCAACGACGTCGATCTACCTGTCCTTCGGTCCGACAAGATTATCGGCTGCGTTAATCATCTCACAACTCCATGAAGAGGAAAGGAAATAGAACCAAGATTGATGCCTGCTTGCTTTCCCGTGCATCTTCCCTTCGCCCAACTAAACCCTCCCTTTTCCCCCAAAACCCAAACTCCCAACTGTTCAGAAAACGCCGCATTCCCTGGGAATCGAATGCGGCACTGCCCTCATCCCTCACACATCGCCGAGTCCCCAACCTGCTGCCTGTTCGCACAACATCCGACACGAACCATGATCGAACCCCCAACACTGGCTCTGAAACCGGTGAACCAGGCACACCCGGGACCCTCTCGTTCCCCATTTCTGCAACGGGAGCAAGAATTCCCTATTAAGCTGAGAGATCCAAAGCAATCGCGTACATAGCCCTTAAGACCGCCTCTCGCATTTCAGCTATTCGGTTGCCTAAACCGTTCCTGCATGGGGGGCCAAGCAGCCAAGCATGGGTTGCTGCAACTCGAGGAACATTGGACCTCGTTCCTGCGAGGCACAGGCCTGCGGCACGGTAACGAAGCGTCTGCTGCGCCGTACTTGTATCGTAGCAGCGATGCTATGCCCCTCTACCGAATGGACCGGGGATCATAGTAATATTGTGTAAGCGCGCGCGTGGCGGCAAACTTGGCTCGGGAGAATAGCCGCGGTTAATATCTACTTGGATCTTCTATACTCATCGAAGGCTAGCAGTTCATAAAAAATTGGCAAGGAAAAATGCTTTTGTGGAAGATCGCTGCGAGAGTACGATCGGCGAATGGGAGTTTGGCTGGGTTTGCTTGTATTATCCGACATTGGAGAGACACCCGCCAAAGACATTTGGGGGCCATTGCGGCGCATAGCGTACAGAACGCCCCGCTGCAAGTCATCCATTCAAAAACCAACACTCCGTCCCCTAAGCCAAGACACAGATACAAACCGATTCTGAGCGGGGCCTCGGATGGTGACAAGCAACAGCAAGTATCGCTCACCGGAACACTAAAGTTCTCTCGCCAACATATACACATATTTTTACCACCAAACCAACTAAATCATTATGCTAGATCACTGCCCACCAAACTTACTCAACCACTCCTCATGAAGCTTCTTCTGCCGCTCCCACTCCTTCTTGAGCTTCTTGACTTGGCTCTTGGGCACTTCGCCACCATCCGCCAGCTTCGTCGGCAGCCCATCAGCATCAAACTCGGCATACTTAGGATCGCTCTTAAACATCTCTTGAGGCGGGACCTTAGCCTTGGCCCACTTCTCTTCTTCGGCCTTTTCACGGGCTTTGCGGGCTACTCTATGTTAATATTTTTATTGTCAGAAGTTGGTAGAAAAAGAACAGGGGACTCACCCTCCTCCTTCTGCCTGGCCTTCTCCGCCGCAGCGGCAATCTTCTCCTCCCTGGCAGCAATTAACTTGGCCGCCGGCACAAACTTGATCAGACTCGGTTTGTCGACCTGATCATCCAGCTGGACACCAAGATCAGTCAAGTCATAGTCGCGGATGCGGTCACTGAGCGCAAGCACCGCCTTCTTCTTCTCTGACTCGAGCGTGCCCACAATCGAGCGCAGCTCGTCACGCAACCGGGACGTCGCGCGAATGTACGGAAGAGCAAGCTTCTCCATGTCCTTTTCGCCAGATGTCTCGAGGTTGGAGAACTCAGCATCGGGGGTTTGCTCGTCCAAGAGGACCTGGATGGCAGGAGCGTCGAGCCCAAGGGCCTTAATCTCCCCACTAACTCTTTCATAAACTTCCTTGTACGGCTTAACAGCCGTCTTAGGGTCCACGTTCGCTGCAGGTCCGCTTGTGGCTGACGACCAGCCCAACCCATCATACGGCGGCTGCGCCTGGGCATCCAGACCAAAGATACCCACAATTTTGGTCACCCAGCGGGCAACAGCTTCAAGCACGCGCAAGCTGGGCTCGATGGTCTTGTCGTTCATGTAGATGTTGGCAGAGCGCACCAGGCGCAGGATGACCTGCATGGCGGTTGGGGTATCGAAGGAGTTGCGCAGGGCGAGGTCAAGGTCGGTCTTAGCCTGCTCAAGCTCATCGAGAAGAGCTTTCCCGGGACCGTCTTCGAGGGAGATGTCTTTGACACCCTCGGCAAGTTCCTCGGCAGCGATCTTGGCTTTGATGTTGGTGAAGAAGTTCTGCCTTGTCAGTACTCGACTTATCAGAGGCAGGCTTTAGGACATACGTCAATGGTACTCTCCCAAGCATCGGCCTGCTTGCGCATGTCGGAGGATATCTCAACACCGTCGTTCCAGCGACCCATCAGGAAGACAATGCGCATGTTTCGCGCTGTGTACGTCGTCGCCAAAGCATCCTGGATCGTCTGAAAGTTCTTTAAGCTCTTGGACATTTTGCTGCCGGCAATGGACAGATGCCCCATGTGCTACTCCAGTTTAGTTAGGCCCTTCAACGGCAAGAGATGGAACCTACCAGAAAGTAATTGACCCAAGTATGCTCGCCCTTCCCAGCCTCGTAAAAGTAGGCCTCGCTCTGAGCCAGCTCGTTGTCGTGGTGAGGGAAGGCAAGATCGATACCTCCCGAGTGGATGTCCATCTGCTCACCGAGCTTGTCAGACGCCATGACCGAGCATTCAATGTGCCAGCCGGGACGACCAGGGCCCCAAGGACTCGGCCACCAGGGCTCACCCGGCTTGGACTTCTTCCACAGCGCAAAATCACCCGAACGCTTCTTGCCCTCAAGACCCTTGCTCAACGAGCCCTCACCCTCCTCCTGCAGGGCCTTGTCGTTCTTGCTCTCAGGCCTGAGGCGCGCATACGTGTTGCCAGCCTTCTCGAAGGCGGCAATGTCGAAGTAGACAGATCCGTTAGCCTCATAGGCGAAGCCCTTGTCGATGATGCGCTGCACAAAGTTGATAATCTGTGGCACATACTCGGTCACGCGGGTGACTGCATCGGGAGGCAGGACGTTCAGTGCCGTCATGTCGTCATTGAACGCCTTCTCCATGGCCTGTGTCAGGTTCGTGAAGATGGACTGGTCGCTTGTGTCGAAAGTGTCCTTGTAAAGGCTGTCAAGGTAGGGGAGAAGAACCTCCTCCGCGCCATCGAAGCCGGTGCCGTCACGAAGGGCCCGCGCAGCAGCATCCATGGCGCTGATGTGCATCTTCACTTTGGCCTCGGCGTCGCTCGGCTTGCCTTCGCCCGAGAGCGTGCCGCCGGCCAGCACGCGACCGTAGGCAGCATCGCGCCGCTCAATGTAATTGTTCTCGTCCAGAGGCTCGGCGCCAGCCAAAAGAGGCAGATTGCTCTTGGCATAGGCCTGGAAGGCCTTGAAGACCAGCTCGCGGACTTGTTCCGGGGTATAGGGCTTCTCCTTCTCGAGCTCAAGCAGGCGCTTCCTCCGGGCTTTGATGATGATCTAGAGAGTCAGAAAGAGCTTTGGAACGAGGATTGCATGCCACACACCTTATCGTCAATATCGGTGTAGTTCATCTGCACTCGTCAGTCACCTCATTTTAAAACCTCACGCTTTGACCCTTTACTGACCACAAACTTGACCTGGTAACCAAAGTGGTACATCAAGATGCGGCGGATGATGTCGGTCGAGACATAGTTGCGAGCATGGCCGAGATGGCTCAGGTCGTAAGTGGTCGGACCGCAGGCGTACCATGACACCTTGCCCTCCTCGCGAGGGACAAACGGCACGGGTGCGCCGGGCTTGAGAGAGTTGTGCACCGTGATGGGGGTAACCATGGTTGGGGCCCGTGATCGGGGTAGAGAGGAGGAACCAGAACAGAAACGAAAGGAACTGTATCCAACAAATTTACGGCTGCTGATGCTGATGTTGGCAGCGGCACGACGGAGAGCTTGGGGGCTGGGCGACGGCGGAAAGGGTCGAATGGCGCTGGCGGCGGCCACGAATCTCATCCAGACAAGGCTCTCAATTCCAGCAGTCGTCCGGCGCGCAGGGTCCGACTCGAGTCGCCTGCGAGGTGCGAGCTGGTAGAGTCAGAAAGGTCAGCGTGTCGGCGTGTCAAGCTGTGGCTGCGGTGACTCAGTCTCAACAGCCCAAATTGCCTAAGCGTCGGTCAATTCAGCGCCGACGTTTCACTTTCTTTTTTTCGCTTTCAGTGACTTCCAGGTTAGGTCACAGCTACCTTCCGTCCTAGAGCCTCTTTTCCGCTTCCGCTTTCTGTACCTGCCGCTTGCCCCTCTTCCAGGTTGTTTTGTCGCGTGCCTGAAAACCAGCGCGCCAATCGCGCATTGCGGGGCGTGAGTCTTGCCCCACCTTTTTTGGACCCCTCCCTCGATGGCGCCATAAACTACATTGGGGCACGGACCACATCTTTCCTTGATGCGACTGCCATTTATGGGTTGACTTCGCCGTCTCCGTCCCCTGAGGCGCATGAGCCAGTCTCGATGTGTTGACTCACTGGTCCTGGGACAATTTGTGGTTTGCTTTTCTGAATTTCTACTGGAGATTCAGGTCAGACAAAGACCATGTGCAACGAATTCTTCATCGTCTCGTCTAGACCTGGGCCATGCCTGGTTTGACCTCAGAGGCTGGATGTACTTAAGGATCAAAGAATACCCTGCACCTACAATCTGACTTCTCAGAAGCCAGTTCTTGCTGCTTGGGCTCCCTCTCTCAACAAGCTGTCTACACTCACAACTCCCTACTGGCACCCGTTCTGACCTTTCAACCCCAACTACTAACACCTCGCTCTTTTTCATTAACTACTACTGCCCTGTTCCATGCGCCATCATTAACTTTGAACCCTTTGGAAGGTTACTTTTCAGTGAGACCACTTTTCACATGTGAAGGCTAGTTGACAGTGCCTGCGCAATGTGTGCCACACACCGGGCGGCAGTACCAGTCAATGAGCGAATGCATCATCACTTGTTGATTGAGGCGGAGTATAACTTGCGGGATACTTAAGTTAGTGGTTTCACCTGCTCATCTGCTCGTGCTTTCCTCGAAAAATATGGACGCTAAGAGGTTAATATTCTTTCATGACGCTCATGGCGTCATTCTCAACACAGCGCACAGGCGAAGACTCACCCACTCTCTGTCAGCTATCTGCTTGAGCATTTCTTTGGAAGCATGAGAGACACTGCGAGATCTTGGGAACGTAATAGTGCACGCCTCCTAATGAGGATCCTTCTCTTTTGTTTCGGGTTGTCTTCTGTTTGGGCAGCATAACAGCATCTCCTGCGCCTGGTTCTACCAGAAGTGGTACAGCGACACTTATTTCGTCAAAACCAATCTCCGGTCTTTCCACAATGAGCTTCTTTTGGCAACTGACCTACAGCTGGATAAGCACAACTCATATGTACACACTGCAGACACCGATATGTAATACATATGCAGTGTAAAAATCGACATGCACATCCTTGGTTAGCTGCACATGTATAGCACGACAGCATCGGGCTACTCTTTGATCGCCCCAATGGCTGCCCCGACACTTCCTTCGACAATATCAGGCTCTTGTGTTTGGACCTATTATGACATGATCGAGTTCTTTACTTCACACCAGGCACAGTTCCTGAATCGGATCTCATTTTCACCACATCTCCTCCGCCTCAACCAGACAGCTGCAAACCAGCACAGCACGCCGTTCCCATCACACTGACGGCGCCAGCATCATAGCCGACATCATTAACGTTTACAGCCGTCAACAATCATATCCAGGACTTTATTAGTCCCTAGATAACCTATGCCGGTCTTCTCCAAAAACAACAATCGCAATCACCCATCGGCGGATTCACCTGACGTACACTATGCAGTATGTCGTTGAAGTTCGCTTGTACAACCCAACTAACTCCCCCCCCTTCGTGGCAGGAGTCGACCAGTCACCCCACCAACTAATTGTATTGGCAGTTTGTGAAAGCCTGCTCTACGCCACCTGTTACGCTTACCGGCGTTTCAGGCCTATGCTTCAACCTTATCGATCGATGGGAATGTCCGGAACTTGTGGTCAATGATGAACTATGGGATCAGTTCTGCTTTAGTTGCTTTTTTGTATCTGAGTTGTGTGATGACCCAAGCTGTTGCAATCTGTGCATGACTTCATGCACATACGTACATGTACATCACACCTATGAGATGCAGGTACCTTCCACGTTCAGCTCAAACCTCTCAATTAGATCCCCTCGATCTTATGTGCCGGCACTCCCTCCTGCCCCCTTACTTCCTGCACAACTTTCCATCCTGACTGGGCACCCATTCCTTCCGCCCCGTCACATACCAATCCTCGGACCCAACTGCTGTAGGCGCGTAGAACACCCCGTTCGGATCGTACTTCTTCTTAAGGGAGTACAGTCTAGGATAATACTCGCCATAAAACTCCCTTTGCCAATTCGGCTCATTAATATCCGCCTCACTCATGTATGTTCCACTGCCAGGCGACACGGCCCTCCACTTGGCCAACCAATCTGTCGTGAGCGTCTTGCTCGCCTGCTGGATTTGTGCCAGAGTGGCATTCGCAGGCCAGGTTGCTCCCAGGATGAAGAAAGCACGAGCCTTGCGCCAGGCGGGGTTGACTGCGTTGTTTTGGTTCGCGATGGCGTTGGGTGCCGAGCGAATGTTGTAGCCAACGAGGATGCCGCCGTTGGAGATCGCGTGGCGGACTGCTGCGAGGGTATCGTTGAGCTTACGTGGGTCTTGGAAGTTTTCTTTGGGGAAGAGACGCGAGCCAGAGTGGTTGTCTACCGTGCCGACGGTTTCGGGACCGGGGAAGGCGCCCTGATAAGCTTGGAACACAGAAGGATAGGACGTGATGTTGGGGGTTATTTCAATGCCTAGGTTGGCAAGGTCGTTGAGGTAAGGCTGTACAAGAGAGATCAGTTGCGCGGAGTTCATGTTGTTGGCCCAGAAGGGAGTCATAATGAAGAGGAACTGGTCTGGGCCGATGTTGAAGACGAAGAAGTAGCCGTAGGCGCCGGTGGTGGCGAAGCGGTCAAAGTATTTCATGTAAACGCGGATGCTCTCCCAGAAAGTGTCGGCTGTGACATTGGGAGATGTACCGTAGGCGAAGGTGAGCGTTGAGACGGGAATGCGGGGGTAGGCGCGGACAGTTACTGAGGTGACAATGCCGTATGTGCCTATTATGATGTCATGTCAGGTATCAGCAAAAGTTAGAAAAGGAGCACAAGAAAACCTACTCCCTCCGGCACCGCGCAGAGCCCAGAAGAGATCAGGATACGAACGCTCGTTGACAGTCACGAACCTCCCATCAGGAAGGACTACTTCCATGGAGAGGACCTGGTCGGCGCCCATGCCGAGTAGGCTTGAGAGAGGGGAGTGTCCTCCGCCGGCAATAAAGCCGCCAGCAATACCGACAGTCTACCTTGTCAGTTACACATCACTCACTCGCAACATCTCTCTTAGTGAACTTACCCTGCACTCCCCTCCTACCACAGAGACCCCATACTTCTCCGCTGCAGCATACACTTGCTCCGTGAGCACACCACTTCCCAACTTAAACGCCGGCCCTCGATACCCGCTATGCGCACACTTGTAGTCCTCTACAAACTGGATATCATTCAGCTTATGCGTCCACACCGACAGCGCCCCAGCCCCGACTGATTTTGCATTAAAGTCATGCCCCGTATTCTTCACCACCAGCCTCAAGTTCGCATTCCTCGCAAAGTTCACCGCCAGCTGGATCTGCTTCACATTGGCAGCCGCCACGGAGTACGAGGCATACCCTCCCAACGTGCAGTTCCCTCCATCAGGGAGACAGGAGCGGCCTTGATAGAGAGGGAACATCCCCGAGCCAGGGTCCTCAACATGCAAACGGGGATTTGTCCAACTCTCTCTCACGCGCTGACATTCCTCAGGGTTGTAGTACTCGCCCCATTCAGGGTAGCATGCTGCTGCCAGGGGCACGGTCTTGATCAGGGCGCCGCCGAGGGTCTTGTTGAACTTTGCCCAGGTTTGTGCGCTGGGCCAGGATGACTCGCCTGGGAAAGCTTTGCATTTGAGAGAGGGCTTCGAAGACGTGTTGAAGCCGAAGAGAAATGCGTCAGAAGGGGAAATGTCGCGGGAGGAGAGCTGGACATTTTCCCATGCGAAGCGGTATGGGCATTGAGGGGGTGGGTTGAGCTTGGACTTTGTCGCCTCGACACCGGAGACGGCGAT
>Ga0065720_1020468_pt1 | contig 14342 bp, 9 predicted proteins | sample Thericmetagenome_FD_59107 | JGI IMG/M metagenome (GOLD analysis project Ga0065720, IMG submission 59107) | Thermophilic microbial communities from the Joint Bioenergy Institute, California, USA of rice/straw/compost enrichment - eDNA_2 v2... | ecosystem: Engineered > Solid waste > Grass >... | reverse complement strand
GGGTGATCTTAATGCCCTAAAGTTTCAGAAAAGGATACAGTTACCCTACGTTTTGAGAGGCCATGTCAACAATTGCCTTCCTGATATTGTTTTCATTCATGATGGTCTTCAGTTTATCGCTTTGCTTGGATTTGCTTTGTTGTTCCAGTTTTGCTTTGTTATCTTGATCGCAGAATGGATTTTCTTGGAAGAAAACTGGGGATTTTGCATACATGTATTGAGGCTTGCTTGACTCAATGGGCTGAAAGTTTACTGGTTTGCTCTCAGGAAAAACGAAGAATGCTTATAATTAACTTTTGGCGCAATAATTCTTTACCTGGTGTCTGAGGGTTCCCTGACTGCAATAACGAAAAGTTTTTATATCCTACCCTCTTGGTCCCGAGATAGTCAAAATCATCGTTGATCTATTCTTAGTAAGAATTGTAGAATTAGTTATATTACGATCTCTTCTGTGCTTTTTAGGACATTATTTATGTTCTCTTCCAAATCATATTGGAATCTATCATTGTGTGCATCGAATGAGGAAGATGAAGGATTCATTTTAAAGGCGCGGGACTATGAATGAGAAGCAGGGATGTTTATTTTATTCAGTTTATAATTTAAATTGCTTCAGCAGTTAGACGATTTATTAACAGATATTTGGCGTTTTATTTTTATTCTCGCAGAAAATATAAGCTTTCTATTAACAACGATAAAGAAAGTAGGATGAGAAGAGTATAATTCTATTCAAATATTTATTACATGTCGTCATCTTCTATAATTTCAAACTCATTTTCAAAGGAATTTGATTTCTTTTTCAAATCTATAACATCCAAATTAAATTCGCTGTTTTCTGTTTCATCATTTTTCCTATCAGATCATTAATTAATTAATTGCTTCTTTACTCGTTCTTTTCTCCTTCTCCACTTAATTGATCAAATATGACATTCATATTTAGAATATCATTTATCAACGAGTTCGAGTTGTTGATTGGAATGTGCAACTTTATCCCCTGAAAAATATCAGCATTAAAATAATCACAACTTACCTTAATTCTTGACAAATAAAGAAAATTTGTAAAGAGAAGTGAAACCGCTTCAATGAAGTTAGACTCCTGAGTATTTTTATCAATCGTCAAGTCATATATCCTAACACCTTTAGGGATTTCTCTCTACAGTTTTACTTGGATAAATCATTATAGAATGAAAGCGCGAAAAACCCATCACTTTTCCTCATTCTCACAGGCAAACTCACAAAGCATAGCTCTGCAACATGATTAATTAAGTCAGCTATCCTTGATAGCATCTCACTAACGATGCTTGCATGCTTTTCACTAAACCCAATTATAGAAGTGAAACCTAAAGTTAATTGCAAGATAGTTAGTTATACCTGGGAGATCCAAAAAATACTTGTTGGATTCAACAAGGCTGGTATGTGTTGCTTCATAAAACTCGTCTTGCATAATTCTCATTCTAATAGGGACCTCTAGATTGGGGAAAATATCATGAATTGAGTAAATTCTAGATTATGACATTCAAAGCTTCATATATTACTTTCTTAATTGAATCAGCTTAATTTTCTCAAGTTCTTCTTTTTGCTTCCTTTTGGTATCTCGAATACTCTTAATAGTTTTCAATTCTTCAGATAATGCTATTCTCTCTTCTTCGATCTGAGTATTATTTTTCTTTAATAGATCTCTCCGCTTCTTGAGCTCTTCCAGAATAGTAAGCAAATTTTTATTTCGCTCTTCTATGTATTTTTTTTGAGCTTCACGATTTGATTTATTTATTTCTTCTGCAAACTCGAGGACATTAAGTTTCTGAGCATAGCAACCGAATCTTAAACTAGGGACCTTCTCGAGGACTGTGGAAATTCTTACTCCATTCTCAAACATTATTTCTTTTACTCTATCATCAATATTGAAGGTACAAATTGATACTTTTGATATGAACATTGTTCACAGAAAAGACTAGTTCTTTCTTGTTGACAGCTACTGCATTGGTTACTCATTCCATAACGAGTTTTATGCTAATTTTAGAAAGGAAATGAAAATTCAGCCTGGAAAAAATAATTATTAAAAGACCAAATTTTTGTATTTCAGATAGATAATCTTTTTTCCTACTTCATATCAGAGTTTCCGAAATTACTGAGTTTGATACGCATAGAACTTCTCATGAAGATTGTTTAATGTAAGAAAATACTAAGGCATAAATTTACAGAACCAAATATGAAGTATAAATATTTAAACTTTGGAAAGGGAAATATTAATCAAGTTAATTAACCTTTGGCAATATTCTAAGAACAGCATAGTATGGCCTCTTGTTCTTTGAATGTCAGCAACATATTCCTTTTTGCCAGGAAGCTAGAATATCAATTTAGGCTTTAAGATACTTACAGCGTATATTTGTATATTAAAACCAAGTTCTCTTCTATTAAACTTGTCATGCTTCGACCCATGGTGATGATGGTGATGGTCGTGATTTGTATCATCATTGTATAGGTCACTATTCTCTATATCTATATTTCCCACAAACGCGCTATTTTTATGGATTCTATATGAACATTTTATTTTATAGTTTGGTGATTTTATCACATAGGTCTATAACAATTATACTAGGTTGTTGGGTTCTTACTGTTTCTAGTTGTAGTAAGGCATCTGTAATTATTTTCATAATCATAGATGGCTCAAGAGAAAACTTTAGTCCGTAGTGCCAAGCAGAGTAGTCAGTAGCAAGTTGAGTTTGTGTTTCCTTGTCGTCAGGTGTGAATGTTTCCTAGAAAATTACTGATGAAATAAGAATCAAACCTCCAGATGACCCTTAATATTTTCAAATAAGGATTCTCCATTTTCAGTTTTGTCATGCTTTTCTTCTCTATCCTCTAATTTTATTAATACAATTATAAATTTCTGGTTACTCAACTTTCCAATTAGTTGTTGTTTTATATATTCATCAAGCATAAGATCATATGCAATAACAAAGCTATAGTCTTTCTTTCTCAATATTGATTCTCTTATTTTATGTTCAGTAAATCCATTGAAATTGAAGCCCATATTTAATACCTTATGAAAGATTTCTTCATTTATTTTATTTGGAAATAGATTATTTCCAATATCACTCAAGCTCATGTACAAAGAAGTAGTCTTTTTCACCCAGGGGTGACCTTTTAATTGATGAAACCTTATTCTTTCCACTGGGTTGGGCTGCAGCATTCTTCTTACTAGATCTTGAGCTTCTGGAGAAAAGTGACTTGGAATTTGGTAATCAGCCTCTCTGATCTTTTTAAATAAGGCTGGAATAACTTCTTCATCAAAAGGAAGATATCCAGCCAATAAAGCAAACAATATAACTCCACAACTCCAAGTATCGATTTCTGTTCCACAGTACGGTCTACAATCTTAAATTTGATTTTTTATCAATTACTTCCCAGAGATGACTTCAGGAGCAGCGTAGTTTGGAGAGCCGCATGAAGTCTTTAAGAATTTTCCATCTTTCATTAGATTTGACAATCCAAAGTCTGCTATCTTAACAGTGTTTGTATCATCAATGAGAATATTCTCTGGTTTCAGATCTCTATGAGCGACCAGATTGTTATGACAATATTCAACTCCTGCAATAATTTGTTGGAAAAAAAACCTTGCTTCATTTTCATCAAGCTACTTTTTAAAATATATTATGTTATTTCTCACCTTTCCTCGCTGGGCAATTAGTTCAAACAGCTCTCCGTTCTGAACATATTCCATAACAACAAATATATCGCTTTGTGTTTCCAGGACTTCATATCTGTTTTTTAAAAATTTTTCTCAGAAAAATATACAATCTAATGATGTTCGGATGATTGAAGTATCTCAGGAGCTTTATCTCTCTCTTGATTTTAGCACTCATATTATTATTCTTGATTCTTTTCTTGTTGATAATCTTGATAGCAACATGATTTCCTGAAAACTCGTGCTTTGCAACTAAAGATAAAATACATCCTCAGTATATTACGTTTAACTTTGCCGAATGCTCCGATACCCAGAGTCTTGCCCAGTAAATAGTGCTCGATTTTTAGATTGTTGGCCATATAAGTCTGATCTCAATAAAAAACTTATCAAATTTGATTAATAATATATTCAACATAGATATGAAATAATATGTCATCGAATCCTAGTCTGACGAAATCGCTCGCGAAACTTTTATTTTTTTCCAAATTTTGTTTTAGTTGAAGAATGATATAAAAGTGTATTTCTAAGCAATTCAAGGATATTTAGTCACTTCTACACTAAAATAATCTAAGATCATCATTTTCATCTTCTTCATCCATAATGTTTAGATTCTTACCAGCGTTTTTAAATAATTCTTCTATGTCATCTTCTATCTTATCAATGCCACCAAAGTCATATGGGCTTGTTTCCTTCTTCAAAAAGTCCAAATTAGTCTTGTTATTATTATTACTATCAAAGTTGAAGTCCAATTGATTTTCGATAGATTCCAACAAAGAAATTTGATTCTTTGCAGGCTCGAGGTCCATCCGGTTCCTTTTTAATTGATCATCTTTATTAGTATGGGGAATTTCAATATTTTTCTCTCTTGGGGTTATGATATTACTTTGCTTATTTTCCTTTGAAATTGTTGAGGGCTTCTTTTTCTTGGAGTTATTTTTCTCTTCTTGTGGAGGCCTTTTTGTTTCCTTTTGCAAAGCCTTTTCTTTTTCAGCAGCTTTGAGTAGTTTCTCTTTTTCTTTCTCTGCTAACTCAGATTCAAATTTTTTCTTGATCTCAGCCAGAATGTCATGGACTGTTTTGTGCTTTTTGTTTAAGTCAAAGATCAAGAAGTACTTAGCCATCTCCAAACAAACCAAGTAAGATTCCGATCTGTAAATATAGTATCCTCCTGTTTCATAAGAGTACAAGTATACAGTGTATTCTCCATTGAAATAAGAGGCTTTGATATCAAGATAGTCAGCTTTATTGTTCTCAATAAGGCAATGAAGCATATAGAGCTTGGTAAAAAGGTATTGCTTGCAGCATTTTTCAAAAAATTCCACATTTACTTTTGATTTGGGATTCATTTTGACTGTCTTTAATTCTTCAGCCAAAGGCTCAATATCCTTTATCAAAAACTCAATTGCTTTTTGTCTAAGGGCTTCCTTTGATTCTCCAGAACCACCGCAAATCGCAGTCTCAATCAATAATCCCTTCTTTGGATCATAGATAATTGGACATTTTGGCTTTTCTACAGAATAAGAAGTCTTTAGTTCCTCTTTTTGTTGAGGTGATGGCGGTTTAGTTGAAGTTTTCTCAATTAATTTTACTGGCTCTGAGTCTTCAATTACAATAGGAGATAGATCTCTCTTCCTTTCAGGCTTTGGCTCAGGGATAGAGTTCTCATCTATTTTAGGTTCGATGGGGAATATTTGTTCCAGTTCAATTTGAGTATTTATATCCTCTACAGTAAAAGGCTGGAAAAGCATCTCCTTTTGCGATTCTTCATGAGCAGGTTCAAAAATCTCATTTGGCTTTGTTTCTTGAGCAATGGGTTCAGGATTTATTACTGTTGTTGTGGGTTCTTCAGCTACAACTTTATTAAGCTTATTTTTCAGCTCGATCTCAAAGTTTTGTTCAACGGAAGGAATTCTAAATTGATCTTCTTTCTGGTTCAACAATTGATTTTCAGAGGTGCTAAATTGATAAGCTAATTTTTCTGCAAGTGAAGGAGCAAAGATTGCAAGAGCATTCTGACTGGCTGTATTTTTTGCTCTTTGCTTTGAGAATCCTTCACCATATCCAATAACTTCATTGAAGAAAATAACTTTCGCTGTAAATGCTGGCTGGTGAGGATTTTGGGGGATCTTGGGGCTGATCTCATATCTGGGCTTTTCACGATAAATGACAGTGAACAGTTCATATAATACAGCTGAGGAGTTTTTATCAATAATTTTAATGGATTTGAGGTCTGGATGATTATAAGGGCGGTAGTATTTCTCTTTGATCATCTTTTTGAGATTGTCAGAGACTTCCATAGCATCAATTTTCTTCATGTGATCCTCATTTGAATTTATCTGCATTGCATTTTTTATTTCTTCTAGGTTAGAATCTTGGTGTTGAAGTTCTTCGATCATCTTTTTCTTCTCATTGAACTCTTTAATTTGATATGTTTCATACTTTTCAGGAAAGCGCATCTCTGTTGAAATTCCATTCATATCCCTTTTAATTCTCCATCTAGGGAGGTTTGGGTAGGATCCCTCTTTGTCGTTTCCAGCCAACTTAATGAGATTTTCAAGATTGAATTCGGTTGTCCCAATCAATTCTTTCTTTGAGAGCTTTTTGTCAACTGATGACTGTGATTTTATAATAAGATCATCCAACTGGAAAAATTTGCCACCAATGAACGGATTTCCAGCAGGATTTTTCTCTTTGGACTCTAATATAGATTTCAGGTCAGTGGCAACCTTTGGATCGCTTTCTAAGTGCATTAAATCTTACAAGAAAAGGAAAGTATCTTTTTGAAATAAATTATATTTTAGCTGAGTTTGATTTAAGATTTTTATTAAACTGAAAAATGAACCCACTTCGATATATTTTACAACTTATTCATCACTAATTAACTCAAAATTAGGAGATTTCTCTTGCTTAAGCCAATTGAAATCTTGGACTTGGTCCCAGAGGTTTTGCTTTTGATAGAATTTACTTTCCTAAAGGATAAAAACACAATGTATCCAAATTTACTTTTAGCTCAGCTTCGAAATTTTCAAAGGTGTGTTTATATTGGCCAAACTTAAGACCATGACAGTGCTCAATAATTGGCTTAGAAGTACAAAACAAAAGGAAAGTAGTATCTTTGGAATTGTGGATACGAACCTAGATACATTATCCTTAAAATCTGTGAGGTTACTTGATGTGCCATAATTTGAATCTTGCAATCTATGCACCCATCAACGAAGCATGCACCTTCAGTGATACCGACATTAATTACACAATTCTTAAGATTTTTGAGGAAAACAGCCTTCATTTTGCCATTAAGATCTATTTGACAATTCTCCAAAGCTACAAGCTTGAAGGATGAATCAAGATCTTCTTGTTTCAGTGTTGCTTTATAATCTTTCTTATTCTCAATTCCTTTGATCAGGGCCAAATGATCATCTGGCTTTTCTTCTTTTTCAGTTTTAGGAGGTTCCTTAGTCTCGGGTTCCTTTTCAGCAGTTTCCTTCTTCTTTTCAATTTTCTTGGAGAAAGCAAACTTCTTTCTGGGCTGGCTGCTTCTAATATCTTGAAGACTTTTCTCTAATTTAGCCAATTGCTAACCATTATTCAGCGCAAAAATTCTATTACATCCTTGTATAGCTGCTTATCATAAGGAGTCAGACTATAGCTTGTATTCACGAAATACTCATTCAGCTTGTTGAAATTCTCAAATTGCAAATTAATATCGATTGATTCGGGTGGTTTTTCAAGTTCCTTCATTATAGCTAATCATTTAAGGTCTATTTTAGTGTAATGTCTACCATCATATTGTTCTCTGAAATTCTTTTGAATGACAAGCATCATTTCTTTAGGATCTTTGTTCAATTCAACATGTTGTTGCTTTTTCTGCTTGAGATTTTCTCTTTCAGCCTCTAATACTTATTATATTTCCATTTTTTCATACGCTGCTCTTTCAAGAGCTTTTCGAATTCTGCCCTCTTGGTTTCAGAGTCGATAGGATTGGGATTATTTTCCATAAGATTCGAATTTAAATTAATAAACTTGTTTTGCTTCTACGATTTTCAGAAACAATCAGATAGAATATCTGCTACAAATCATCAATAACAATAGTGGATATAGCCCCAAACAGTATGCACAAAATAATAAATAAATAGGATATAGACACTAGACACAACACTTACTGCCCATTTCTCATTTTCTTCATCTCAATTTTCGCTTTGATATCATTAACAACATGTTGATTCTTCATTTGATTGATTTCAGTATGATCCGTACTGTGGTAACATTTACGACACAAGGGTGAATAGATTTCACTTCCTCCAATTAATTCTACTTCACTTGCGTGTACTTTTCTCCCTGTGAAAGCAGCATCAGCACCGCACTTCATGCAAATTGCTGACAATTTTGTAATTTTTTCCGAAATAGGTAGCAAATTTACAATGTTACCAAAAGATTCTCTCTTATAGGTCCCATCCAATGATGCAATCAAAACAATCTTCCCATCATTAGCAAATTTTTCTGCTTTCTCAGTAATATCAGGGAAAAATTGGCCCTCATCAATAGCTATAACATCATAATCATGATAATAAGGTAAGATCTCTTCTAGTGATGAAACTTTCATAGCTTTTGATGTTACTTGATCGTGAGAAACAACAAAATTTTCAGTAGTATAGCGATTATCTTTTGCTGAGCAGACAACTAAGCATTTCTTTTTTGCAATAGTGTAAGTCTTCACTTTGCGAAGCAATTCTGTAGTCTTGCCAGCAAACATAGGGCCGAAGATTACCTCGATAGAGCCTAAAAATTTGTTAGCATGCATCACTGAATAAAATAATTTGCTATTTTATCGAAGGAATATTCTCAAATAATGAATTTCTAATATGAAAGATGATTATCTGAGGAGTAATATACAGCCTACAAGAGATATTTACAAAATAATTTAAAGATTAAGGCAAGCAAATTTATAACGTTGCCCTGTATTATTTTCTACATTTGATGGTTGTAATTTTATATGTTCTCCTTCAATTTTAATCGGATCGCTTTTTGGTGGAATTTCAGAGTGTGGCTTTTCTAATTTTGGATACTCAGTACTATTCAACAGATTCATCAGATTCGTATTCTCATTATTTTCTATCGATGCGTTCACACTCATAAGTGCAGAAAAGCTCAATTCCTCATTGAGATTCTTTGTGATGCTATGATAAGAAGGATGTAATTTGTTGGGAGGAATTCTTGGAGAAGTAAACTGAGCCTTTTCTTGAGAGTTAAAATCGAGGGAGTTAGTATCAAGTTCTTTCAATTCGCTGCCTTCATGTTTGGAAAGAACCTCATTGTAATTATCTGTCTTTATCATATCAATTATCTTTTGATAGCTACCCCTCAATTTAGCCAATTTATTGTCCAAGCTGTCCATTTCCTCGGCCTCCAGCATATTCTTCTCTTTCTTATAGACACTGAAGTAATTCTGGAAGCTATTGAAATTTACAGCTTGTGGGGACATTTGGCTCTGCTCTCTGCAGTTATACGAAACCTTTGGATCTATTGAACACTTAACTGAAAGGGGAATATTGGGGTCATTCTGCATAGCATCCAAAATTCTGCATTTCTTTGAACTACTGAAGTTCAAAGGAGTGAGCTCAAAGAAGTTTTCGTCGAATTCGATATCTATGCCTTGTGCCTTGGTAATAGGGTCAGTTTCTCCCATTTTGAATAAGAATTCTTGGAACACTTTTGTGTGCTCATTATCACCGAGCTCTTGTGGAAGCTTTTTACAAATCGTTTTTAAAGATTTGTTAAGTTTGATGCTATCCAAAAGAAGAATAAGATTTTTTTCAATTTTAGAAAGAGTATCTACAGAAAGTTTTTGAAGACCAGTATGATTCTGATTTTGGTAGAAGCTCACAATTTGCTTCAACTTATCATTTTCTATATGGAATTGAGCACATTTTTTCTTGAGCTGTTGAACCGTAGTTCTCTTCTTAGCAATGAGTTTGTCTTTCTTCATAATAGTATCAATTAATTCAGCTCTTTCCTTCTCAAATTCTTCAACTTTTTCCTTTAGCTTTTGCACTTTATTTTCTAAGATAGTGTTTTGCTGCTTCATATTCTTTAAGGATTGCAAAGCATACTTTCCCTCAAAATCATATGTGGGTTTATCTTTGTCTTCCTCCTTGTTTGTTAACACGTGAAGAATACCCACATTTTCATAATGTAAGTGTTCCCATTTATAATTTTTACGATTACCCTTGGTCAAGTTGACAAAGCTGGAATTTAAGATTTCTGATCTCTTTAACATCAACAATCTTTCAGCAAGTGTATTCTTTTGTTCTTGCAGTTTTTGAATAACTTGCATTAGCTGTTCTGAAGTTGTTTTGTCCTTGTTCTTCTCTCTCTCCATATCTGTAATTTTTCTTTCATACTCCTTAAGAAGGTTCTTCAAGGTCTCATCATTAGCGTCACTGATGACATTTGCCTGTACTTTATTCTCAATCTTCTTGGCATTGAGACCAAATCTCAAAGTGCTCATTGTTTGCTCTGTTTGTGAAAGTGAAGGATTCACACAAAGAACAATGGCAGTTCTAGAATTACCTCCTAAGGAGGATCTTAGAATCTTTGTCAGGGGTGAATTTCTATATGGAATAAATAGATCTCTATATAGTTATTTTTCATTATTCATGTTCTTACGGTTTTCCTTGACTCTTCAAAGAGATGACTTGAGTCAAGAAGAACAAACTCTTATTAATATGTTGAGACTCTTTGACTCTTTCCTTATGGGCATTTGGTGTGAGACAATTTGGATCTTTAAGATTTGTGCTGTAGAATGTCTCCTTTGATTTGATTCTCATCGCGTCATGAATATCCACCTTTTCACTTCCTGCAAGATCAACAAAGTTCTATAACACATTAAAAAAAATTCAGCTTCTTTACCAAAATAGATTCTGTGATATAATTGCTATTGGGACTATCCAAGTTGGCTGGGAATGATTGAACATACTAAAGAAAGTTAAATTATTTTTGAAAAAATATACCAATCTGAAAATAGTGTGTGATCTGGAGGAAGCATGATTCATGGCAGTAGAAGCATAGTGTCTATTAGCTTCTCCTCTACGAATAGTATTGAGAATATCGTCTAAAGAAGAGACAATTTCTTCAGTAGCGCCCTTGATATAAAATTCCTTCTAATCAAGTTAATATTGAATATTCTATTCCTACGTTTGTGTCTTCATTGATTGTGAGGACTTCATGCAGCTTATCTTGGCTTTTCAGGAGATCAAAGACCAAGTCAGTGTAGATTTCCAGATATGAGCATCTTAGGAAGAATCTCTTGTCAGTTTCCTAAATAAATCATGGATTATCTAGAAAGAATTACTTTTTCAATTTCATTGAATATATCTTTTAAGGCTAAGACCAAGATACCTTCTTTATTTTCTGGATGATTTCTCATAGTGTCCATTTCATAATGTTGGGATACTTGAGAATTATCAGCAGTAGTGTGTGACGATCTCTCAGGACTCTTCTTCATATTCTGGCTGAGTTGAATAGTACAAGATCTTTTATGATTGATATATTTTCCAAAGTTGATATTGTCATCATCACTCTGAGTCTTATCCAGATTCAAGTCTATAGTGATATTTGCTATGCTATCTTTTCTGAAGGGAGACTTCTGGGTTCTTGAAATTGGAAGAGGTGATTTCTCGCTTGTTCTGTTTGTTGGAGTCTTTTCTCTTTTTACCATAGGAGATCTTGTCCTCATCGTTAACGATTTTGGAATTGAAGATTTTGAAGAATTATCAAATGGTTTTTCATGATCGAACACACTGAAAGTTTTGAACGCTTTCCCAGTCATGGAGCTCTCAGCTGTTCTAGTTCCTCTAGGTGTAGTTGAAAGCTCCTTTGGTGCTTCATGGAAATGAGATTGATAATTATCATGAGCATGAGGGCCAATCATGGTGAAAGTTTTTCCGCTTCCAGTTTGTCCGTACATGAAAATAGTTCCTATACAAAATTAACCATTGTAATCAGTGAGCCTACCATTAATTCCTTTCAAACTTGACATGGCAATTCTTTTCACGACACTTTCATAAATCTGGAGGTTCGTTGAAGTCTGGCTAAAACAGTGGTCTAAAACATTAGAGGACTTGGGTAATTTTCGTACTGAAAGAGAATTGGGTTCTATGTCCTATGCCTATTTTGCGGCTTCTTATGAGATCATCTTGCTTAGTAGGGTCGATGGCGATAGTGTTTGAAGAATAAACCTGCCAGATTTCAGGATCATGAGATTCTGATTCATGAGGGTTCTGAGGTCTAACTCTTAGGACGACTTGTATGTTTTCCATAAGTAAATTTCAAATTTGCTAAAAATCCAAACAGCTAAATAGTTCAAAAAAGTATCAGTTAATTTAACAGCATCTAACTTAACAATTGAGAATTAAACCTTTTTACGAGTTTATGCTACAAAATAACAAGAATTGAAGCGGAAAAGAAACTTAAACTACAAGAAACATCTATATTACATGGAGGAATATTTTTCAGCCTCTATCATTTGTTTCAACCTGTATAGACTCGATTCGAGAAGGTCCGGTGAGTTGAACAACTCGTTAGCGGAATAATTTATTGAGTACTGATCAAGGTACTTGTACAGAAATTTTATTTTGCTAACAGGCCCTCCGTTTGTATTCTTAAGAAATTTTATTTCTATCTTGCAATTTCTCTCTCCCATTATCTCGTCCTCAGATAAGTTCACTGGAACCTTTTGCAAAGGTCTCTCAGTGATTACAATGGTTCTATTTTCATCCTAAAAATTATATAAAGATGAGAAAAAGTGTACTTCGTCTTGAATTTTCACTTTCGACAAAAATGACAAATATTTTTTATTCTGACACTTCTTCATCTCATATTTTAGATATCTCTCAATAGAATTATTGTTCTTGTCTAATATCTTCACTTCCTTGATCTTTTGAGGATTAGACAACACAATAATTTGACTACTTCATTGCACCAGCTCAAGTTTTCAGTTAAAAATGGAACACAATCCTTAGGTAAAGCTGAGACTACAACCTTCATTCTCACATATGTATGATTTCTAAGCTTTAATAATACAAAAGGGATAAGGTACTGATGCTCAATTTCGATATCTTTGTTTGTTTGGGTTTTAGTCCAACCTGTTTTGCTTTCGTTAGAATTCAAGGAAGATTTGATGATTTTATTGGTCAAAGATAACAAAGACCTTGGCGGTGATGAACAATATGTCTCTGCGGAATTCTGGAATTGAGAAGTAGGACTCATTGCGCTCTTTTCATAATCTGAATTTTTCGAGACTATTCTCTTATTATGAAATCGTAGTTCTTATACCCTTTTCCGTTGGAGAGACACTTCCCAGTGGATTTATCATCTGGGTGATCTGGAATTGCTCAACTTTTCGAGAGCTATTTTGGTGCATGCTCTTCCAGATCGTATATTCTTTTAAAGCTTCTTCGTTTTTTAACTATTTGGATGTTGAAATGTAAAGATATGCTATACTATTTCTTCAGGGTTCGTGGATGGGTTCTTCACAAGGTATAGATCTAGCAATTTCAAGGCAGAGTCTTTGCAACTCCTTTGGCTCTTTCCCACCAAATGATCTGCAAGCTGTAAGCATGAAAGTTGCTTTAGATGTAAATTAGCAAAGAGTTCTTGATATATCTCTGCTTCTAACAAATAAGATAAATTTGAGATGAGATAAAACCTCTATTTTGGTCAAATGACAATAAATTAAGCAGGAAGGGGAGCCCAATACAGCAGACTAAATGCGTAGCAGATTCTTCGTTATATTTTCCGCAAAAGGAAATTAAGCCTTTTACTTTTTTATATCCCTGAACATTATTTTTTTAACTGGACTCATTACCAATAATAATTTCTTAATCATATCAGATCCCAATTTTGGCTTCTGATTTGAATAAAACTGGTTGAGTTCTCTAGGGAAATTATGCCATTTTATTTCCTGTATACTTCAGGATTCTACAAGTTTCACATGAGTTTTTATTCAGTTGTTCTAAAAAGCTGAATAGAACTTCTATCTCTTGGCTTTTTGATTCATTTGTGATATAGGCTGCTGGCTGTAATCTGTGTAAGTCGAAAGAATAACGAGCTAGCCCATTAGATTGTAAAAAAAAAAAATTACCTCTGATATCCAGAAACTCATAAAATTCTATCATGCCAAGATCCTGTGATTTGAAGCAGAGCCACTTAATAAAATCTTTTTGATTATTCTTTGAGTTCTTAATATAGTTTACTATTAAGGGCGACTTTCCTTGCACTTAAGGTATCTGGGCTCAAATTGCCAAAAAATTTCTTTCCAGGAAACTCTATTTCCTTGAAATCAATCTCCGAATATGTTGCCTCTAACTATTAATTAAAACTCTTGCCTCTAAAATAAAATACTTGCTCCTTCAATGTAAGGAATTGTGAATATCGTTTTTGAATTAAATATCCATTTAATTTAGGGAATTGATCTGAAATATCTTATTCAGATGAATGTCTAGGAGCTTATTGGATTTTCGAGCTTAGAGTGATATTGCATGAAGGTTGTCTTGACTTCTATAGTATAGACCTTGAATTTGAATATTAGACTAACACTCATACTGCAAATTGACGGCCATCTCCTTCTAATATCTCATAATCAATTATTTCAGCCAATAAG
>Ga0065720_1003618_pt1 | contig 14345 bp, 11 predicted proteins | sample Thericmetagenome_FD_59107 | JGI IMG/M metagenome (GOLD analysis project Ga0065720, IMG submission 59107) | Thermophilic microbial communities from the Joint Bioenergy Institute, California, USA of rice/straw/compost enrichment - eDNA_2 v2... | ecosystem: Engineered > Solid waste > Grass >... | reverse complement strand
GCGCGCAGTCGTGCGCCGAGGGACTTGGCGTAGTCGGATGGCATTCCAGTACTCCCTCTGCTCGCCCGGGGTTCCACCCGATCGATCTTGGCCCGATGTACGGTTACGGAGAGTGACGGTAGTGGGCGTTCGACACACGGTCAAGTCATCAGCCGTTCGTCACCTCATTCCTCGACCCGGCGCGGCCATTCCTCGACCCGGCGCGGCCCGGCGGTGTCGTCCGAAGACGCCTTCCGCAGCCAGTATGCGTCGTCACTGTTGTTTTGGATCATGTTCATGAGATCTGGGTCACGGTCGGCCGGAATGCCGTAGGGGAGGAGGGGAAAGCCGGTGCGAAACGTCGCGCTCGGCTCGTTGGTGGCCTCGATCACCCAGGAGAGTCGCCAGTACCAGCCGTCGTCGCGACGCCAGACCAAGGGGCGGAAGGGGGTCGTCACATCGGTCAGCCACTGGGAGTGGCGCGCGTCGACGCGGCGGTACGGTGCGGCGATTGGGGTCGATGGGAACGCCCGCCAGCGACCAGGGAAGTGTCGGTCCAGCACCAACCCGAGGCGGCCGATGTCGGTGGTCGAGACGGCCACGAACAGCAGCGATCCGCCCGGCGTCAGTCGCGACCGGGCCTGTTCGATGAGTCGGCAGGTGACCTCTACGCCGGTTTCGCCGCCCCGAACCGCCACGTCCATGGCCGGCCCTGACCCGTCGCTGGCGATGTCGGGGCCACACGGCGGGTTGCAGCAGATGAGGTCGTACCGGCGATCATCCCCGTCCGCGAGCAGGTCAGCCGTCAGCGCGCGGTCGAGGCGCAGATCGTTGGCCTCCGCGTTGGCGACGCAGGACGTGACCGCCTCGGGGCTGATGTCGGTCGCCTGAACGTATCCGAGCCCGAGGTGCTTGAGCGCCACCGCGGCCGGGCCACCGCCGCAGCAGGGCTCCCAGGCGGACAGATCCGCCAGAGGCACCGTGCGCTGGGCCGCGATTCGCAGGGCGGCGAGTTCACTGGCCGTTGCGAGGAGGAGCGACTGGTACCGGTTGACAGGGTAGAGGTCGTCTCCATTCAAGAATCGAATTATTTTTCCAGTACTACTGAAGTGGTGTTCCTCGTCCAGCATCGTCGCCTCCTGACGCGGCCTTGCCCACCCGGGCAAGATAACGCACCATCCGCTGAGAGATTCCCCGCGAACGTCGGAGGTCGACATCGGCATCAAAGCGTAGAGTGTCGATGTCGGCGTCGGGGTGCCACAGCGACTCGGGGTATTCGAACACGCGCGCCGGTTCGCGCGACTCGCCCCCGGACACGCCGGACAGATCGAACAGCGAAACCCGGCCGTCCCAGGTGACAACCACCAGAGATCCGCCGTCCGGAACGAAGGCCAGAGCGCGCACGATGTCGTCGTTGCCGAGGCAGCGGCACCAGGGCCGGCTCCAGTCGTCCACCCAGTCCGCACCGAACCGGTACACCGCGACCTCGCCGGTGGCGAAGCCCACGGCGAGCAGGCCGAGCTCGTCGTGTGTCGCGAGAGCGAAGACTCCGTCGGGGTACGGGAACGACGCATCCATCGCCGGCACCTCGACGATCTCCGTAGGCGTCTCGCGGTACACCCGGATTCGGGAGCCTTCCGTCCCGACCAGCACCGTGGTGTGGTGGTCGGTCCCCCGGCGCACCAGCAGGGCACGCCCGATGTCGCGAGCGCCCGACGGCGTGGTCGCCGGAGCCGAGACGACGGCCCCGCCCGCCCACGGTTGCTCGGCTCGGCGCGCCGGGTGTCCTTCCGACCAGAGCACGACCCGGCCGTCGTACCCCGCGGTATAGAACTGGTCGGCCGGCCGGGTGCCGGTGGTTGCGATTTCGTGGGAACTGGTGGGCGCCAGACACATGACCGGTCCGGTGTGACTCAGCCCGTATACGGTCACGCGCAGCTCGGTGGCGGCCAGGTCGGGTCCGTCGGGCAGATGGACGAACGCCACGCGGGGATCGCGTCCCGTGATGGCCAGCCACTGACCGCTGCGGCTGAAGGCCGCCCGCCGGCAGTAGTAGTTCCTCGGGAAGACGTCGGAGAGCCGAGCCAGCTCCCGCAGCGCGCACACCCGCCGGCCGTCGGGCCGGGTGACGATCGGCCACTGAGCCGGGTCGCCGGGAGGCAACTCGTAAAGCCGCACGGTGTTGTCGCGGCTGGTCGTCGCGATCACATTGGCGGTGGGATGGCCGGCCACGTCGAGGATGTCGTCCTCGTGCTGGGTGAGCAGATACGTGGGCGTCCATGTCTGGTCGTTCAGGCCGAACATGAGCAGCTCCCCCCGCGAGCCGCTCACGAGGAAATAGCGCCAGTCGAGCACTGGCTCGAGATCCCAGAAGCAGAAGTAGCCCTTCAGGCCGGGAATCCGGTAATTGAACCAGTCGGGCCCGGAGTCCGGCGTGCTCGGATCGCTGAACACCGTTCCGATGAACGTGGTCGGCCTGTCGCGGAATCGCCCTAGGGCGACGTTGCGGAGATTGGCGCGGACCAGGACTGCGCCGGACAGGTCAGCCCCGCTGAGGAGGCAGTTGTCCAGGTCGGCGTCGGTGAGATCGAGTCCGGAGAGATCCGCGCCACTGAGGTCGGCGTCGCGCAGGGACGCCCCGCGCCAGTCGCGGCTGCCGGGTAGGCGCACGCGGGTCGTCCGGTCGGTGGGCACGCGGAGTCCGTGGAAGTTGCGGCCCGCGGTGCGTAGGACGGGCAGGGGCGGGATCACGGGCAGTGACAGCAGGAGCGTCATCAAGGCGCCGAGGCAGCTGCAGTCGGAACGCTCGTCGACGTCCTCGTCCGGGACCAGGTCGCGGTCGTTCATCACCTCGAGCAATCGGGTCGCGAAGGCCGGGTCGTTGACGATCTCCGTTGACCCGGCGACGAACGAGCGCACCCGCGCCAGCCGGTGGTAGGCGCGGGCCAGCCGGGCCAGAGTGGTCGGATTGCCGGCGTCGGGCGGCGCCGTGTCGGTGATCCAGCGCAGGAGGCCGTCCGCGATGAGGTAGTCGCGGTGCTCGTTGTGCGGAAGGCGGTAGTACGGCTCCGCCACCACACCACTGCGGATGCTGCCCGACTCCACGAGGATGTCGAGCGTCTTCGCTACGAGACGGTTGTCCTTCGACGCCCCCCGTAGTGCGCAGACCGGCCACGGTCACCAGCTTGCTGATGGCGTCGCGACGCAGGTCGACATTTCCATCTGGGTCATGGGGATCGACGAGATTGAGGGCAATGAGCACCAGAAGGTTACGCAGCCTCATCCGGAGCCACGTGTCGGCGGCCGCGGGCCGAACTGTCTCGTGGAGCTGGCGAACGACCTCGTCGATGCTGTGCGCGATCTCCAGTTCGATGAGGTGGGTCCGGGAGACGGTGGAGGCGGCGGCGTCGGCCGGATGGGTGGCGAGGTAGGACAGGAGGGGGCGGAAGTAGACGAGATTTGCGTCGATCTCGTCCCGGGCGTGGAACATGTCGACGAACCGGTCGACGAGTGACTCGTCCAGGCCCAGCGCGAGGGCGAGCCGACGCGATTCCCGGGCGTCCGGCGGCTGGAGTTCGACGAGCGTCAGCCCGGTGATTCCTTCGAGGTTGGCGAACGACGGACGCGACGTCGCGATCCGCACCGGCGGATGCCGGTGCCGGGCTTCCCAGTGCTGCAGCGCTTGGAACAGCCGCTCGACGTGGGCAGACGAGTCGATATCCTCGCCCGGGTCTGCCGGGCTGAGCTCATCCAGTCCGTCGATGACGATGAGCAGGCGCAGTCCCGCCTCGTCCACTGCGGACAGGAATTCGGCGACGACGGCCTCATCCGACCGCGCACCGGCCGGGTTGGTGAAGGCGTAGGTGGAGGCCACGATCGCGAGGCTGAGCCAACGCTCGATGACCGCGTCGTCTTCGGACGGATCGTCCGTCATCATCCGCGACAGCGTGACGCAGTCGGCGAGCAGGGGCACGAGCCGCAGGCGTTGGACATTGCGCAGCTGGGTCAGCTCAGCGAGCAGGCTGAGGGCCAGGGTGGACTTACCCGAACCAGCTCCCCCCACGATCAAGAGCTCCTCGAACAGGTGGTCCGGGCGTCGGAGCCACTCAGCACTCCGGAGAAGGTCACGCGGAAGGAGCCTGGTCAGGGTGGGATTGCGGGGGTTCACGACTCGGCGCTGCACGAAGTACCGACGGGCCTGCGGGAGACTGCGGATTGGCCGCCCGGTGATCACGCTAATCCGTCGAAAAAGATGAGCCTGAATGCGTCGCAGATAGTCGGCCACTGGACGCGGCAGCTCGGCAGTGGCCGCGGCGGCCTCGTGCCAGTCGAGTTGATTGACTCGGGTGAGAGCCAGCCCCGGGAGTGCCGCGACGTCCCCGAAGTGCTCGCGCTGCAGGCCGGTGGTCCGCAGCCACGCCAGAAACCGCGCCTGGTCTTCCGGGATGCCCGCCTCTTCGGGGTCGGCGTTGATGGCGCTTTCCAGAGTGAGCAGGATAAGTCTCTTGCCGTAATGCCGGGCGAAGATTACCTCCCACTGCGTGTACGTCGGTGTCTCGAGGCCCACGGGCAGTAGATCCGCCAAGTCCGCTGCTTCGATTTGTCCGGGACGGGTGCCGGATTCACGGCCGACGATCGCAAGGACCGCGTCACACTCGCGGATGTAGTCGTGCAACTTGCGCAGCAGCGTGTCCGACTCGTGCTCGTAGCGAAAGTCGGTCTGCTCTCGGACCTGGAAGCCCTGCTGGCGGAGCCGGTTGGCGATGGCGCTGCGCTCGGCCCCGAACTCGCTCGTCACCGCGGAAACGAAGATCCAGAAGTTGTCGAGCCCCAACTGGACCCCCGAGCATTGATCGGACCGAACAACGCAACTTGGTGATCGGATGCACCGATCGTCCTGGAAGCAGCATAACGAGCTGCGACAAGCCTCGCTCGTCACCTTCGGACGCGTTGGGGCCCGGGTGTCCGGTTGGGGTGGACCCGCGGCCACGAGGCCGGACGCGCCGCGTCGCCGTGCCGAGATGGTCGGGGTCAGCCGCTCTGCTAAGCTCCGGAGCCGGTACCGACATCCTTTAAGGGCCGTCCAGTGAGGCGGGGAAGGAGGTCAGTCGTGCGCGTCGGTGGCCTGTCGCGAGCGGCCGCTCAGCGCGACGGTCGTGGCAAGGTGATTCTCACCTCAAGTGATATCGACCGAACCGTCGAGCGCTTGGCGCATCAGATTCTGGAACGGGCGGACGGCGGCCGCGAAACTGTTCTCCTCGGCATTCAGACTCGAGGTGTTCCCCTGGCCCGGCGCTTGGCCGCCCGCATCCGCGTGCTGGAGGGTCGCGACGTCGCCGTGGGTGCGCTGGACGTGACCGCGTACCGCGACGACCACGACATCCGGGGCAGTCGTCCGAGCGGACCGACCGAGATCCCTGAGGCCGGTGTGACCGGTCATCGCGTGATCCTTGTTGACGATGTGCTCTTCTCCGGACGGACGGTGCGCGCCGCGCTGGACGCGATCACCGAGCACGGCCGGCCCCAGGTGATCCAGCTCGCGGTCCTCGTCGACCGCGGCCACCGGGAACTGCCGATTCGGGCCGACTACGTCGGTAAGAACATCCCCACCGCTGCGGATGAGACGGTTTGGGTCTCCTTGCGAGAGACAGACCAGTGTGACGAGGTGCGCATCCTTCGGGTGTCGGACCTGTGAGGAGCAGCCCCATCAAAGCTCGACGTAACGTGCGCCACGAGCGCGGCGAGAGATTGGACAGTCATGAGTGAAGCTCAGTTCGTGGCCGATGAGCCGATCGGGCTTGATCTCCTTCAGTTCAACCTGAAGCTGCTCGGCCGGAACCAGCGCCGCAACGTGCTTGTGTCGACCGGAAGCATCGACGACAAGCGACGGCTGCTGCCGGCGATCCGCAGCCTGGCCGAAGCCGGGGTGTCGCTCTTCGCGACCAGCGGCACCCACCAGTTCCTGGCGAGCGAGGGCATCCAGACCACGCTCGTGCACAAGATTTCCGACCGGACCGAACCGAATATCCGTACGCTGCTGACGAATGGGCAGTTCGACCTCGTCATCAATATCCTGGTCGGCGACCCCGACTACGACGCGGCGTCCGACAGTCGCCTCATCCGGTCACTGAGCATCGAGAACGACATCCCGCTGCTGACGGACCCGGATGTCGTCGAGATGACGGTGCCGAAGCTGCTGGCTCGGGCCACCCGCACGCGGGCCGAGCTCTGGGGCCCTACCCCGGGAGCATGGGACATGCGGGCCGAGTTCTTCCGGTTGGTTTCCGCTCGGGGGGGCTTCGCCAACTACCACGCCCACCTTGACAAGGCCTACCTGATCTCTCGGGAGAACCTCCGGCTCGGTCAGGTCGACATGCAGCGGAAGTGGGATCTGTATCGATACCTCCAGGAAAACTACACCCTGGAGGACCTGGTGGCCCGGATGTCCCGCGGCGTGGAGGCCATGCTGGCCCAAGGCGTCCGCTATCTGCGGACCCAGGTCGACGCCTCGAGTGTGGTCGGGCTGTTGCCGATTGAGGCCATCAACATCGTGAAGCAGCGCTACCAGGACCAGATTCAGATCCAGGTGGCGATCCAGCCGATCGCTGGCGTGCTGGATCCGGCGCACCGGGCCTGCGTCGAGAAGGCGGCCGCCATGGCCGACCTGATGGGTGGCCTGCCGTCCCGCGATCGCCCGACGCCGGAGCGCCACCTCGACATCGTCATGGGGATCGCCAAGGACCTCAATATCCCGCTCGACATCCACGTTGATCAGGAGAACAACCCGGACGAGCACGAATCAGAGCTGTTGATTCGCAAGGTCCAGGAGCATGGTCTTGAGGGCCGGGTTACCGCGATTCACGCCATCAGCATCAGCGCGCAGGAGCCGTCCGTGCAGGACCGTATCGCCGCGGCCTTCCGCGACCTGGGCATCGCGGTCACCGTGTGCCCGGCGGCGGCCCTGAGCATGAAGCAGCTCGACAAGCGGGCGTTGCTGCACAACTCCATCGCCCCCGTGGTCCGGTTGCGGGAGCACGGCGTGACCGTACGCCTCGGGGTGGACAACATCGCCGACCTGTTCATGCCGTTGGCGGACGGCGACATGTGGTTCGAGTGCCGGCTCCTCATGGAGGCGTGCCGGTTCTATGACCTCGAGGCGGTGGCGGACATGGCCTGCGACAAGTCCGGTTTTGTCGGGTCGTCGAGGTCGTGACCGTACTGTCTGTGGTATGGCAGCGGTGAGGGGCGGGAGAGGCGACGTGGGGTCACGGCCGAGCGCGGTGCTCGTCTTGGAGGACGGGACGGCCTTCCGGGGCGAGGCGTACGGTGCGGTGGGGGAGACCTTTGGGGAGGCCGTCTTCACCACCGCGATGACCGGCTACCAGGAGACGCTCACCGATCCGTCCTACCACCGGCAGGTGGTGGTGCAGACCGCGCCGCACATCGGTAACACCGGGGTCAACGACGAGGACGACGAGTCGGACCGGATCTGGGTCGCGGGGTACGTGGTGCGCGACCCGGCTCGGCGGGCGTCGAACTGGCGGGCCACCGGCGAGCTGGAGGAGCGTCTGCGGAACGAGGGCGTGGTCGGGATCTGCGGGGTCGACACCCGGGCGCTGACCCGGCACCTGCGCGAGCGGGGCGCCATGCGGGCCGGGGTCTTCTCCGGCGACGCGGCGTCGCTCGACGTGGCGGAGCTGCGGGAGCGGGTGCTCGCGTCGCCCCCGATGGTCGGCGCGAATCTCTCGGCCGAGGTCAGCACCCCCAAGCCGTACACGGTGGAGCCGGTGGGCGAGCACCGCTACACGGTGGCTGCGCTCGACCTGGGCATCAAGCGCAATGTCGCGCGGCGCCTGGCGGCCCGGGGCGTCCGGACCCACGTCATGCCGGCGTCGTCAACCCTGGACGATCTGCTCGCGGTGAACCCCGACGCGGTGTTCATCTCACCCGGTCCGGGCGACCCGGCTACGGCCGACCACGCGGTCGAGCTCGCCCGGTCCGTGTTGCAGCGGCGTATCCCCCTGTTCGGGATCTGCTTCGGCAGCCAGATCCTGGGGCGGGCCCTGGGCTTCGGCACGTACAAGCTCGTCTACGGCCACCGGGGCATCAACCAACCCGTGCTCGACCGGATTACCGGTAAGGTGGAGGTCACCTCGCACAACCACGGGTTCGCGGTCGACGCGCCGCTCGACCGGCGGGTCGCCACCGAGTTCGGCGACGTCGAGGTGTCCCACATCTGCCTCAATGACAACGTGGTGGAGGGGCTGCGCTGCTTCGACGTGCCGGCGTTCACCGTTCAGTACCACCCCGAGGCGGCGGCCGGCCCGCACGATGCCGACTACCTCTTCGACCGCTTCGCCGAGCTTGTCGAGGCGAACAGATGATGGCGCGCCGAGCTTGTCGAGGCGGACAAATGATGGCGTGTCGGGACGAACAATGAACACCATCCAGCCGCTCACCGAGGGGGCGTCGGGTCATGCCTAAGCGGAGCGACCTGCGCCACGTGCTCGTCATCGGCTCCGGGCCGATCGTGATCGGGCAGGCCTGTGAGTTCGACTACTCGGGCACCCAGGCGTGCCGCGTCCTGCGGGCCGAAGGGCTGCGGGTGTCGCTGGTCAACTCGAACCCGGCCACGATCATGACGGACCCGGAGTTCGCCGACGCCACCTACATCGAGCCGGTGACCCCGGAGTACATCGAGAAGGTCATCGCGCGGGAACGTCCCGACGCGCTGCTGCCGACGCTCGGCGGCCAGACCGCGCTGAACGCCGCCGTCGCCCTGCACGAGGCGGGCGTGCTGGACAAGTACGGCGTGGAGCTGATCGGGGCCAACATCGACGCCATTCGGCGCGGCGAGGACCGGCAGCTGTTCAAGGACGTCGTGGTGGCGGCGGTGCTGCGGGCCGGCATCGTCGACACGCCCGAGGAGGCCGCCACCATGGTCCCTCGCTCCCGGGTCTGCCACTCCATGGAGCAGGTGCGCCAGACGGTCGCCGAACTCGGGCTGCCCGTGGTGATCCGGCCGTCGTTCACGATGGGCGGGCTCGGCTCCGGGATGGCGCACACCCCCGAGCAGCTGGAACGCCTGGCCAGCACGGGGCTGCAGGCGTCGCCGGTGCACGAGGTGCTCATCGAGGAGAGCGTGCTCGGCTGGAAAGAGTTCGAGCTGGAGCTCATGCGCGACCGCAAGGACAACGTGGTGGTCGTGTGCTCGATCGAGAACGTCGACCCCATGGGTGTCCACACGGGTGACTCGGTCACGGTGGCGCCCGCCATGACGCTGACCGACCGCGAGTACCAGCGGATGCGCGACGTCGGCATCGCCGTGCTGCGTGAGGTCGGGGTGGACACCGGCGGGTGCAACATCCAGTTCGCCGTGCACCCGAAGACCGGGCGGCTCGTGGTGATCGAGATGAACCCCCGCGTCTCCCGGTCCAGCGCCCTGGCCTCCAAGGCCACCGGCTTCCCGATCGCGAAGATCGCGGCCAAGCTCGCCATCGGCTACACGCTGGACGAGATTCCCAACGACATCACCCGGCAGACCCCGGCGGCCTTCGAACCGACCCTGGACTACGTGGTGGTGAAGGTCCCCCGGTTCGCCTTCGAGAAGTTCCCCGGGGTCGACGCCGAGCTGACCACGACCATGAAGTCGGTCGGTGAGGTCATGGCGCTGGGGCGCAGCTTCCCCGAGGCGCTCAACAAGGCGATGCGGTCGCTGGAGACGTCGCGGGCGGGGTTCTGGACCAAGCCCGACGCCTACTCGACCCTGGAGGAGGCGCTGGAGGCCCTGCGCACCCCGCACGACGGGCGACTGTACACAGTGGAGCTCGCCCTGCGGTTGGGGGCGACCGTGGATCAGGTCAGCGAGGCCAGCGGCGGCATCGACCCCTGGTTCATCGACCAGATCGCGTCGCTGGTGGAGCTGCGCGAGGAGATCCTGGGCGCCGCCGTGCTGGACGAGCGGATCCTGCGCCGGGCCAAGCGGGCCGGCCTGTCGGACGCCCAGCTTGCCGCCCTGCGGCCGGAACTGTCCGGTGAGGACGGTGTCCGCGCCCTGCGACACCGGTTGGGTCTGCGGCCGGTCTACAAGACGGTCGACACGTGCGCGGCCGAGTTCGCGGCGAGCACGCCGTACCACTACTCCAGCTACGACGAGCAGACCGAGGTGGCGCCCTCCGCCCGGCCGAAGGTGATCATCCTGGGCTCCGGCCCCAACCGCATCGGCCAGGGCATCGAGTTCGACTACTCCTGTGTCCACGCCGTCCAGGCACTGCGAAGCAGTTCGCCTGGACGGAGTACGGAGACAGCCGCCGTAGGCGACGACTTCGCCGCAGGCGGATCTGCCGACGACACGTCTGCGGGCACGCCGGCCCCCGGTGAGGACTTCGCGCCCGGCGGCTCCGACGCGGGCGTACCGGCCGGCGGGTACGAGACCATCATGATCAACTGCAACCCCGAGACGGTCTCGACCGACTACGACACCGCCGACCGGCTCTACTTCGAGCCGCTGACCTTCGAGGACGTGCTCGAGGTCTACCACGCCGAGGACACCTCCGGGCGGGCCGCGGGCGGCCCGGGCGTGGTGGGCGTGATCGTGCAGCTCGGTGGGCAGACCCCGCTGGGCCTGGCCCGCCGGCTCGCCGAGGCCGGCCTGCCGATCGTCGGCACGTCGCCGGACTCGATCCACCTGGCCGAGGACCGGGGGGCCTTCGGGGCGTTGCTGAACGAGGCCGGCCTCGCCGCGCCGGCCCACGGCACCGCCACCTCGTTCGAGGAGGCCAAGCAGATCGCCGACGAGATCGGCTACCCGGTGCTGGTGCGACCGTCCTATGTGCTCGGTGGTCGGGGCATGGAGATCGTCTACGACGACGAAACCCTGCGCTCGTACATCACCCGGGCCACCGACATCTCGCCCGAGCACCCGGTGCTGGTGGACCGGTTCCTGGACGACGCCATCGAGATCGACGTGGATGCCCTGGTCGATGCGACCGGCGACGTCTACCTCGGCGGCATCATGGAGCACATCGAGGAGGCGGGCATCCACTCCGGTGACTCTGCCTGTGCGCTGCCGCCGATCACGCTGGTCTCGGCCGACATCGCGAAGGTGCGGGCGTACACCGAGGCGATCGGGCGGGCCATCGGCGTCCGCGGCCTGCTCAACGTCCAGTACGCCCTGAAGGACGAGCGACTGTACGTGCTGGAGGCCAACCCGCGGGCGTCGCGGACGGTGCCCTTCGTCTCCAAGGCGACCGGCGTCCCGCTGGCCAAGGCGGCCGCCCGCATCATGCTGGGGGCCACGATCGCCCAGCTGCGGGCCGAGGGGATGCTCGCGCCGACCGGCGACGGCGCCACGCTGCCGTACGACGCCCCGACGTCGGTCAAGGAGGCGGTGCTGCCGTTCCGGCGTTTCCGCACTCCCGACGGCAAGGGCGTCGACAGCCTGCTGGGGCCGGAGATGAAGTCCACCGGCGAGGTTATGGGCATCGATGCCTCGTTCGGGCACGCGTTCGCGAAGTCGCAGGCGGCCGCGTACGGGCAGCTGCCGACGCAGGGCCGCATCCTGGTGACGGTGTCCAATCGGGACAAACGCGGGATGATCTTCCCGGTGAAGCGGCTGGCCGACCTGGGCTTCAGCATCGTGGCCACCGAGGGGACGGCCGAGGTGCTGCGCCGCCACGGGGTCGAGTGCGACGTGGTGGGCAAGTACTACAAGGAGGCGATGCGCAACGCGGTCTCGCTGATCACCTCGGGCGAGGTGGCGTTGGTGATCAACACGCCGCAGGGGAGTGGGGCCCGCCAGGACGGCTACGAGATCCGGGTCGCCGCGGTGGCCGCCGACATCCCGTTGATCACCACGATCCCCGGGGCCGCGGCCGCCGTCATGGGCATCGAGGCGTTGATCCGGGGCGAGATGACGGTCCGGCCTCTGCAGGAACTGCACGCCGCCCTCCGCGCGCAGACCCCCTCTTCGCCCACCCCTTCGCGTTGATCTAGGGCATAGAGTGGTGAACAGAGATCAACAAACCACCCCAAGCCCTAGATCAACGGGGAGGGCTCAGCCAACGGGGAGGGCTCAGCCGTCCGGGGTGAGCGCGTACGAGTGGGTACGGCCGTGGCTGTTCCGGCTGGGCGGCGGGGATGCCGAGACCGCCCACGAGTGGGTCCTGCGCCGGCTCGCGCAGGTGGCCCGGCATCCGGCGGCGCTGCGCGCGCTGGCCCGGGTCACGGCGGTTCCGCCCGCGCCGGTGGAGGTCTTCGGCCTGCGCTTCCCCAACCCGGTCGGGCTCGCCGCGGGTCTGGACAAGGACGGGCTCGCGCTGCCCGCCTGGCCCGCGTTGGGGTTCGGCTTCGTGGAGGTCGGCACCGTGACCCGCCACGCGCAGCCCGGCAACGACCGGCCGCGCATGTTCCGGCTGCGCGCCTCACGGGCTGTGATCAACCGGATGGGCTTCAACAACGCCGGGGCCGCGGCCCTGGCCCGGCGCCTGGCCGCCCTGCCGCGGCTGCCCGTGCCGCTGGGGATCAGCCTCGGCAAGTCCCGGGTGACGCCGGTGGAGCAGGCGGTCGAGGACTACCTGGCGTCCTTTGTGGAGCTTGCCCCGTACGCCGACTACGTCGCGGTGAACGTGAGCTCGCCCAACACGCCGGGGCTGCGCACGCTGCAGGACCGGGGCCACCTCTCCGAACTGCTCGGTGCGCTGCGCGCCGAGGCCCGGTCGCTGTCCGTACGCTCCGCCGCCGTACGACCGGAGCCCGTACGGTCCGGGCGCCCGGTATCCGTATGGCCGGCCGCCGTACGGTCCGCATCCGTACCGCCCGTCGCGGCCCCGCCGGCCGCCGCCCGGCCGACCGCGTCGTCGGCGACCATCGAGGCCGAGCGGACCCCGGCCACGCCGATCCTGGTCAAGATCGCCCCGGATCTGACCGACCACGCCATCGGCGAGCTGCTCGAGGTGTGCGCCGAACACGAGGTGGCCGGCGTCATCGCCACCAACACCACCGTGGCCCGGCCCGGGCTCGCGCCCGCGGACGTGGCGCTCGGCCAGCAGGCCGGTGGGCTCAGCGGAGCCCCGCTCGCTCCCCGAGCCCGGGAGGTGGTCGCGTTCGTCCACCGGGAGACGGACGGACGACTGCCGATCATCGGCGTGGGCGGAATCCTCGACGCTGACGACGCGGTGCGCCTGGTCGACGCCGGGGCCAGCCTCGTCCAGCTCTACACGGGCTTCGTCTACCGCGGGCCGCGCCTGGTCCGCGACGTGGTCAGCGCACTGGCCGACCACCCGCGTCTCGCGGCCGCCCGCGACGACGACCCGGTGGGCTCGACCGTCGGGAGGAGCACATGAGCTTCGGGGCTCGGCTGACCGCGGCGGTGGCGTCGCGGGGGCCGTTGTGCGTGGGGATCGATCCGCATACGTCGCTGCTGGACGCCTGGGGTCTGGAGCGCACCCCGGATGGGCTGGCCCGGTTCTGCCAAACCGTGGTCGAGGCGGTGGCCGACACCGTGGCGGTGGTCAAGCCTCAATCGGCGTTTTTCGAACGGTACGGATCGGCGGGCATCGCCGTCCTGGAGTCGACAATCCGACAGTGCCGCGAGCGGGGCGCCCTGGTGCTGCTCGACGTCAAGCGCGGGGACATCGGGTCGACGGCGAGCGCCTACGCCGAGGCCTACCTCGACCCGGACAGCCCGCTGGCCAGCGACGCGGTGACGGTGAGCCCGTACCTCGGGGTGGGGGCGCTGGAGCCGTTCTTCGCGGCGGCGGACCGGCATGACCGCGGGGTGTTCGTGCTGGCGGCGACGTCGAACCCGGATGGCCGGACGCTGCAGGCGGCCCGTACGGCCGACGGCCGCACCGTGGCGCAGGACGTCGTGGACCAACTCGCGGCCCGTAACGCCGGGGCCGACCCGATCGGCCGCCTGGGGGTGGTCGTGGGGGTCACGGCCGGAGAGGCGGGCCTCGATCTGGCCGCGCTCAACGGCCCGGTGCTGGCCCCGGGGCTCGGGGCCCAGGGCGGGCGGCCCGAGGATCTGGTCGCCCTGGTCGGCGGGGCGCGCGAGCCGGTCGTCGCGCCGGGTCGGGTGCTCGTCCTGCCGTCGTCGTCCCGGGAGATCCTCTCGCGCGGCCCGGACCCCGCGGCGGTGCGCGCGGCCGCGATCGCCACCCAGGAGGCGTGCCGCGCGGCCCTGTCCGCCGTGAACCCGTAGCCACCGCACGTGTGGCCCGCACCCCCGCAGGTGATCGCGGCGGCCGCCCATTTTGACCGCTTCGGCGCGAACCCTTTGATCGCGTCTGCGGACCGGGGTCGATCGTGTCCGTCGACCGTAGTCGATCGTGTCCGTGGACCCCGGTTGATCGCGTCCACAAGCC
>Ga0065720_1020466_pt1 | contig 14351 bp, 12 predicted proteins | sample Thericmetagenome_FD_59107 | JGI IMG/M metagenome (GOLD analysis project Ga0065720, IMG submission 59107) | Thermophilic microbial communities from the Joint Bioenergy Institute, California, USA of rice/straw/compost enrichment - eDNA_2 v2... | ecosystem: Engineered > Solid waste > Grass >... | reverse complement strand
CTAGTGAAGGGCCGAGGCTAGAGTCCGCCGTTCGCGGTAGGAACGCGCAACTGTCGTGATACGCGAAGATGGCGAGGTCGGTTTGGCAGATGCTTTCTGTCAATGGCCACGACGGCCCCGGGTGGCCCTAAAGCTACACCCGCAGGATCTCGTCAAAAACGCCGCCAAGCTTGATTACCCGAATCTTGATCAGTCGCCGGCCCGGCGCGGTGATTGCGGCACCGACCGGGGCCTTGACGGGAAACGAGGTCCCGCCCATGCAGAACATACCGATCCCCGCCGGGGACGACACCGCCCGACCCCACGCAGGCCAGCGACGCGTCGCAGGGCCCAGGGGTGTGCTGGAGCGCATCGCTGACGACCTGGGCGTCCCCCGCGAATGGCGGGACGAGGCGGTCGCTCGCCCTACAGTGGACGGTGCAAGCCCCGACCCCGGGACGCGTCCCGGCGGCAAGTGATTGGACGGTGTCCACAGAGGAGGCTACCGCGGGACGGCCGCGCCCCGGACGTCGCCACCGGCTTAGGCCCGGCAGGTGATGACCGCGACCAGGCCACACTTGAACCGGGCCCGCACCAGGTCCTTGAGCGTGGCGAGATCCTCGGGCTCGCAGTCGACGGTCACGACGACCTGCGTGCCCGCCCGGTAGAGCCTGGCGATGGTGTCGAGGAGCTCCTCGGTGCGCGGCGGATCGTCGCGCAACGGGAATCCGTCGACGAGGAGGAGGTCGAGCCGGCGGTCGGTGACGTCGCTGGTGAACTCGCCGGCCGGGACACAGAGCACCGACCGGGCCGTGCCCAGCTCCACCGCGGCGTTGCCGATGGCATGAAGCAGGTGGGTCCGCATGGCGAGCGGGCCACCGGCGATGATCAGCGGGTTGTACGCCTTCGCCGGGGCGTCCGCGACGGCGTACGCCGCCGCGTGCGCGAACCGGTTGCACAAGCCGACCACGAACGTCTGGAACGTGTACTCCGGATTGAGCCCGATGCTGGATTCGCCGCCCGGTCCCAGCGGGTCGGCCGGCGCCAACGTCGTCTGGATCGGGGAACCGTCCGGAAGTGTCTCCTGCTTTCGCTCCGCAAGCGTCGCCGGAAGTGTCACCACGATGTTTACGCTGCGGCCGAGAAGACGCCTGAGGGCATCGACGATGGGCGCCCGCAGCCTGGTCTCCACCTGCCAAGCCGTGAACGCATCGGGGACTTCGAGCACGGCGGTGTCGTCGACGATCGCGCGGAGCGAGATCGGCCGGAAAAAGGCCCGTCTCTGCTGCGACAGATCCTCCCGCGGAAGAACCATGGCGGTCACGGCCGCCCAGACGGCGCCACAATCCACTGAGGACGGTCCGTTGGCGGCCCCACCATCAGCGGCATTGTCGCGAGCCGATCGCGTGGTGCCGTCCGACGCCTGAGCGCCCGCAGCACCCCCTTGTCCCGACATACGAGCGATCCTATTCGATTCAACGGTACGCACCGCGCTCGGAAACTGAGGAGTGGCAATCGGTCGCGACGTCGCACTCGCAGGCCACCCCGCCGGCGCCGGGTCTAGCGATCTCATCGCCACCGGCTCCATGCCCAGGATCTCGGGACGTACGTCCGCGCCAGGCGTGAGCGCACGACGGCCACCGCAGGCTCCATAGTAGACTTCCAATGGTGATGGCCGGGCCGGCGCCGGTGGGGTGAGGCTCGCCTGGGTTCGAACCCATAGTCCCGCGTCATTGTCCCGACACGAACCTTACTGAGCGTCGCGGGCCTCAAGCAGGGGTTGCAGGAACCCGGGCAGGTCGTCGGGTGAGCGTACGAACGCCAGCGGATGCACGATGACACAGTCGGCGCCCGCGTCCCACAGCGCCGTCGCCTCCTCGACCACCGGCATCGCCCCGGCCTCCGCCGCGGTCTGCCCGTGCGCGACCAGCGTGGTCGCGGCCGTGACCGTCACCGAGGACGGGTCGCGGCCGACCCGGCCACACTCCGCCCGAATGGCGGCGACCGCCCGCCGCACCTCGCCGCTCGGCAGCAACGGCGCCCACCAGCCCACGCCGAGACGCACGATGCGCTCGATCGCGCGCGGGGTGGGGTGGAAGCCGAACGACAGGCGCAGGGCGGGGCCCTGCGGCGGCACCGGCAGGCTGTACAGGTCGGTGAACTCCAGCCGTTGACCCCGGTGGGCCGACGGACCGCCGGCCCACAGCGCGCGGCAGACGGCGACCTGCTCCTCGAGCACCCCGAAGCGGCCCCGGAAGGGCCGCTCCGTGACGCGGTACTCCTCCTCCTGCCAGCCCGCGCCCAGGCCGACATCCAGCCGTCCGTCGCAGATGACGTCGAGCGTCGCCAGTTGCTTGGCCAGCAGTGCCGCCGGGCGCAGCGGCGCGATGAGCACGTTGGCGCCGAGCCGGGCCCGGTGGGTGACGGTGGCGACCGCCGCCAGCGCGGTCACCGGCTCGAACCAGTTGACCGACAGCGGGTACGGGAAGCCGATCGCCACCCGCTCCCGATGGGCCCGCTCGCTCATCGCGACGTGGTCGGGCAGGACGAGCAGGTCGACGCCCATCCGGTCGGCGAGCGCGGCCACCTCCAGGATGCCCACGAACCGTCCACCGTAGAGCTCATCCACGCCCATGAGGCTGAGCCCCAGGCGGGCCATCAGCTCTGCTGCAGACCGAAGTACGCGCTGCGCAGCGCCGCCACGTCGACGTCGGTCGCCGGCTTGACCATGACCGTCCGTCCCATGTCGACGACCGCCACCTGGTCGGCGATCGCGAGGGAGGCCTCCACCGCCTGCTCGACGACCAGGATGCCGAGGCCGGTCTGTTTGAGCGCGTGGATGCGGGACATGACCTCCTTCACGATGACCGGGGCCAGACCGCCGGAGGGCTCGTCGAGCAGGAGCAACTGGGGTTGGGCCATGAGCGCCTGGCCGATCGCGAGCATCTGCTGCTGCCCACCCGACAGGCTCGAGGCCGGGTGGGAGCGCTTCTCCCCCAGCACCGGGAACATCTCGTAGATGCGGTCGACGTCGGCCCGCAGCTCGCGGCTGGACTTGCGATGGATGTAGCCGCCGAGCAGGAGGTTCTGCTCCACGGTCTGGCTCCGGAAGACGCGCTTGCCCTCCTGGACGTACGCGATCCCGGCCCGGACCCGGCGGTGGGTGGGCACCCGCGCCAGCGACTGTCTATTGTAGAGAATGTCGCCGGCGGCCACCCGGTTGAGCCCGGCGATGGCGCGCAGGGTCGTCGTCTTGCCGGCGCCGTTGCGTCCGAGCAGGACCGTGATCTCACCGGACCGGACCTCGAGCGAGACATCCCAGACGACCCGCAGGTCGCCGTAGCCGGTCGCCAGCCCCTGCACGCGAAGCAGCGGAGCTTCGCTGGCGCCTTCCTGCCGCACGCGGCTGCCGCTACCTTCCTGCTGCACGGTGACCTCCGGCCTGGCTGCTCTCCCCCGCGGCGGCGGTTTCGATTCCGAGGTACTCGCTGATGACCCGGGGGTTGTTGGCGATCTCGTCGGGCGTGCCCTGAGCCATCACCTGACCCTGGGCCAGGGCCACGATGTGGTCGGCCAGGCGCAGGACGAGTTGGAAGTTGTGCTCGACCAGCAGGACGGTCGCGCCGGCGTCGGCCACCCGACGGATCAGCGTGCCCAGCCGTTCGAGCTCGTCCTCGTCCAGGCCGGAGGCCACCTCGTCGAGCAGAAGCAGACCCGGTTGCGCGACGAGGCACCGCGCCACCTCGAGGAGCCGCCGCTGGCCCAGGGGCAGCGAGGTGGCCTCCAGGTAAGCGGTGTCGGCGATGCCGACCAGGTCCAGCGCCCGCCAAGCCTCGGCCTCGTCCTCCCGCCGGACTCGCCGGAACCGGGGCAGACGGAGGATGGCCTCGACCATGCTGACCCGCGCGGTCATGTAGCGGCCGGCGGTGACCGCCTCCAGAACGGTGATGCCGGCGGGGATGTTGGGGGTCTGGAACGTCCGGGCGATTCCGGCGCGGGCGACCCGGTCCGGCACGATCCGGTCGATGCGCCGGTCACCGAGGGTGACCGTCCCGGCGTCGGGCCGGTAGAAACCGCAGATGACGTTGAGCAGCGTGGTCTTGCCGGAGCCGTTGGGTCCGATGAGGGCGGTGACCCGGCCGGGGGCGGCGGTGAGGCTGACGTCGCGCAGCGCCTGGTTGCCGCCGAACGACTTGGAGATCCCCTCGACGCGCAGCGGCTTCCCGGCGAACCTGGCCACGGCATCGACCTGCGGCACCGGCCGTTTGGCCGCCACGTCGACCGGCCCGACGATACGCCGCCAGGCGGCCCGGGCCAGGCTCGCGATGCCGCCCGGCAGCAGCACCCCGCAGATGACCAGGAAGGCGCCGGTGACCACCAGCGAGTACTGCACGTAGTCGCTGGACTGGTTGAGGCCGAACTGGAGCAGGCCCGCACCCACCACCGCGCCGTAGACGCTGGCCGAGCCGCCCACCACCGAGGCGGCCAGGATCGTGGTGGCGTACGTGAACGAGAACGCCTCAGGCGACAGGAACAGGTCGAGGTTGGCGAACAGCGCCCCGGCCAGCCCGGCCGGCACCGCGCCCAGGGCGTACGCGAGCAGCTTCATGCGGAACACCGAGATGCCGACCGAGGAGGCGAGCACCGGGCTCTGCTTGAGCACCCGCAGGGCGATGCCGTGGCGGGACGTGATGATGTTCCGCAGCACCACGAACCAGAGCAGGGTGATGACGGCGATGGTCGCGAAGTAGAGGTCGCCACGCTCGGGGCTGCCGAACAGCGTGGCCCGGTGCATCGTGACCAGCCCGTTCCGGCCGCCCGTGTGGTCCTTGAAGATGGAGATGACGTCGGGCAGCAGCAGCACCAGGAAGAACGACGTCATCGCCAGGGACCAGCTGTTCAGCCGCAGTCCGGGGACCCCGGTGATGATGCCGACCAGCACCGCCACCGCGGCGGCCGCCAACAGCTGCACCAGGATCTCGGTGTGGCCGTGGGACGAGAGCAGCCCGGCGGTGTAGGCGCCGGCCGCGAACATCGCGACCTGGCCCAGCGCCAGCTCACCCGCGTACCCGAGGCTGAGATTGAGGCCGCTGACCAGTAGGCACAGGATCAGCGACAGCTGGAGCTGCCGCTCGATGGCGTAGTTGCCCACGATGTGCGGCGCGAAGATGACGGCGATGCCCAGCGCCAACGGGACGCTCCACATGGGCATGTCGTCGATCCGGCGGGCGATCGCCCTCAAGGAGTTGCGCATCAGACCTGCCGTTCCCTGGCCCGGACGAAGAGGCCGGCCGGGCGCAGCATGAGGACGAGGAGAAGGAGGACGAAGATCCCCAGGTGCACGTAGTCACCCCCGAACAGTCGGGCCGACCAGATCTCGACCAGCCCGACGACCATCCCGCCGACCAGGGCGCCGGGGAACGAGCCGAAGCCACCGATGGCCAGCGCCACAAAGCCCTTGAGCGCCAACGACGCGCCCAGCGTGGAGACGGCGAACGTGACCGGACCGACGAACAGCCCGACCATGCCGGCCAGCAGGCCCGAGGCGGCGAACGCGGCAAACGCCAGGGCGCGGACGTTGATGCCGCGCAGCTCGGCCGCCTCCCGATCCTCGGCGATGGCCAGCAGCGCCCGGCCGTACTTCGTCCAGCGGGCGAAGACCACGATCCCCACGACCAGCAGCACCGCCACGACGATGAGGGCCAGCTCGACCGGATAGACCCGGCCACCGACGAACGTGGTCGCCCGGTTGCCCCCGACGAACGGAACCGTGAGCGGCTGCGTGCCCCAGATCAGTTGGGCCGCGCCGTCCAGGAAGATGGCCGCACCCAGCGTGGTCACCAGGATGTTGTGGGAGTCACGGACGGGCCGGACCGCGAGCCGCTCCTCGATGGCGGCGATCGCCGCGACGATGACGCCCGCGATGAGGAGGACGACCAGCCACGGCAGATGCCAGGACACCAGCCCCGAGTAGGCGACGAAGGCGCCGACCATCATCAGCTGCGCCTGGGCGAAGTTGAAGGTTTTGGATGAGATGTAGACGATGTTGTAGCCGACCGCGACGATCGCGTAAATGGCGCCGAGTGCGAGCGCGCCCCAGACGAGAGTCAACTCCCGTCCTCCTCTCGATCCTTTGGGTACTCGGAGAGCCCGCCCGGGTCCCGAGCGGGCTCTCCGACACCGCCAGCTACGAGTACTGGCCGTTCTTGATCGCCGACGGCTTCACGAAGGCGAACTCCTCGCCCGTCACGTTCGGCGCGTGCGCCTCGGCGGTGAAACCGTAGTTTCCGATGATCACAGTGCCGGCCGCCTGCTGCACAGCCGGGTCGACCAGGGCCGCCGCCAGGGACTGCGCGTCGGTGGCCTGGGCCTTCTCCGCCGCCGCCTTCACCAGCAGCAGCGCGTCGTAGTTGTAGGCCAGGATCAGGGTCGCCTTGATCTCACCCAGGGCGGTCATGTGGCGCACCGCCTCGTTGACCCCGGTCGCCGCCGGATCGTACTTGGTGCTCTTGAAGACCTCCATCACCAGGTTCTCGACCAGTGGCGTACCCAGCAGTCCGTCCGGCTCCGGCGTGGAGATGATGCCGGTGGCCGCGACCGAGCTGTTGCCGATGATGGGCACGTCCCAGCCCAGCTTGTCGACGTTGCGCAGGATGTAACCCAGCGGGGCGCCGTAGGCGTCCAGGACCAGCGCCTCGGGATTGCTCGCCTTGACGGTCTCCAGCTGCGGCGTCATGTCCAGCGCGGCCACGTCGTAGACCTCGTTGGCCGTGACGGTGATGCCCGCCTCCGGCAGACCGGTGCCGAACACGGTGCCGAAGGTCTCACCGTAGGCGGTGGAGCCGTGCAGGATGCCGACGCGGGTGATGTTCTGTTCCTTGAGGTACGTGATGTAGCCCTTGAGGTACTCGGACGCGCCGGGCGTCAGGTCGAAGTTGAGCGGGAACTTGGCCGGGTTGGACGAGTCCGCGGTGGCGCCGATGTTGAACGAGAGGATGCCCTCCTCGTTGAGGATCGGCAGGGTCGCGTTCGTGATCGTCGAGGGACCGGAGTTGAGCACCAGGTCCGGCTTGTTCTGCGCGAGGTACTCGCGAAGCTTGGTGACCGCGACGGTCGGGTCGGCCCGGTCATCGATGACGTCGACCGTGACCTGGCGCCCGAGAATGCCGCCGTTGTCGTTGACATAGGCCGCGCCCGCTCGGGCCGCGAGCACCGACGTGGCGGAGTTGTCCGCCAGCACGCCCTGCGCCCCGAGGCCGCCGAGGACGACGACGCGGTACGGCTCGGTGTTCGTGGGGTTCGTGGGTTCGTCGTCGCCGGAACCGCAGGCGGTCAGCGCGAGCGCGAGGCCAGCCGCGGCGGCGATCAGGGTGATTTTCCGTCTCATTGTTGCCTCTCGCACCGGAGGGATGGCGAGCAAACAAGGCTCGTTGGGTGGGTGAGGCTAACACGCCCAGCCGCGGCCGCAGATAACAAACTCGTAACACAGTCCGAGTTGAGGGTGATGTTTTAGCTTCGGCATCGACCGACGGCACGGCCCTTCCCGACCCTGGAACGACGCCGCATCGCCCTCTACCAACGCCTAGATGCGGCACAGACTGGGCCAGTCAGACACCCGACGCGGCGGATCTGTACGTGATCCCCCACTGGTGATACTGTCCCGGATGAGTGACCTGTTTCGACAAGGAGGCGGCGTGGCCGAGGTGACCTTCCCGGTGTCCCGGCTCCCATCTGAACGAATCGATGACTACCGACGACTGGGCTATCAGACCGACGCCCTGATCGGCTGGCAGGCGAGCCGGGCCGAGCAGGAGAACCCGACCGCGCCATTTGTTCACTTCGATGACATGACGTTGACGCGCGGGGAGTTCGGCCGCGAGATCCGCCGCATCGCCGCTCACCTCGCCGCGCACGGCATCGGCCCGGGCGACCGCGTCTGCCTGCAGGGCCCCAACCACCCGGCGATGCTCGCCGCCATCCTGGCCACCTGGCACCTGGGCGCGGTCGCCAGTCCCATCGTCGGCATCTACCGGGAACACGAGGTCCGCGAGCTGCTCACCGAAATCCAGCCGACGGCGGTGGTGACGACGGCCGAGCACCGGGGCTTCGCCCACGCCGAGATGTTCGACGACCTCATCGCCGAGCTGGGCCTGGCGGTGCGGGCCAAGGTGCTCACGACCGGAACCCGAGCCGGCTGGGTCCCGGTGGCCGACCTACCCGCGGTCGACGCGTTCCCGCCGACGATGGTCCACCCCGACGCTCCGTGCCTGATCCTGCTGACCTCCGGCAGCACCGGCCGGGCCAAGGCCGTGGTGCACTCCTCACGGACGCTGGTCGCCGAGGGCCTCCAGGTGGGGCGGGCGTGGGCATGGACCAAGAGCGATGTCTCCTACGTGCCCGTGACGCTGGCCCACATCACCGGCCTGCTCCGCGCCGCCATCATGCCGGTGCTGACCGGATCGCCGGTGGTACTCCGCTCCCACTGGGACGCCGAGCGGGCCGTCCGCGACGTGATCGACCACGGCGTCACCCAACTGTCCGTCCCCGGACTGCTGTTGGGCGAGCTCGTCGAGGCGTACGAGGCGGCTGGGCGACCGCCCCACCGGATGCGCCTGATGGCGGTCGGCGTGACCGATGGCCAGTACGAGGCGTTCGACGCGGCCGAGGCCTACGGGCTGTGTCCGTCGCGCAACTACGGGATGAGCGAGTTGCCCACGATCACGCTGGCCGCGCCCGAGCACAGCGTGCGCCAGCGCCGCGAGACGTGCGGCGCGATCGCCGCCGGCGTCGAGGTCCGCGTGCGCGACGTCGATGGCCGGCCGCTGGAACCCGACCAGGTCGGGGAACTGCAGGTGCGGGGCCCGGAGCAGATGCTCGGCTACCTCGATCCGGCCGTCAACGAGACCGCCTGGACCACCGATGGATGGATTCGCACAGGTGATCTCGGTTTCGTCCGGGACGGCGCCGTCCACCTCGTCGGCCGGCTCAAGGACATCATCAACCGCGGCGGCGAGAAGCTCGCCTGCGCGGAGATCGAGGGATGCCTGTTGGCCCATCCCGGCGTCTCGGCCGTCGCCGTAGTGCCGGCACCCGACCCGAGATTGGGCGAGATTCCAGCGGCCTTCGTCGTCGCCGACGGGGGTGGCGTCGACGCCGAGAGCCTCGCCGCGCACATGCGCGCCTCCGGCTTGGCCGCCCAGAAGGTTCCGGCCATCTGGAAGTTCGTCGACTCGTTGCCGCGGACCGAGAGCGGCAAGATCCGCAAGGACGAGCTGCGGCGCCAGCTCTGGCCGGCCACGGCGTCCGGGCAACAGGAGAGGGGCTAGTGGTGGAGCTGTCGTTCACGGCCGAGCAGGAGCAGTTCCGGCAGGAAGCCCGGGCGTGGTTGCGCGCCAACGTGCCGACCGAGCCCCGCCCGGAGGGTGGCCCCGAGATGGTCCGGTTCGACCGGGACTGGCAGCGCCGGCAGTACGACGCCGGCTGGGCCGGCATCTCCTGGCCCACTGAGTACGGCGGCCGGGGTCTGTCCCTTGTGGAGCAGCTCATCTGGTTCGAGGAGTACGCCCTGGCCGGCGGCCCCAAGCTCGGGCTCAACCTGATCGGGCTCAGCCACGCCGGGCCCACGCTCATCGCCTGCGCGAGCGAGGAGCAGAAGCGACGCTACCTGCCCGCGATCCTGCGGGGCGACGCGTTCTGGTGCCAGGGATTCTCCGAACCCGACGCCGGCTCCGACCTCGGCAGCCTGCGTACCTCGGCCCGAATCGAGGGCGACGAGCTGGTCGTCAACGGGCAGAAGGTGTGGACCGGCTACGCCCAGTACGCCGACCACCAGGAGCTGCTGGTCCGGACCAGCACGGACGGGCCCAAGTACGACGGAATCTCGTGGGTGGTCTGCGACATGAACACACCCGGCATCGAGGTCCGTCCTATCCGGACCATGGAGGGCGGCACCCACTTCTGCGAGGTCTTCTACCACGACGTGCGCATCCCACTGGCCAATGTGGTCGGTGGTCTCGGGCGCGGCTGGCGGGTCGCCATGGCCAACCTGGGGTTCGAGCGGGCCACCGCCCTGACCGCGGCGCAACTGGATCTCGCCGAGACCGTCCGGGAACTCGTGGCCGCGGCCCGGGGCCGGCCCGGCCGGCGGGGCGGCAGCCTGCTCACCGACGACGACGTCGTCCGGCGCCGCCTGGCGCTGGCCAGCGCCCGGGTCGCCGGGCTGCGGGCCCTGACCTACGGCACGGTCTCGCGGCTGCTGCGCGACCCGGTGCCCGGGCCGGAGGGATCGATGGTGCGGCTCTACTTCACCAGGCTGGTCCAGGAGGTGCAGCGGCTCGGGGTCGACCTCCTCGGCCCGGCCGCGGCCACGTACACCACGCGCGACCGGCGCGGCCGCTCGTGGGCGCGGGAGTACCTGTTGTCCTTCAAGGAAACCATCTCCGGCGGCACGAAGGACATCCAGCGCAACACCATCGCGCGTCGGGTTCTCGGTCTACCGAAGGGAGCGGCATGAGCACCCGTTCGGCGTTGTCCAACCGGCTGGTCCAGGTCTACTCGATCGACGCGACGGCGACGGCCATCTGGGATCGGGGTCGAGAGTGGACCTGGGGCCACATCGCGACCACGCGCGCCGCCATCGACGCGGAGCTGGCCCAGCTCGGGGTCGACGGGCCCGGCGTGGTCGGAATCGTGCTGCGGACCCGGTTCGCGCCGGTGGCGGCCCAGTTGGCCGCGCTCGCCGGCGGCCACACCATCTACGCGCTCAGCCCGATGATGGGTGACGAGCGCCTCGCCGCGGACATCGCCACCGCCCCACTCGATCTCGTCCTCGCCGAGGACGAGGACTGGCGGCGACCGGGGATCGCGGCGGCGTGCGAACGCGTGGGTGCGCGTGGCCTGGCACTCTGGCCGGACGAGAAGACCGCGCTCTCCCCTGTGGTCGCGGGCGGACCCCGAGCGCTCACCCGCGATGCGACGGTGGCGACCTACATGCTCACCAGCGGCACGACGGGAACCCCGAAGCGAATCCCCATCACCTACGGTGCGTTGGAGAACATGCTGCGCGCGGTGCGGCACTACTCGCCGGCCACCCGCGACGCGCAGGACGGTGACCGGCTGCACCGCCGCCCGGTGGTCATCGCCTCGCCCCTGGTGCACTCCAGCGGATTCGGCGGCGTGCTGCGCGCCGTGGCCGAGGCCCGCCCGCTCGCCCTGCTCGAACGCTTCGAGCCGCAGGCGTGGACCCGGCTGGTCGAGACGCACCAACCGCGGGTCACCGCGCTGCCGCCGACCGCGCTGCGCATGCTGCTCGACGCGGGGATCGAGCCGGCCCGGCTGGCCAGCCTGCGCGCCATCGTGGTCGGCTCCGCCCCGCTCAGCCCCGAGCTCGCCGAGGAGTTCGAGCGGACGTACGGCATCGTCCTGCTGCCCAACTACGGGGCGACCGAGTTTCCCGGCGGCCTGGCCGGATGGACCCTGGCCGACCGCCGCGAGTTCGGCGCCACCAAGCGCACCAGCGTGGGTCGACCCCACCCGGGCGTGGAGCTGCGGGTCGTCGACCCCGCGACCGGCACCGTCCTGGGGGCCGGCGTGACCGGCCTGCTCGAGGTGCGCACCCCCGCCACTCGGCGCACCGGTAACGACGGCTGGGTCACCACCACCGACCTCGCCTCGCTCGACGACGATGGATTCCTCTACATCCATGGCCGGGCGGACGAAGCGATCATCCGCGGCGGGTTCAAGGTGATCCCCCGCGAGATCGAGGAACTGCTGGAGCAGCATCCCGCCGTGGTCACCGCGGCCGTGTACGGGCGCCCGGACGAGCGGCTGGGCGCCGTGCCGGTGGCGGCCGTCGAGACCCGAGCCCCGGTGCAGCCGGACGAGCTCACCGCCTGGCTGCGCGAACGGCTCGCGGCCTACCAGGTCCCGGTGGAGCTCCACGTGCTGCCGGAACTACCACGAACACCTTCGATGAAGGTCAGCAAGCCGGCCCTTCGAGCGCTGATCGACGAGCAGAACCCGGAACAGGCGCGATGAACCTCCTACCGAACGCGGTCGAATCCGAGATCATCACCACGATCCGGCAGCAGGTCGGCGAGTGGTTTCCGCTGGACGGCTCGGACCTCACGGTGTCGCCGCAGCGATGGCAGACGATGGTCGAGCACGGCTGGCTCACCATCGGCCATCCGGATGGTGCCGGCCTCGGGATCCTCGGCGAGGTGCTGCTCCTGCGCGAGATCGGTCGGGGCCTGGTCCCCGGAGAGCTGCCCAGCACGCTGCTCGCCCTCCGGCTCGCCGTCGAGGCGGGCTGGACGTCGACCGCGCAGGCGATTCTCGCCGGCGACATCCGGATCGGCTGGGGCGTGCCGGACGACCGCGGCGATCTGCTGGTGGTCGGCGCGGGCGTCGCCGAGGCGATCGTCGTGGATGCCAAGGGCGTCGCCGTCGTCGCGCTGCAGGAACGCCCCGGGACCGAACTCGAGCCGGTCGATCCGTCGCTGCCGCTGCGGTGGGCGTCGGCGACGTCGCGCCGGGACGTGCCCGACGGCCCCCGGGCCCGGGCACTGGCCTGGACCATGATCGCCGCCCAGGCCAGCGGCGTCGCCGAGGCCACGACCGAGCGATCGGTCGCGTACGCCAAGACCCGCACCCAGTTCGGCCAGCCCATCGGCGCCTTCCAGGCGGTGGCGCACCGCTGCGCCGACATGGCCGTGCGAGCCGAGGTCGCCTGGCTGCAGACCGTGCTCGCGGCGCTGAGCCTGGACGAACGCCGCCCGGACGCGGTCGCCCAGGCGGCCAGCGCCCGCCTGCTCGCGGTGGACTACGCCGCCGACAACGCGGCCGACAACATCCAGAACCACGGCGGCATCGGCTTCACCACGGAGCTGCCCGAGCACCGGTTCGTCAAGCGGGCCCACGCGTTGCGATGCCTGCTCGCCGACGACGAGTCCCTTGTGGACACCCTGCTCGACGCCGCTGAGGCGCCGCCCGAGCATCCACAGTAGACGGCACTGCACCCGACGGAGGCGTCGCCCCGACGAGAGGCGTCGAGCCCACCGGGAGGGCCAGCCTCACCGAGGGGCCATCGACATCAACGAGGGGGCCGTCGGCTTCGACGAGAGGGGCCATCCGTCCCGACGAGAGGAAAGGACATGGAACGTGGCTTTCTAGCGCCGCGGGAGGTCGTGGTCGGACCCTCGGCCAGCCTCGGCGCGGGCCTGCTCCGGTGGGGCGTCCGGCCCGGGCCGGTGACGGTGGTCGTCGACCGAGCGGTCGCGACCGCTGGGCTGGCCGACGGCCTCATGGACGGGCTCGCCGGCGCAGGCTTCGACCCCCACGTCTTCGACGAGATCGCCGGCGAACCGGACGCGGCAACCGTCGAGCGGGCCACGGAGTTCGCCCGAGCCCGGTCGACCACCGCGGTCGTGGGCCTCGGGGGCGGCAGTGCCATGGACGCCGCCAAGGTGGTCGCCCTGCTGCTGGCGAACTCCGGCGGTGTGGCGGACTGGCTCGGCGTCGTGGAACCGCCGAATCCGCCGGCACCGCTCGCCCTCGTGCCCACGACCACCGGCACCGGGGCCGAGGCGACCCGGATCGCGATGGTGACCGTCAACGGCGCCAAGCGCGCCATCAGCTGCGCGGGATTCGTCCCGCTGCTGGCGGTCCTCGACGCCGAACTTGTGGCCGGGCTGCCCGGGCCGGTCGTGGCCGCGACCGGGATGGACGCCATGGCCCACGCCATCGAGTCAATACTGTCGACGAATCGATCCGGGTTCACCGTGGCGCTGGCCCGTCAGGCGGTGCGGATCCTCGTCGCCGATCTGGCCGACGCGGCCGCCGGTGACGCACCGGCGCGGGCCCGCACGCTGTACGCGGCCCATCTCGCCGGCCTGGCCCTCAACGCGGGGGTCGTGCTCGGCCACAGCCTCGCCTACGTCGTCGCGGCGCCCACCGGCCTGTCGCACGGGGCGAGCTGTGCGCTGGCCCTGCCGTACTGTCTGGCCTACAACCAGAGCGTCGCCGACCCGGTCGCCGCGACCATCGCCGAGGCCGTTACCGGGCGACCGGACGCCCGGCTGCGGGACGCGGCCGACGCGCTCGCCGATCTCGTGGCCCGGCTGCAACTGCCCGGCCGCCTCGTCGACGTCGGCATCGCCGCCGACACGATCCCGCAGCTGGCGGCCCGGCTCGTCACCGACTACCCCCGTCCCAACAATCCGGTTCCGTTCGAGGTCGGTCGCATCGAGGCATTGCTATCGGCGATGCACTCCGCCGGCCTGGACGCGGCCTGGAACCTCACCGCAGAAAGGGAGCGCGCCGCATGACCGACTCACCCACGCTGCTGGCCGGGTCCTGGCGGGCCGCCGCCGACG
>Ga0065720_1020463_pt1 | contig 14364 bp, 14 predicted proteins | sample Thericmetagenome_FD_59107 | JGI IMG/M metagenome (GOLD analysis project Ga0065720, IMG submission 59107) | Thermophilic microbial communities from the Joint Bioenergy Institute, California, USA of rice/straw/compost enrichment - eDNA_2 v2... | ecosystem: Engineered > Solid waste > Grass >... | reverse complement strand
CCAAGCGCGTCGAAACCGTCGAATCTGTCTTAGAGGCGGCGCGGATTGCCAAAGCGAATGGCAGCACCAGGTTCTGTATGGGCGCCGCATGGCGCGATATGCGCGGCCGTAAGAACAGTCTCCGGGTCATAAAAGAAATGGTTTCGGGCGTTCGAGCCATGGGCATGGAAGTGTGTGTTACGCTTGGTATGATTGACGAGAGGCAGGCCAAAGAGCTGAAGGAGGCTGGTTTGACGGCATACAATCACAATGTTGACACCAGCCGTGAGTTCTACCCTAGCATCATCACAACGCGCACATATGACGAGAGGCTCAAGACCCTGAGTCATGTTCGTAATGCGGGAATCAACGTTTGCTCAGGCGGCATTCTCGGGCTGGGAGAGTCGGAAGAAGACCGCATCGGACTGTTGCATACGGTATCAACACTGCCAAGTCACCCCGAGAGCTTCCCGGTCAATGCTCTCGTCCCTATCAAGGGTACGCCGCTAGGTGAGAAGAAGCCGGTTGAGTTTACGGTCATACTGCGCACAATTGCCGCTGCTCGCATTGTTATGCCGGCCACTATCATCCGGATTGCTGCAGGCCGGAAGACTATGAGCGAGGAGCAACAGGCACTGTGTTTCATGGCGGGTGCAAATGCCGTCTTCACGGGCGAGAAGATGCTGACGACGGAGTGCAATGGTTGGGATGAGGATACCGCGATGTTTGGTCGCTGGGGACTGCAGCCGATGAAGAGCTTTCAGAAGTCACCGCCTAGTCCGGTCGACAATGGAGCTGTGACTGTTGGTCAGTGACACATATCTTGGCTCACCTAGGGAAAATATATTCCAGTTGCCCCATCTTCATGATGGATCTGTGTTCTTAACCGTCCTGTTAACGAAAGGCTGCAGAACCTTGCTCAATATCCCCTTGTTGATCAGCTTTATTGCTATGCTGAATCTCCTTAGTCGATGATGATGATGAGAAATATGACGCTGTTGTTGGCACCGGTCAGCGGGAGCCATCGGCATCGCTAACCGCCCACGGCGTGTCATGTTCAATCTCTGATGTGGGAGGGTAAAAAGGCCCACCTCTTGCGCAATAGTGTGGAGCAGGCTGACGACCGCAATGCAACCATCGACGGTTGGGCTTGGCCTGCAAACGTCTTTATCATTCCCTGAGAATATGTAGGACATCATGATAGTGCGCCAGCTCACCACTGTGAAGTGAGGTAGGCGCATGGACTTGCTGTGGGCATCCTGCTAAAATAAAGCTTTCCTGGTGTCTTGGTTTCAAGGTCTCGGCTGTAGCGTGGCATGAGTATCTCACTCAAACTTGGATCTGGCTGTGGCTGACAAGGGAGAACGCCCTTCTGGGAGCCGGCCAAGACTGTATGAATGTGTCGATGATAATCTGGGTCCATGGCCTCTCCAACCAATTGCTGGTGGCCTTGTAGGCTTGGTCCCCCACAACTCCCCAGGTGAACGGACGCTCATTTGACGATTTTTCTGCCAAGCTTCGAGGGCGCACTGTGATCAAAACAGGGGCCGCTCAGGGGATTGATCGCGCGGCCCCCATAAGGTTGGAACACGCAAGTCCTGAACAGCGGAACAGGGGCCGTCGAGATTTCCTGCTTCAACCCTCAATTACCCGCACTCGTTCATTGCTAATCTGTACCTTGTGGCTCACTTTTCAGTCTACTTTTTTTTTTTTGCAGCACTCGATGCATACACTTCTACCGAGTACCAAACCTACGACGCTCGTTTGATTACTTTAATCCTATAATTTTTTCACTTCATTCGATTGGCCCATTTCTCCTTTTGCGCTGTCGCTCATTTGTCTCTCCATGTCGCCAGCGTCGAGACGGTCTTAGGAATCATCATCCTCTCTATAGTTGTTCTCCAGACTGCCAACCCAGTGTTCTCCTTCAGCGCAAGCCTTTCCATCGCCAAGGGGTTTTCGCCGATCGCAATCACGAGCATGAATCACCTCTCGCTGGCGGGAGCCACGGCCCGCCGCCTTTTAAATCGCCAGACAGTTGCCATTGCCCTGGCAATATCGGTTGTTTGGCTTCTAATTGCTCAGTTCCACGATGATGTTTCTCAGAGATGGTCCAAGAACCTGTCCAATAAGTCTCCATCGAACATATTCCCCGGTCTGGGGAACTCGGGGAACTCCAATTCAGTACGCCGCATGCCGACACACAATGTACTACCCGAGCTTCCTCCGCGCAAGCTCTGCTACGGCCCCCGCGGCTTTCTGTTGGGCAAGAGTCCTGAGGATGATCTCGTCGATCGGGAACTGGATGCACGTATGTGGAATAGATAGTCTGCTGTCTTGGTACGAATCTTACGGTCCTCATGCTGACTGAATTACGTTAGCCTATCCCGAGCCTTGGGCTGGCTCGTACGAGGAAACGGGTCTCGACATTACTCTCATGACTGCAGAGCAGAGATACGGACCATACGGCTTCGGCGAGGACAAGCCCGAGTACAACCGTTCGCGTGTCGAATGGGACAAGATCGACTGGGGCAAGCTCCAGAATGATTGCTTTGAGAGAAATCGTCATCGGTTCCCCGCGGCCGCCAAGCCATTGAACGACACGCGCACAGATGTCCGGTTTTCCTATCGCAACGTTACGCAGATTCCCGAGGTCCGCCACTGGCACCAGTTCGAGCCGACCAGGAGGACTGCTATCGTTGTCCGCACTTGGCGCGGCTTCAAGTACCTGCCCGAAGACTTCTACTATCTCCGTTCTCTGATTGCCGAGACCGCGCTCAAGTCTGGAGGCGAGTATCAAGTTATCCTGCTCGTTGACATGAAGAGCCGCGATGGCTACGAGCACAACATCTTTTCGTCCCCCGAGGCCTACGAACAAGGCTTCAAGGATGCTGGAGTGCCGCCAGAGTTCCGGTCCATCACAATTTTGTGGGATGACAATCTCTTGGAAAACTGGTACTCCAAGATCTCGGAACACAGGTACGTCTGAGTAACCCACGGTTTTCATACCCGCACCTCTGACCATGCCATATCCAGAACCATGTGGCAGGTTTATCAGCCCATGCAGCTTCTGGCTCTCCACTACCCCGAGTTTGATCACTTTTGGCAGATCGAAATGGATATGCGCTTCCTCGGAGATGCAGGCAAATACTTGGACGCCCTTGCCAGAACTGCGCGCAACGATCCCCGAAAGCAGGCTCTCGAGCGCTCCATGTTTTGGCACATGATTTCAGAGATCGGTAGCTTCGGCGAGTTGGCTCGTGCCGTCGACGAGGTTAATGCGGGCGGTTCTTTTGCCTGGGGCCCTTTGCCCGTCCCTGAGATTTCGCCCATCGGACCGGAGCCCCCAGTAGCTGATCCCCGTGACGACGACTTCCAGTGGGGCGTTGGGGAAGAGGCCGATGCTATCGTTACGTCATATTGTATGAACGCGGACAACCCCGGTAATACCTGGTCATTCCGCGACTGGATGGGCGGGCTCTCAACCGATCCCAAGCCGCCACGCTTTTATTGCCCTCCAGCGATCCAGCGCGCTAGCCGCAATCTCCTCTTCGTCATCCACCAAGCCCAGCTCGAGCAAGGCATCTACGTCCCGTCTGAGGCGACTCTCCCAACCTTCGCCCTCTGGCACGGACTCAAGCTTAGCTTCCCGCAACATCCCGTCTTCCATCGCGAAAAGGACGACTTTGAGATGAAGTCACAGTGGTGGCGCGGCGGGCCCCGGAAGAGCAGTACCGGCCTTGGGCCGGATGAACCCAGTCATCCCAGAGGACTTGGACTTACGTTCTGGTGGGAGTCTGATTGGCCGCGGGAGATCTTCAGCCACTTCATGGGCGTCGCGCCTAAGGGCGAACCCAGGCCGTGGTTGTTGTACGACCTGGATGGTAAGATCTGGGCGCCGAATGTGGTGCTGCATCCAGTGAAGCATTTGCCGGAGGACGAGAAGGCGGCAGAGGACGAGGCCGCGGGCGAGGAGTCGAATTCCCAGGCGCACCAAGGAAAGAATTAATGACCAGTCACCTAACCACAAAGTCGGCACTATAGAGCAACAGCTCCCTGCTCTCGAGAATTTAATGGTATGTAATGGGATTGCCATGTATGGATGGCAAAATTGCATAGGGACGGATATACGGAAAGCGTCAGGTGGACAGCGGAAACCAAACAGCGTTTACAACAATACCCCTCAATGCACATGCTACTACTTGCCTGGGAGGATCTTGGGAATTGGAGTTCTGGGTGGGTGAATGGTTGCATGGGTTGATAATCCGCAGGATGGATGATGATGATGAATGAGTCTGAGTAACTTACTCTGGAATGGGACTTGGGCTTGATTATGGGGAGCATGACATCGTGGCCATTTCTGATGCTTTGGCACAGAGGCCAGTTATGGCTGTGGTAAAGTTTAGCGTTCATCATCTAGGTTATCCCCTCCTTTTTCACTTCTTTGTATCTATGTTGTGTGTGATGTATCAACCCTTCTTTTTGGATCGCTCTTCTCCAGGTATATATAATGCTCTTTTTTATGTTATCTGCCGCTCCCCTGGTGCCGGGATTTTGATGTTCTCGACACATGGAGAATACTGGATAAGATATAGAGTTCGGAACATGTTTGTTGGCATGTTCGTTGAGGGTGCCTACGCTATCCGTAGGTACTGTAGGCCGTTTGCAGGTGATGTTTCCTGATATTCCCGTCCTTACTTTCCTTCTCAGATCTCTTTTCTGCTGGCATTGATTGCCCTTACATAACCGACTTTGGATTCGTTGGCCAATTCTAGCCAGATTTACGGGAAGCCAGCGCACAACTTTGAGGGCTTTTCAGAAATCTTGGGGAGCACATCACCGGTCAGAACCCAGCGATATAGACGGTTATCTGCCAGTAGAAACCGAGATTTCACTTTCAAGATACCCATGGAGCATTAACCCACGTCCAGATGCGCAAGCTCATTAATAAGCGAAATCTCTGTCTACACTCCAAGCCCTTAGACACTCACAAGAACACAATACAACCCCAACATCGCCCACTCCCTTCTTCTATCTACTCCTCTTACGCACTAAAAGTCCACGAGCTCTCCCAGCTATACCTCTGCCCGGGCCCAAATATCTGCTTCTCTAGCCGACCCCACTCCGGACTATAAACGTCTCACCGTTAGCACATTGACTCCCTTCAATCAGAAATGGCTAAGGCGATACTCACTGGTTGATCCCATCCGGCCACTCCTGCGCCTCGATCGCAATGCAGCTACTCCTCCCTACCGTATCCCTCCCTTCCAATCCCTGAGTACTCTTCAGCTTGGCGCTCCCATTCATCCAATTACACGTATACACCACCACACCAGGCTGATCAGTCCTCAGCTCTGCCTTCACGCCCGAAAACTCACTACTCAGAACCACGACCACGGGCCTCTCTTCCCCGTCCTTTGTCTCTGGAATGTCATCGAAGAGCCAATACCCGTTATATCCCTCACACATGCCGCCGCCGCCGCAGTTACCTGCGAACTGGGGAAGATGACGGGAGTGGCCGAGTGGCCGGCCTTCGTGGCCGGCGCTGTGGAAGTCGTTGATGGAGTTGGCAGCAGCAGTGAGGATCTTGCCTGTGGGCAGCGCAGCGTCGTCGGCCTCGAGGTAGCGAGGGGAGTAGGGCAGGGCAAGGGTGTGATTCCAAATGAGTGAGGTGGCGGGGTTACGGTAGGCGTCAAGGTTAAAGTAGGTATGTTGAGTTAGGAGGATGGCTTTCACATTTAGTTAGTGACAGGGCTGGTTAGACAGACGAAGGGAAGATGGGGGGATATACGGGTCTTGTTGTCAAAGGAGTGGGCCGTCATCTTGATATGCCAGGTGTTGTTCGTCACAGAGTAGGTTACGTTGGCCTCGACACGCCCGGGGAAGCCCTTGGACGACTCGGACTCATCCAGCAAGGAGAAAGTTATGGAGTCCGCGGTGTAAGCTGTTACATTCCAGTAGCGGAATGACCAGTTGTTGGTGCCACTGTGGAGAGTGTTCTCACCATCGTTACGTTCTGTCTCGTAGGTTACCCCGTCGATTGTGTACCGAGCCTTACCGATTCGCCCGGCGTAGCGGCCGGGGATGGCGTTGTAGACTGGGTGGCCGGGGTCCACGGCTGTGGCATGTTAGTTGATCAATGGAGGATATTGGGAGAGAGTGAGGATTGTGCTAACGGTAATAATCGACGTCGTCATAGCCGAGGACGACATCAATATCTTCGCCGTTTTTGTCTTTCACGAAGAGGTTTGTTAGGGTGGCGCCATAAGGGATAAACTGATAATGTATTGTCAGCTCTCCCAGGGGTGACTGCCTGGAGAACATAGAATGGGGCCTACCTGGGCCTTGATACCAGGAGCGGAGATGGTATACCGTCCATCTTCATCTATTTTCGGAGCACTGTCACAACGAGCGAGCACAACTGCGTCGGCCACGGCGGCCAGGATCAGGGCAGAGAGTCTCATATTGACGTTTGCTTGTAGTGAGAAACGATAGTAACGTGTCAACGAACGCTGGACGAACCAACGGAGACCTATCACATCTTTTTGAGGACTTAAATCATATATGGCGAAGGATAGACTCCCATCCTTTATAATCCTTCCAGCCCAGGATTCATTCTGGCATCCTAACCCCTCCTTCAAATCCCGCAATGAACTCCTTCCATTGCCTATTCCCACTCCATATTTCCATATGAGTACGCGTCGTAGTGCCGAGACCGTGGGATAAAAACCCCCAGATTCTCCAGATGCATCAGGATATTCCCGCGTCGGGGGGGAAAGATCCGTCGATCTACTATGTGCATTAGGGCTTGGTGTTCTGAGTTCTTCCGGATTATTTGACGGAATAATCAGGCTGAGCAGGGGGGATACCCTTCCTCCTCGCCTGCACTTCAACTTATCTCATGCTGACCTCAGAGAGTGATATTCTCATGGGACCTTGAATATGAAGTTATAGACATCTTCAGGAAGAAATTCTAAAGTCTGTCTGCTTAAGAATCCACCCCTCCGTCCAGCAAGTCCAATACTGGATGCTTGCATTAGAGAGCGTAGCATTAGGATGAGTGTCATCTCGGCATCGCAATGCTACCTACCAGAAACTGAGAATCATTAGTACATAACATCAGGCAAGAGCGTAATAGTGACACGTGAATCGCTAATCGACAATCAAATCAGTAGTATCTCATCGTTTGGGTATCCAATCTACCTTCCGGGAACTCATCTTCAACATGACTGCCCCTGTGCTGCATTCCCAAAGACAAGAGAATTTGACAAAAACTTCTTTTCTAGTCCTATCCCTTATCTCTCCAATATCATCATGTCCAGCAGAGTGCAGCAACCCTGGAGCACGCAAAGGCGAGCCAAGATAACCTCCTAACTCTGCCACTCAGGCAGACTGCCTGCCGCTTCCAAAAGATCCAAAACCACCAACCAATCCAACCAGCCAGCCAACCTCCTTGCCTCTCCAGCCCAGTCATTACCATCTTGACATTACTAAGTAAGTCTACCTAAAAGAGTTATGGAGTTATTCGGGAAGAGAGCGCGGCTAGCGCGAGATTAGATGACGCCAACGCGCTCGTGATGCTGCAGAGGCGCTTTTGGGGAAAATGAAAAAAAAAAAAATATAGGTACATGCAATAGCCACAAATATACTTTCATGAGTCATGAAATAAGCCATGACGCTGATGCCAAAACATTACCGCTTCATTTGATATAATCCAACCCGAGGAAAACCAACCCGGCTCGCCGAGGTCTCATCGTCTTCTGTCGTCGCTCACTTTTCGTCACTCGTCGTCTCCATTTCACCATCTTCATCACAGTCTCAAAAAATGCCTCGTCTTTACTGGGTCTTCTTCTTGTCCTGCGGGATGGGGTTGCCTTTCTCGTCGACGAGACCCTTTTGACGCATGACCTTGAGGGCATCGATCAGGGGGTCGAGCTCAGGTTGGGGCGGGCGATGGGACTTCCAGTAGCTGTCGCACCAGGTGAAGTACTGGCCGTAGTTGACGGTGAAGTAGATGTGATGCAGAGTGTGGTGGGCAGGGCTGTTAATGTACTTCTCGAGCCAGTGGCCGCTGATCATGTCGCCGTCGTGGATCAAGATGGTCCAGACCTGAACCGCGATGAAAAGGAAGATGTATAGGTACTTCTGCAGGGGGCAGATAAAGACGAAAACACTGGTATCGAGTTAGCATTGCTGCCCCTACCCCGCGAGAAAAGAGGGGGGAGTCGACGGGTCACATACTGGTAAGGCAGAGATTGCGCGTAGCCGTCAAGAGGGTGGAAAGCCAGAGCAGCGAAGGGGGTCGGGACTACATGCTGGTGAGTATTTAACCTCAAATGCCCGAATAAGGGCAAAACTTACTGATCCACTTGTGATGCGGCTTGTGGATATACTTATAGACGGCGGGGTGGTGCTCGAGACGGTGAATCCAGTAGATCATGATATCGTTCCAGATCATAAATAGGATACTTGAAATGATGAGCCAAGGCCAACCATACTCGTCGATGTGCGTGTAGAGCAAGCTCTTTCCGCGAACCTCGGCGAGGAAGAAGGGCAGCGTCAGAATGTTGATGAAGGGAACGGCCCACATCGAGGACACAATCTCCTGCCGCACTTGGTTTTTGAGGAATTTTGGGTGGTACTCAAGGCGACGGTCGAAGACGAAGTAATAAGACAGCGCGCTAAACACAAAGTACAGCGCCGTCGCGCCGATCTGAGTGATAATGAAAAGCGAGATGCACTGCCGCAGGATGTTGTCGCGCGGCCATGCTGACCCAAAAGAAAGGGGCGACTGTTGTTGGGCAGCGGCAGCACCAGCGCCAGCAGCGAAGGTTGCGTTGCCAGAGATGGGCACCGGTTTGGCGGGCACGAAATAGGCATAGGCCTTATCAAAGACCAAGGGGTCCAGGATCTCGAGAGCGACGTCCATGGCGGGCTACGGAAGGGACGGAAGCGAGGGGAACGGGGACGACTGCTGCAGGGACGATGACACCACGACGACGACGACGACTACGACGACGAAGACGTTGAGGTTGGCGATGGGATGGAAGAAGAAGATAGCGAGGGAGACTGGCCGCGATATGGAAATCGTGGTCGTAGTCTTGGGCCTCTGCTAAGTTTCGAGATAGGTGGTACGGAGGAAAAAAGAAGGGCAGCTCGGGCGGCGATAGATAAGGTGCAACAAAAATCGAGAATTGGAGCGCGCAAAATGGGAAAAACGGGGCAATTGGGCAAAAGAAGCGCGAAGTGAGTGACACTCCAATGGCACGATTTTGCGGCTTGTCCAACTTCCGGGTCCCGTGGCTTCCCACAAAGCTCGCCAGACCCTCCACGACTTGCCAGGCTTGCCCCCACTTCGGTTAAATTGCGGTGGCTCAGGTGGGCAGATCCAAGTTTTTCTCGCCGATGCTCGTCGTTCCTGCGTCGTCTGTTCCCTTTCAGCCAATCCCCTTCGATCCCTGCGCTCGGAACGCGCCGGCCCCGCTCTGCGCACAAGCCAAAAAGCCAGGGTCCACGGCGTTGAAACGATCAGATAAACGGCTGACTCAGCAGGCACCCTCACCCAACCTTCCCTTCGGCGATATCGGCTTGTTTTCCGTCTGTTTTTACGAATACGGGTCACGTGACACACGCTTTTCTCGCCCAACAAACGCGAAAGCGAGTTCTCAACAGTAACACCGTGCCAAACCGATGGGCACGCTTTGGGTGATAAGCACGACTATTAACCCATAGCGCGGGCCTGATCCGTACTCCTAGATGCATACGGAATAGATCGCCTACACCCAAGGGGCTGTCTTTTGGGTGCAATCGGCGTGTGGCGAGCCTCGCGATCCTCCACGCAAGCGCCGAAGTTCCTGACATGGCGTCGTTTCATACCCGTTTCTCCGAGTTTGCCGATCTATCAAAATAAGTAGTTAGAAGCTCCCTCTGTTCGAGGATTGCAATGTTCCAGAAAAGCGTCAACAACACCTGGAATATATAGTTGATCTCATACATAACACTATTTTTCGCAGTCCCTGTTGTTGCACGGATTCCATATTCCCGCCATTAGGCTGTCATGGCAGCAACTTGGTTGTCCAGTTGTCCGCGATAACATGCTACGGGGCCTTTCCATCATTCTTTTTCGGGTGGCGAGCAAGACTGTTCTTTATCAATGGCTCGGTATGATGCTTGAAACTTCAGGAAATGTTTGAGACAACAGTTTGAGCCTGAAACGTCAACAACGGCATCGGATGAGGACGTTCACCACCACGCCACTCCGCGGGCTTCCGGATCACCACTCCTTATGTGATGCCAAGACTAAGATTCACTCGGTGATCGGTGTGGCTGTCGCTCTCCGCACCCCGGCTTCCGAGCTCCGAGAGGGCCCACTTGGATCCGCAGGCAGCCAACAGCCTGGTCCACAGCTCAAAAAATGCCGTGTCCGTATCCGCATTATGGCAACAAATGGCAACAAACAGAAAGATGTTTTCGTGAGCCAACAGTTTTTTCCCACAACTCTTGTTTACCAAGCTAACGTTCAATTACCTCCAGACACAAGCAAATATGACATAACCGGCAGCTAAGTGCCACAACCAGCACAATATCTCTCTCTTGGCAATGTCTCAATCGTTTCCCTCCTCCACTTTCACCACAACCTGCCTGATCACACTCTGCCGTAGAATCTCTTCTTCCAACACCCGTCCTATATGCGTTCTTTGCACATCAATGTCGCCCCCCTTGATCCACCTGAACAGCATATCTAGAAACACTATAGGACTGACCTTGAACATGTACGCGTCATGCACCCTCTCCAACCTCAATATCTCCCATGTGCTCCGTCTGCACGGGGCGAAGATATCGGCAAAGCTAAATGTAGGAGGAGTACGAACAGAAGACGAACACTCTCTTTGATGTTATCCCAGCCTTCAACGATGGCATTTGCAAGAAATATCACGGATCGTAGGAGTCCAGCGACTTTCCATTTTGACATGATTCTCGTTTCCGTTTCTGTATTTCAGGGGAAGCGCAAAGAGTGACGGACTGGCTGTACACCAGCTCCCGCATCCTCATGTAAGCTGTGTGGAAACATGTTAGGTTCAAGGCGCATATGAAGAGGGCTGGTCTCGAACGAGATTCCTTAATTTGCACTAGAGTATCTTTGGTTTCCCCTGATCTAAGTGTCACCGCAGCACAATATGACCCACGGAGCCTCAAACCCTCTCCTCTGGTATGAACCTGGTACAGAAAACAAGACAACGCTCCGTCTAGGATGCAAACGGTGACGTCAGAAAGGGTTCCACTAAACCGTTCCTTGTCAACACAAACAACTCATCCTGGTCACTGAAAATGATTACAGTGTCTGCACTGTGTACGGCGACCATTTCAGGGCCATCGCCATGGGAGCTACAAGCTGCTTAATCCGACAATTTAAGCTCCATCGTCAAGGATAACCCTTATTGGACGGCTCGACTTCGTGACAGCCGTGAGAAATACATTTACATTGAAAGGAACTGAGGCTTCATCTATATCACCAAAATTCCAAGATTGCACTCTCCGGTTAAAGAATGCATTTCAAGATGGAGGCAATGGTGTGGCGCTGCTCCAGAAGGTCCGGTGCGTTTATGGAAAGTGGCTGAACCTACTTCGAGTCTGTTGTTCCACTGAAGCTGGTCTATCTGATGCATTATTTTGACAAATTTCTCGTGCCACTTGAGTAACTTGCGATATTCTGGGATTTTCTGTCGGCACGTCTGTTCCTGCCACTGGAGGATCTGAAGGCGGAGATCGGCATGCTGCTGTGATAAATTGAACTATTTCATGACAAAGGATGCCGGCTTCCCAAAGTTGTTCAAAAATGAGAGGATAGCCTCGGCTTATGGGGCTTCTCCGGCAATCAAAGCAGGTCTCAATCCCCCAGAGACGGCCCATTTCAGCCTCCTCGAAACGGATCAATGGATGGACGAACCCACGAGAGAAGCCCATGTCATATTCTAACAAACCACGTGATATGGGTAGCAATTTTTGTCTTCTGCCACCCAGGATCCATCGCTGTAAGGTACAAGATGGATAAGGCTTTAGAACCCCCTGTCTGCATGCTCAAGTGTTATGTTGGTGCGTCTCTCGGGAATCAAAGCATAGTTCAAGTAACGCAACTGCACAAGAACTCTACTGCGGGTGTAAAGCATGCCGAGCTTACGATTTAGCCTGACCCTGCACTGTCATCAGGGCAGGTTAGTTGAGTGTACATCAAACACTCTTCTGAACAGCCTGTAACGGGTGAATTGGTCTGGTGCAGGCAGGGATCGACAATAGGTCAAATGGGTTAGATGATGGCCACTGACGATGTGAGGTGCACAGCGAAATCAATTACTACGTGTAATAATCTTTCTTGGTCCTCAGTGTCCTTGTGTCAGGGAGGGGAGGAACCAAGGGAAGTCTATCATGACCGGGCCAGCTTCCTTTATAGAATCCTCATCATGCCTCCGCCATATGGCTCATTCTCTTCAGTCATCCGGCTCTAGACATCTTCCGGGATCATCCACGTATTTGTGCCGCTCACAATCACCCTGTCTCTGGTGTCCCTTGTGTTGGCAGTCGGGGACATCCCTTTCCTTGGACTGCCGTGTCCATGTGACATAGCCTCTTGGCTGTATCGTCCCCAAAGGCCTTCAGGATCTGCAACCAAAAAGCAATAACTGAAAGGCACCTTGACTGACAAGCTTACGAGAACCATCCAAATAACCTGGCTATCTTGGCTTCTGCAACTGTGGCCTCCCCTTCTGAGAACTCCGTGCACAGAGTCTCATCGCTTTGATAGCCCTCTTCTGCATCTCTTGTCCTTATAAAAATTTTTTGCCATCGAACTCTTTCAAATTCTTTTATGCTATGCTCTACTATACACTTACAAATGCGTCAGGGGTATCACCATGATTGACCCTATTGGTGCTATCGGCGTGGCGGCCGATTCTTGGAATATACCTTCAAGTTTTACAACAACTGAAAGGATGTTAAGGCGGAGACAAAAGGCTTCAATTTCGAAGTATAGGCCCTCAAGATTACCCTACCACATGCTCGTTCTATTATCTCGGAGTACCTCAAGGCTGCACTTGATTGCGATAAAGATCCCTAGATTGTTGAAAACCTTCATCGGTGACACCAACCCTCGAATTTGCTCTTCGGGTGCGATTAACTTTCCCGTCAAACCAAGATTTCAAAACAAGCAATTCAAGTTCAGAAGCTTCAGTTTGATTAACAACGGACAGGGGGGGGGGATCGAGACGAGTATCCATCAGTTATTTACAGACCAATGCGATGGCATACAGTGTGACTTCCATGGTTCAAGTGATATATATCGCTGAAATTCTATAAAAAATTGAAGTAATGCTTCAGTAGCCTATTCGCTCTTACACGCCGACGTTCTATACCAAAGTCAAGAAGGCACAGGATAGTGGCTCCTGTACTCTTCTCAGTTCTAGAATGGTATTATAAACCTTGTTTCCTTCGGACATACTTAACTTTCCTCAAGCTAATCAGTTCATCAGACTGTCAAGGAAGCTAGTGACTCTCATCTGCCCCGGTATACATGGTGCTAGGAAAACTATCCTTGTACTGATAGTAAGTCTTCCTGGACGAGCTACCATGTGTCAAGTAGCTCAACACTGATGAGTGTAAACGTCACTATCTACATCTCCAAGCCTGACAAGAACAACGCCATCGCCTAGGAGTTCAAGGGCATTGCGGTGCTGTACCTGACGGATGTCTTTGGGCTGGCACATGTGTAAAACAAACTGTGAGTTCTGACAGCTACGGAAAAAGCATGGGAATATTGCTAGCAAGACCGGGGAGAGGTACCAGGTTGTGGTGTATTCGGATAGGAATCATGGGTTTGGGGTCATGGCTGATGTGAGCGTTGAGGCGGAGAAGTGGGTGAAGGAACAGGCGTTTTGCAGAAGGTTAGGAGGTTAAGTCGGTTTGTGGTTGGGAAGCGAGTTGGGATGGATGAGGGTGATGAGGCGATGATGAGGATTGCCGTGGAGATGGGATGTGTATAGGACGCTTCAGGCAGGAAGATACAGCAAATGCACTACAATTACGGAGAATGTAAATTAAATTATTTATTATTAACGCAAAGATTCAAAAGACTAATCTAACTAGGAGTAATTTTCTGGATCATCCTTTTCATTCAGCATCTCCATCTCCTTGACCTTTTACAAGTATAAGTTTGTTAAATCTAACTACTAATGGATGGAGAATGTTGTACACTCTTTTGCTGAACTTCTCTCTCCTGATTGGGACATATCAGGCTTTACAGGCGCAAAAAATCTTCTCCGGGCAAAAAAAATAAACGCGACATTGAGAACAACACGTAAGCATTGCAAAAAAAAAAAAAAAGAAAAAAGAATG